>ERZ1035006.1355-NODE-1355-length-16329-cov-42.031154_pt1 | contig 16329 bp, 9 predicted proteins | sample MGYA00520694_ERZ1035006 | MGnify/ENA primary metagenome ERZ1035006 (study PRJEB33766, sample SAMN09781746) | gut metagenome | biome: gut microbiome | host: Homo sapiens | place: Madagascar | study: EMG produced TPA metagenomics assembly of the PRJNA485056 data... | reverse complement strand
AAGTATAAAGGAAATGTTCCTTGGCTTCAGCGGTACGCATCACGAAGGCTGGGTTGGTCATATCGGCATCAATCTCCTGTATAATCAGATTCTCGGGGCGTTTGCGCTTATCCTTGTTGGCACCCTTGCGCATCATTTCATCCTTCCATTCCTTCTCACGCTTCAGGTTTTCCTGGTCGCGCTTACGGATATCCTCCATGATGAAATCGATAGGTTTCTGTACGCAACTTTTACCTGCACCAGTGCCTGCAAGCAGACAGGTCATCAGGGTGGCTTCGTGCTCCACGTTGTCGATATATCTGAATCTGGTTCTCCAGAGATGGGTAGCGAGCGAAGGAAAAATGGCGTGCGCCACAGCCGGCTGATAGATTTCCGGAGTCTTGGATATCAGCAGCTCCACCAGTTTCGGCAGCTTCTTCGGCATCGGAGGCGGAGCAGGATAATCCTCGTCTTCACTTTGAACTTTGAGATTTGAACTTTGAACTGTATGATTAGCATTGCCTGCCATTTGCCCCATAAAGTCCCCCGCCAGGCGTTCCGGGGATTTGCAATCCCCGGCAAGCGAGTTATAATCATTTTGTCCAGCAAGAAAGTCCCCCGTCAGGTGTCCCGGGGATTTGCAATCCCCGGCAAGCAAGCTCTTAGCAGCCTGTTCCGCCAAAGCATTCACGCGAATCACATCCCTCGAAAACGGCTTGGAGCTATCCCCATATTTCGCATAGAAATCGTGAATCAGCTGATGGCAGTCATTCTCCTGATAATAGCTCGGCATCCTCTTCGCCACCACCTTCATCAGCTCCTCCTCACTCATCACACGAGAAGCGCCAGCGCTCATAATAGCGAGCAGAGAGGAGTGTCTTGACCCGACGGTATCGATATTCATCCCCTTCAGTCCTGCGGAATCCTGGAAGAGGTCGAAGGCTATGAGATTCTTCTCACTGGCACTTTCTGCTTCTTGGGCTGCCAGTCCGCCAGCTTTCTGAGAACCTCCAGTATGGCTGATATAATCATCATCAGCACGATGGCTATTACCAGGTTGGGCAGGCTGAATAGCAGCGCCAGAAGAAACAGCAGAATGGCTGTCAGTGCCCTGAAATCGATTGTCTTGAACATCGTCATTACTTTGAACTTTGAGATTTGAACTTTGAACTTTATGATTACTATCATTAGGTACTTGCCCCTGAAAGTCTCCCGCCAGGCGTTCCGGGGATTTGCAATCCCCGGCAAGCAAGCTATAGCGAGCCGTCCCCTTACCATCAATCGTAAGCCCACGCTTCAAGAAAGCCTCTCTGCGGGCCTGAATCTCCTCATCCGGCAGCACCCCATACCACTCCTTGGAGCGGTAAATCTCCGAGTCCTTATCCGTGATAAAGATGATTCTCTCCGGCGTGATGCAGCTCTTGTCGTAGGGAATCCCAGCCGCCTCGCAATACGCCTTCTGCGTCTCCTCTATCGTCATACCCATCGGCATTCTGATATCGATATGCAGCTTCTTTCTAGCCGAATACTCCAGATGCAGCAGCTTCCCTTTCCATATCGTGTTGCTGCAGTTCAGCTCACGAGCCTTCTCCAGTGCAGCATCCACATAATCCACATCATCCACATCAATGGTCGTCTGAAAGAGGAAGCTTTCAGGATCCGCATCCTCACTGGAGCGGTGATTATTCCTGAATCTGTAATAATGAATGGCACGGATAGGCAGCTGTCTTTTCAGCCCCTCCTTCGCCTTCTTCACCGCCTTTTCATCACCAGCATCTACGCCGGGAATCGCCTTCTCCCCACGTATCTGCGCAATCACACCCTTCAGCCACGGCTGTGCTATCAGGGTGTCATAGACATACAGGGGCTGGGAAGAATTCAATCTTCCCATATTGCCCTTGCGTGCCGAATTCAGAGCCATTACTTGTACTGTTCCCATGCTATATACTCCTTGAAATGTTTAGCTTTGCCCTTCATCTCCATGATCTCTTTGTAGAGATATTTCAGAATATCCGACTTGTGCATTTCCTTCGGGAAAGAGAAGGAGACGAACACACGCTGCGACGAAGTACGGAGGGCACCATGCGAGGTATGGATAATCTCCGTATATAGCTTCCCGCCCGACTGTGCGTAAGGCTTGAAGTCGAGCTTGTCGCCGCATTCGCCACCGCTGCAGATCATTCTGCCCGGAATCACCTTAGGCACCTCGCAGATGGTCTCCGCATCGTTCCAGGGAGCCTTGCGGATAGCTACGTTACCACACTCGTCAGTAATGATACTGGCATCTACCTTCTGGGCGTTCAAAAGCGCCTGTACAGCAGCCTCTGCGGCTGCAGAAAAACTTTTCTTGCTCATATATATTGAAGTTTTAGAAAGATATGTTGTTAATTAGAAATACTCTCCATTCATACTCCGGATGCTTGAAAACATACGGCTTCATATTGTTCTTATCCATATTCATATATGTATTATCAAGTTGGGGCTGCGACCATCCGCTAAATTCTGCACCAGGAAATGGTACCGGTTTTCCATATACAGAAAAGCCCCGCAACCAGACTTTATCATCTGATTGCGAGGCAAAGGTACGGCAAAATGCGATACTGACCAAGAAAATAGCCCTGCGGTTATTTCGAGGGTTATAAAGTTATAACGAGGGTTATTTCTGAGCCGTTTTCAAGCAATTTTTTCGTCGATTCCCAACAGATTTCTGAAGCAAACCACCACATGGGTCATCGCAATATAAGGTTCTTTCTTCACGTTTCCCATCGGAGCATATCCCCATTTATCGAATGGTTTCATATAACAATCCGAGTTACTGATCTGTTTCAGATCACCCTGCGTCAGCTTCACTCTGAAAGCTCCCGGGTGAATCGTATCTATCCAGTTACAGAAACCCTTGTAGTCATTCTCTCCTATTAAATGCAAATCTACAGCTACTCTGAACACGGCAATCCAGTGGCGCTGAATCTTGAATATGTACTTGCCAGATTCATCTACAGACTCCATCAGCTGGTCGATGGCATAAGCAAACTCCTGCTCAGATATATGCTTGGGGTTCAATTCGCCTTTCTTGGCTTTCATATACTTACCAAACTCATCTATGTCCTGAGCATGTGCCATCACACGTTCTATCTGTTCTTCCAGATCAAGATGATGCTTGCGGCTGCATTCCATCAGTAAATGTTTGCAGAAAATCGCCTTTTTATATTCATGGGTATCATTCATTACATCAACGATCAGGTTAACCATACCCATGGCTTCTTTTTGATAGCCTGGCTGGTTGACAAAGTTCTTGGCTCCCTCATCATCAGGAGCCCACTGGTTGCTTTTTGGTTTTTGTTCTTCTTCTTTCATATTATTATGGTTTTTAAGTATATGCAAAAGCCCCGCCTAGCGAGAGCGTTTTACTCTGCTAGGCGGGGCTTGCGTTCCTTATTGTTATGTTGTTATTCTTTCGGGAAAGACTATTATAAAAGCCCTGCCGGCTTTCACAAGCTGGCAGGGATAATTATAAGTAAAAGATGTAATTAGCTGTACCACTGTACAGCCTTACTTAGAAAATCATCTTATAGTCCTTACTGCTACCATCTGTCAATTCTATGTGTATGATTTGAATGCCTGTGGCTATGCTCGCCTTTAAACACCTTGAACCATTTCCCTGTACCCTGCTGATGATTCTGCCATTCAGGTCTATGACCTTAACACTCTTGAGCAGACCGCAGGCAGATTGCACGAGGACAGAAGAACCTTCCTGAACAATACTGATGCGCTGATCAGTATCGACAGATGTCACATCTGTACTTCCATAACGGCTTCTGATAACAAATCTGCCTAACGAGGTCTCGGCATCCGCAATAATGAGAGGAGAATCGAGTGAATAATCGGCACCCGAAAGCATATCATGGAGAACATATCCGCTCATATCAACACCCTGAATAGGTTTTACCTCGATACGGATGCTATCCTTTTGCGACAGATAGATTCCTAAAGATGTAGCGCCAGTCATCGGAAGGATATCGTAAGCCTGACTCTGCTGAATACCAAATACCTTCAAAGGTGACTTCACTTCACTATCCAGAAGAGTTGGAACCAACACAGAGTTCTTGAAAGAAGAACCGGCAGAAACATCATAAGCAGTTTCTGAATTCTCCATCACCAGCATAGCTGCTGATTTGCTTCGCGTCTTCAGGCTTTCCACACACACTTTCAGTCCCTTGGCTTCAGCAGGTTTACTTTCCTCAGTAGCCTTCTTGCTTCCACCTATCATTTCTGGGGTGAGCAACAGGATGATTTGCATACTCGGCTCATCTTTTGTGGTAACATAGAATGCCTGCATTGGGGCGATGGTGGTGGCGTTGCCCGTAGAAGCGACCTTGCTTACAGTTTGCTCTTCCATGCCTCCCGATTCATTCTCTACTTCCACCTTCACACTGTTCACGTTATCATTCACCTCCAGGAACTTCTTGATATTCAGGCGGCTCATGAATGGGTTGCCCAGCAAGAAGGTCTGCGTAGGAATATCCGATTTCAGCGTAATCTGATACTCGCTCTGCCCCACGAACACCGTGCGGTTCTCCGTCACTTCCTTGCCTTCCGACAGATACTTATATTCCATCGTCAAGTCGCCTTCCTGCGGAGAATCCGGTTCGTAGATGAAGCGGTTTATCTTATTTGCATCTTTCGTCACTGTTTCACTAGCCACTTTCTCCTGATCGTAATCCACGAAGTAACTATATTCTTTATGCGCCTTAGGCAGGCGGATACTGAACTTATTGGTAGCCGGCAGATTGCCGTTGTCTATCCACATAGAGAAGCCTTCGCCCATGCCGTATTCCTTTGCCACGGCATTGAAGTTGTGCGACCAGGTGGCCTCGTTCACGGTGAGCGTTTCATCCTTCAGAACAGCATTTCCCTTGCCGTCTAGCGAATAAATCTTACCCGGATGCGCAGCCGCCCAGAGGCGCTGGTAGATGCTCGGGGTGAAGCGCTGCTCCTGCCAGTTTTCTTCGTTCAGATCCTCGAAGTATTTCGCCTTCGTGGTGTCGGCAGGCATGAACATATCGCCCGTGTACATCTGCTTGAGCGGTGCACTCAGCAGATAGTAACGGTTCGGCTTCTGCTCCAGTTCTACCCAAGCCTTGCGATAGTTGAGCGATGGCACGTTATCCACCGCCGAACGGGGTTCGAAGAAGATGTCCTTGCAGCAGTAGTCGGCTGGCTTCACTGGCGTGCCCAGCATTGGGAAGTTATCGGCATCCGACGAGATGATGGCGTTGGTGCAGCAGTAAGGCGAACCGTCGCTCCAGTTATCCCACTTGTTCCATTCATTGGTAGATGCACTCGGAAGCCATCGGGTCTGTAATGGATGAACCTGATATACTACTGAAGAGAGTGGCGTCCAGCTGCCGTCGAAGAAGGTGAGCTGATATTCGCCCGGCTTCTTGGTGATATAAGAATATTTAATATTATTCTTGGTGTCTGATGTAGAATGCAGAGACACAATGCCATTATCTCCCGCATTCTTATCACCGAAGTAAAGATGATAATCTACTCCGGTCAATCCGGTAGCAGTTACGACAATCTTATCTCCTACGCATACATTGTTGACAACGATATCGTCTACACCATCTACGCACGACTTGTCGTCCTTACAGTCAGGAATACCATCATTATCAATATCACCACGTGTCACGAGTCCGTAGAATTTCTGCACATCCAATGCGCCTACAATATTGGCTAAAGTTAATCGCACCTCGTCATACGCTTTCTTTGGCTGAAAGAAGAGGATATTCTTATCGCCATAACCCGCTACATTAGCGGAAATCACCTTCCAGTCGGTAAATTTATCTCCCGTAGAAATACCGTCTTTGAAGGTTTCTACCGTTAGCCAGTTTCCTACTTTTACGGCTGCCAGGAAAGTCTTGTTGTCAATGACAATTCCCAACTGATGATGATAGTCGAGTGTTCTACCCATCTTTACGGCGAATGTTTGACCAACTCCCACACTTACCGTATTGGCAACCGCCATATAGGTATTCAAGTCATCATCCACCAGATAACCTAAGTTATCATCTACAGTAGCCACACTCACCGCTCCGCCAAATTTGGTTTCATTAGCATTGATGGTAGTATGTGAATGATTATGCGACATCACCAGACTGCTACATGCAAGTGGCGAAGAACAGTCATCGGCAGCCTCCTCAATAAAGGCATAGTAGATACGGAGTTTAGAACCGCCCAGATTGAGTACACCCGAATTCCAGAGTTGGAACTCATCCATCTGAATCGGGTTGCCTTTGCTGTCGTAGGCTGGAACTTCGATAGAATATCTTATCTTTTGCAGCTTGTCTGAACCTGCAATATCTGCACTAATCGCATTGTTCTCATCTATCAGATGGCGATATACTTCCTTGCCTTGGTTATAGCAGCGTATCTGCAGGAATTGCAGGGCATGCAAATTGATTACTGTAGCATCAGCCTCTACCACAAAACCAATGCGCTTAGGTTGAGCTCTCTTGACGGCATCCGTCTCTGATTCACCTTCGTGTCGGTCGGCAGCATCGTATATCAGTTGACCATCCTTACGGTGAATTCCGATGATGCAGAGGTTATCGGCAAGACTCAAGCCACCTATATATTCGGCATATTGATCATATTCACCTTTGATAATATTGTCTCTACCCTTAAGTTCAGAGATAGAAAGCAACGAGCCGGATGATTCGTGAATCTTAGGCGATACCTCGTAGAAATCTTCACCCAGTTTGTTGACAAGTGGTTTGCCGCAAGTTGTATTTCCGTCATTAAAACCACCTACGGTAATGGTGGTTTCATCATAACATCCGTCCTGAGCCGTGGCCCTGAAGGTATATTTACCAGGTTCCAGATTGCTAACTTGACCATCAGAGGTAACCTTTACTGGTGTGATGGCAAGAATATCGTTATTTTTCAAATCCCATGCATTCACCAGACTCCATGTTACGCTTACTTTCGGATTAGAACGGAGAGTAAACGAAGTCTGCGACCCGCAGATGTTGCTGCTGATGGTAGGGTTGATGGGGCACCGGTGGGATACATCTGGAGCCATTCTTACGAATCCATAGTGGATGCCGATGGCGCCAGCGTCTACTCCGAGAACAGTGAGGAATCTGATTTCGCATCCCGAAAACGGCACCTTTGCCTTGATGCTCACCGTTCCATCGCCAATCTGCACCAGCGAGAGGTTGAGCACCTGTGCAGAAATCGTCTCTTCCTGCACCTTGTTTCCCTTGTGGTCGAAGAGCAGCACGTTAATCCATGTTCCTGCATTAAGGCTCAGCAGGGCATCCATCTTGTATTTGAAGCCTGCCTCCATGCCCGCCTCGAATGCCTCGCCTTGCGGGTTTTTGTCGTTCTGCATCATAAACTTGGCTCCGCCCTGGTAACCCACGTTAAGAAGAGGGACGATGGTGGCGAAATTGTCCAGGTCATCATCTGTCATCTTCTCTATATCGCCGTCCAGGAAAGGCAGGGGGATGCCGAGGAGAATAGGGCGCCAGCCTTTCATCTCTTTGAGCGACACCTGCTTGTCGCCCTCCGAATAGTCGTTGTATTTTTTGATACCTCCGTTGGTGATAGTAAACTCCGTAGGTTCGCCCACGAAGGCATATTTGATTTTCAGAATGTTGGCCACCTCTGCCTGGATACCGCCCGAGCAGTCGAGGCTGATTTCATCGAAGAGCCAGTCGCTTTCTGCCGTCAGCATGGCGCAGATGTTGTCGGAACCCGGTATCTGGAGCAGTTTCAGTGTTACTCCCGAGCCGTTCTGTCCTTCTCTCACCGCCTTTACGCCCTGCAGCTTGCCGTCGCGATAGAATCCGATGGAAAAAGCCTTGATTACATCGAGGCTGAGCACGCTGCTGCCCGAACCTGCCACGATGGTATAGCCTGCCACCGTGCCCTTGGAGTAGTAATTGTCCATATCTCTTACGCTCACAATTGGGTCAACGGTTACACCTGCTCTTACCACTGAGTTCACCTGGGCATTGTTGTCGAGCGAATCATCGGTAAGGGCACCCAGGTCTTTCGCCCAGCTGCCTACGCCTACCACGCCAATCAGCTTGTTGACGGTGCACGATTCACCCGTAAGGGCACGGCGGTTGCGCAGCTCACGGAATGTCATGTTGCCATATTTGGGGTCATTGGTGAACTCCACAAAATGGTCCTGGTGCTTGTCGGTTGGCAGATCATCCCAGTTGTTGGTCCAGATGGGTTTCTTGCAGTTCATGAACGAGTCTCTAACGGCAGCACTCTCGAAATAGGGACTGGTGTTGTCATCCTTGGGTTGTGCCGCCTGGATAGAGGCGGGCACAACCATCAGGAATGCCAACAAAAATGATATGAAAGTTTTGTATATAAAATGCAGTTTCATTGTCTGTTTGATTTTAAAACATAGCATAACGTCTTGATGAATCTCTTGATATTAATTGAGCAAACGGTTTTTGTCGCCTGTAAGTTTGCTTTGATCAGTGTATTTGAAGACATATTTATGGTTTCGCCTCAGATAAAAGAGGTTGCTGACTCCATCTACCACGATGACGCCCGTGGCTGCTTCAGAAGACATCATATCCTTCGCCTTCACCTGAGAGTTGAGGGCGTAAGGGTCGGCACTGAAGCCTATTCTCACGGCAAGATGGGTCTTGCCTGGCAGCAGAAAAGCCTTGAGCACCACTTCCTTGCCTACACCTGGGAAGGGGGCATAGGCGATGGCGGTATAAGTGCCTCCCTTTGTTGGATATTTATTGATAGGTTCACTACCCTGCTTAAAACCGTCGTAGCTGGTAAGAGGCATCTGGGTAAGCACGTTGTCGGCAAGTAGGCAATACCATTGCGTCTGCACTTTATTGCTGTAATGGGCGGCAGAAGTGATATGAACCTCCACTTCTGCCATGCCTCTATAGAGTGTTCCTACAAGCGGCGTAGGGGTGTTGTTTCCCAGATTTTCCTTCTGGTAATCAGCAGAAGAGATGATTGGATTTTGGGTGGCATCTCCCTGCTGGTAGAGGGTGCCATAGAAGAGCTGCGGCACCGTGATGAGCCGGCGACTCAGACTGTTTACCTGATGAAGAACATAATTCAGCTCCAAACTGGTTCTATAAATCTTTTTTAGATATCCCACCCAATTGTCTGGGGAGTCTTTTTTTATATCTTCGTTAACCAGATAACTCGCAAACGTGGCCTTGAACTCCTGAAATGTAGTGCCTTTTTTTAAATTGAGCATTTCCGTGGTAACCACATTGTTTTCCTCATACTGCGGATAGGGCGATTTCTCCTGGCTATCGTAAGCGAGGGCAATGATGCGATATTCGTAGCCCCTGCTGATGCCGAAGGTGCCCTTTACCACGTAGTGTTTGTGGGGCTTTCCCGAAAGATAATCGTCTTTCTTGCCGTCTTCTACCGTGGGCTTTCCGGTAATCACTTTGTCGTTGGTAGGGTCGTACTCGAAGCCCTGGATATCGTTGACTGCGGCATCATAGGTTGCAGTATTTTCTCCATTGTTCTGAACTCTTCGGCGAAAAGCTATCAGCCTTACGGCATTGACGTTTTCGGTCTCGGCATATCCGTTGTCCTCGCCTGTTGTGCCCGACGAGGAAGAGGATCCTGCACCAGGAGGAGCTACACGGGTGTTTCTGCCATCTTGCTTGGCATTGCCATCGCTGCTGCTTAATCCGCCCAGGGTGATGGTGAAGGGAACAGTCGTAATCTCATCTTCGTTTTCCGAAGGCTGATTCATGCCTGCATCTCCATTGCTGCCATCTGGATAGGGTGGCAGATCGGCATCGCTGCTGCATCCCGCGGCTAGTGCGAGGAGGAAGCAAACCCCTACCGCCATGCCTGTCCTGATGGCGTTCATCCTGATGGAGCTTATCTTATAGATGCTAAATCTTGATTTCTGCATATTCTATTTCCGTTTTTATGCTGTTTTGTAACGTTTATTCTGTTTCAAATTCATGTCTTTTTTCGAAGGCTGGTTCTATCTCAACCTTCACTTCGGTCATCACCGGCTCGTAATACTCCTTCAGGTCGTATGGCTGGTTCACGGTCTTGCTCTTGGCTCCCAGGCAATACAGGTGGTTTGCCTCGATAGGGAATTTGAACTTGTCGCCATTGGTTGTAGATTTCCTGATGTTGTCGTACCTGTGGTGCGTGCCATCCGTGTAATGCAGATAGAAGGTGGTCTCGTTCTCTGCCGAGTTCTTGCTTTTCTGCATTTTTTCCTCTGGTGTAGGCATCATGAAGTTGCTTATCATGTAGCTGTTTTCCTTCCATCCTTTCTGGGAGTCTGCAGCTCGCTTGAATATGTTCTCTGTAGCATCTACGGTCCATCCGTTTGAGGGGGTGAGGTCGATGGTGCCCAACGTCTGATATGTCAACGATTCGGCATCTGCTGGTGCCTGCTTCTGCCTGATCAGCGTTTCGGTGGTGATGCCGGTGGCTACTATGGATAGAGAGGTGGGCGTGAAGGTAACGGTGCTCCCCTCGCCTGCTGCATTCGACTCCACCAGTGCCGGGATGTTTTCTACGTAAATCATCAGTCCTGCCACGTTACGGCTGGCAGTAAGTGTGCGGTGGAAGTATTTTGTATCTTCCGTTACGAGTACGGGGGCTTCCTCTTGGGTGTTCTCGTCTTGCAGGATGCCGCTAAACAGCTCTGTGGTATTGAGGATACCGAGTTTGGCGCTGTTTTTTGCCTGCTCAGTGAGGGCGATTCTTGCGTCCTCCAGTTTCGTTTCGTTTTCAGTGAATTTGGGTTCTGTAAGTAATTTCGTCGTTGCGTATTTATCATCTCTTCCTATGGCTAGAAACTGGTAGTAGTAGCCGTTCTGCAGATAGGGTTCGATGGTGTATAGATGCTGCTCGGGCATGTTCTGGTGCTCGGCAGAATAGTAGGGTTCTCTATTGTTGAATGCGTCAACGGAATAGTAACCATTCTTGGCTGCTTCCGTTTCAATAGGGATGCAATAGGTATATGCTTCTTCTGAGGTGCCCTTCTTGTCTTCGGGGCATCTGAAGACGTAGATTCTCATATCATTCACCTGCTGTGCTCCATCCCATGTATCAAGTTCTCGTGAGCCGGTAACAACGCCTGCGCTTACGCCCACTCTCATTTCCAACTTTACGGAGTACGAGCCGTCGGCGATGGCATCTGGCGTATCATTGCTTGCGTTGCAGCTGACCAGGAGACTGGTTGCAAGGATTATATTGAAACTGTCTTTTATAGATATTCTCTTCATATTCGTCTATTCGATTTTGAATGGGAATTGAGTATAAAATGAATGATAAATAAAAAGTGTGATGTTGGGATTGTAAGGGATGCGAGAGCCTATAGCTGGCTCTTCGCATCCCTGCCTGATATCTGTAAAATTCTACCTTTCACAAATGAATGAATTGGAATTTAATCCAACTCCATCTGATGGATAGCCTCCCAGTTGTCGTTCACCTTCAAGATAAGGTTCTGACCCTTAGACAAGTCTTCTGGTTTGTCTGGATCTGGATTTTCAGGATCTGGCTTACCTGGCTCTGGGTCTGGCTTGCCTGGCTCTGGGTCTGTTCCACCATTAGAAGCCTTCACACCCAAGTTGTACATGTGGTTACGAACAACGTTGAAGATAGAAGCGCTTTCGTCTTTTTTACCTAAAGTTTCATCATTATTTACATCTTTAGATGGGATAGAAACATTCCAGGTCTTAATAATAGTTCCATCCTCTGCCAAGAGCTGAAGCTCCATGGTGTTCTTGCCTGTTGTCAATTCAAATGGAATGATGAAGTTGCTTCCGAAAACAGAACCCTGAACAAGGGTAGTCTTTACATCTGTAGGATGGGTCCAACCATCATCTTTGGTTAACAAACCATCTTTATTTGTGTCACCATCCTTGTACCATTTAGTCAAATCAATGGAGTAGAGCACGTAACCTGCATCACCATTGAAGAACTTATCTGTTGTATTAAGTGCCGCACCTGTTGATGTAGAACCATTTACAGCATACTTTAATGGAGTATTAGTTGTGAATGCACTATTGAAATTATTGAATGTCAATACATCGTTCTTTCCTCTTACTACAAGGCGAAGAGTCTTGGCAGTTTTGCCGTCAACGCTAGCTGGAATGTTAGTGAAGTAACCGAATGCACCTGCTACCTGACGATGCATAGTTACAGCTACACCATTTTCGTTGGTAGTCTTGTTGGTAATCTGCTGCTTGCTGTCAACCTTAACCTCTGCTTCACCTGCAAAAACTTCTTCAGCTGCATTACCGGCTGCCAATGTAGCCTTGATGTCCTCGTATGCAGTGATAGCATCAGTACCATCCACATTTGGATAAAATGTATATTTGCTTTCATTGCTATAACCTACAGCTATAACCTTGTAGTTACCTTCTGTCAACTTCTGCTCGCCCTTGAAGGTAATTGTAATCTGACGGCCGTGACCTGTTGTGTTGTCGTACTTCACACTCTTTGTCCAGTCGGTCTTCTTGCTGTCGTAAACAACAGTCTTGGTACCATCATTCTTGTAAATCAAGAAGCGAACATTCTCGATGCTCTGCAACGCCTGTGAAGAATACAATGGGCGACCTGCACGTGTGGTCAAGCCATCACCGCTACTTGCTACCTGCAATACAATCTGCTGTACTGCCTCATTCTGACCCTCTGTGCTAACCACAGCGTCGTCACTGCTACATGCGCAGAACAGCAAGCTGCTTGCTGCAAGCGCAAAAAACATACCTTTTTTCATAAATTATAAATTTAAAAATTGAGTATAAATTAATTATCAATCCAATATCATACCGTGAATTTCCTCCCAGTTGTCGTTCACCTTCATATAGATGGTGAAGCGATTGCGGTCGGAATCGTACACATATTTCAGCACCGTAATCTTATTGCGCTCCATGCTTACCTTCACGTCATCAGGTGACAACACAGATGAATTGCCGCCTTCGCCATTATTCTTATAGAAATTGACATCCACCACTGACTCATCCTTCTGGAAAGAAGGAGCCAGGAAAATAGAGGTCTTGGTCTTGGCGCCAGCTTCAATTTCCGATTCATGAAAGACGCTGGTCTCTTCAGAATATAGGAAACTTGGATTTACGATTCCATAGAGCTGGCTTACTTCAGTATCCATCACATTATACCCGGCAGGAAGATTCTCTGTCCATATAACCAGCTTTCCCTTGGTGCGCTCCATCTCGCTGGTATAGCAATAATGGTTTTCATCATAGACGAGGGTATCGCAAACCTGATAAACATCATCGCCCTGACTGTGCTCCGGATGTAGCAACAGTTCGTTTTTATCCAGATTGAGTTCGCCTCGCGTCTTCATACCTCCCCATACCGTAAAGACGTATTTTCCGAAAGGCATATCGGGGTCGAAGCTTACAGGATAAGTTAATCCATCACCCTCTACTTCGAAACCTTTTTCTTCTACGACAACCTGCTGAGTGCCGTCGTCGTTGAGTCGGCTCAGACGATAGGATAGAGTCGGGATGAATGACCTAAATGGCTGTTTTTCATCTCGTTTCTCTTCGGGTGCAGTCTGGTCGACATTGAAATAATTCTTGTCTTTCACCTCGATGTTGATACGCAGAGGAGGACATTGGTCCAGATTTTCACGAACGCACGAGGTGAATGACATAGCCAGTGCCATACCATATATGATAACTTTTAATCTTGTCATACGCTGTAATTTATTCTGTGAGTGCCTTCTGGCTGATCAGAGTCTCTTCTACCTTCTGGCGGTTCAATATCTCTTCAGCCACATCAACCTTGCCTTCTTTCTCGAGTAGGATGGCAAGATTGTTGGCAGCAATCTTCGACATAGGGTAATATTTCAAAGTCGTCTCATATACCTGCTTCTGCTTTTCTGCGCTCTCTGCAATCTGTGCCACATGCAGGAACTCATCTTCGCTGAAGGCATCTGGGCGGAGCTCGTACATCTGCAGCATTTCTTCATCGGTGGTGAAGTTCTTGATGATGTATGTGTAGGTGTATTCCACGCTACGGCTCTTCTGCAGATACTTCTTCTTGATGCTGTTCCAGATAGGCAGGCGGCGGATATAGCGCTCCTGCACATCATCGTTGAAGTTGGCATATCGGGTCAGGATGTTCTTCACCATCGTGCTGTCGGCATCGCCGGCGGCCACCATCGCATCCAATACTGGCTGCCATCCTTCAGGGCGTGAACCGATACGGGCTATCTTCTTCACCTTGTCGCCATTTTCTATGTGCGCAAGCAGCCACTTCAGGGCTGAGTTGGCACGGTTGCGGGAAAGTGGGGTGTTAAACTTCAGCGGGCCGTCGGCTGACGCCAGACCATAGATGTCCAAAGAAGTGAGGGTAGCGAGGCTGTCGCTGAGCACTGGGGCTATATCGCTCAACATGTGGTCGAGCTCAGCCTGGTTGTTGCTCATCTTGAGATTGATATCATATTTATTGATAGCAAACTCAAGTCGTGCCACGCCCTTTCCTTCTCTTATCTTCGGCTTGATCTCGAAGGTATGCATCATCCAGTTGAGATGCAGTTGCTTCTTGATTTCCGGACGGAACACATCGGCTATCTTGGTATGGCTGATGGCACGGCATTCGCCGCATCCGTCGGCAGAAGCCACTGCCACGAGGCTTCCCTTATGGAAGTTGGCAGGCAGGGTGATGGTGTCGTTATATAACACGGACAAATCTACTTTCGTGTTCGTAACTCTCTGTGCAATAGAATTGTATGGGTCAGCAATACTGTCGAGCACCCATTTACGTTCCATCTTCTTTCTGTAGATAGGCGCATCCAGCACTATAGGCTTGTATTTAGCCACGATGCTGTCGCTGTCTGTCAATACGGGTATTACGAAGAGACGGCTTCTCTTCGAGAAATAATGCTTCGGGATATGAACCTGAAGGTTGAGTGCAGCCTGACTGCTGCTATCTGGCAGGAGCATAAAGGAGTCGGGAGTACATGTAATCTTTTTATCACTTACTATGTTCTGTTTGCTGCATGAAGACATAACCGTCAGAAGAGCCAAGCCTACACCAGCAATAGCCAGATATACTATTTTGAGTTTCATTCTATCATCCATAATGTTCTTTGTGATTAAATGATGCACTTATTTTAAAAGAGATAGACTAATGATAGTGCAGCCTTGGTAGGCCCGATATAGTTATCGTTTTTCTTCTCCTGGCACTTGATGCAGGGCAAATTAGGGCTTTGCTTGTACCAGAGGTGGGCGTATCCCACACCGATGGCTGCCTCCAGGTTCCAGTGAGGGGATAGAATCCAGTCGTAACCGTATGTTACGCCTCCGCCAGCCAAGTAGCCATCGTAGAGCTTGCTGCCAAAACCTCCGTAGAATTGAGCACCATGCAGGTGGATACCTACGAAATGTCCTTCGTACTTTTCGCACAGCCAGTATTTCATTTCTGGCTGTACCAAGAGAAGGTGCATCTTCTTGTCTTCCCTGAATGTCCAGGGGTTGTATGCAACATCTGCTTCCAGGGTTACCTGGTTGCTGATTGCCTTTTCTACGCCCAGATTGAGTGTGGTTGTCGCCCAGTAGAGTCCGTTCGTCTTCAGAGCGAAATCTTGTGAGTAACCTGCTGTTTTAATTGCCAAAACAACAAACAGCGAAACTGCTATCTTTTTCATTTGTCACTTACTATATTAACTATTTATCCGGTTACCCGGAATCTTACTGTTGTATTGTTGTTTAGCAATATAAAACATTGTTTTTAAGCAATATAGAACATTGTTATTAAGCAATATAGAACATTGTTATTAAGCAATATAAACATTGTTGTAAACCAATATAAACCTATTATGACTTATCAAATGGTCTTCAACATATTTCAACCAATCCCCTTGTATATTACTTGGAGACTGATTTCTGATTGCAAAGGTATATAACTTTGTAGATACTACAAAATCCCCCCCCCGTTTTAGAATGCTTTAACGATAATAAACGTATTTTTAGTTAAATGGCAGTTAAATTGAGGTGACGAGTGGATATGTGCCGGATGTTATCACAGAAGCAGTAGGTAGTGAACCTACTTATCAGATGGCGGTAGATCAGATGGCGGTAGAGGAATATGCAAATCTTTGAGCGTATTTTGAGAGTCATATTTAGAGTTTTATTTACATCAGAAGAAGCCACACGGAGATTATCTGTTGATACAGACACGAAGCTGGAATTTGGCTCGATTTGACTCAATTACTCAGTTACTCAATTACTCAGTTTCTTTTCAGACCCCTACACCTACAACTTGGTTACAAATTGAAAGTATGAATAAAACTGAGTAATTGAGTAACTGAGTAATTGAGTCAAATCGAGCCAA
>ERZ1035006.1354-NODE-1354-length-16345-cov-9.538735_pt1 | contig 16345 bp, 15 predicted proteins | sample MGYA00520694_ERZ1035006 | MGnify/ENA primary metagenome ERZ1035006 (study PRJEB33766, sample SAMN09781746) | gut metagenome | biome: gut microbiome | host: Homo sapiens | place: Madagascar | study: EMG produced TPA metagenomics assembly of the PRJNA485056 data... | reverse complement strand
AGCATGGGCTGTTTTCAATCTTGCAAAGGAAGTATGGGAGACAGGCGAAGGAGATCTGCCATATGAAGAAGAAGCAATGCGTGCACATGCAAAAGAAATGATATTCCCAATCGGTGCACCAAATGATGGGTTTGCACAGTATTTTTCTGGCAGAAGTTTCCTTGCACCGATCTCCACTTCTCAGGTTGGGATTTTCAATGTGACATTCGAACCTGGATGCCGAAATAACTGGCATATTCATCATGCCAAAAGTGGAGGTGGACAGATCCTGGTATGTGTTGCCGGAAGAGGATATTATCAGGAAGAAGGGAAAGACGCTATAGAAATGAAACCAGGCGACTGCATCAATATTCCGGCAGAAGTGAAACACTGGCATGGTGCCGCAGCGAATGAATGGTTTTCTCATCTGGCAATTGAAGTGCCTGGTGAAGAGACAGCCAATGAATGGTGCGAACCCGTGAGTGAAGAAGATTACTGTAAAGTAGGATATTAGTGAATAACGAAGATAAAACGATACTTTAAATAACCGATTGCTTTAGTTCCTGCAAGAATATTTCAGCAGCCTTTGACTGTAATGCAGTTCTTTTCCAAATTAATGCATAATGAATTTCTAATAGTGGATTCAGAGGGCGGAAACAAACATCCGGTTCTAAAACTGCCGGAAGTAAATCTTCGGTTGTCAGATAAAACCCTAATCCGCTTTTGATAAATTTCGTCGGAGAGCCATTGACAACATTGTAGGTCGCAGCAATATTGAATTCTTTAATATCAGCATCAGCCCAATGAGAAATCAACTGTTGCAGACCGGCTCTTCGATGAAAAATAAGAGGTGTTTCCAAAAGATCATTTTTTTCTATGTAATCTTTTCCGGCGAGTTCACAGTCCGAAGGCATTAAAAGCCCCCAACAGGATGATTCTGGCAGAGAAATGTAATCATATTCAGCAACATCGATCGGTTCCAAAAACACAGCAAAATCAAGAGTTCCATGTTCCAGACGTTCTAATACATCAATCGCATCGCTGCTGTAAAATTGAAAATGTACGTCCGGATATTTGGAACGGAGATGAGATGCTGTATTTAATACGGTTATTGTAGGATTACCGCCAATGGCAATTTCTCCACTAATCTGGGGAGTGTTAGAGATTAAATCAGATTCCGTCTTTTCCACTAATGACAGAATTTCCTCAGCCCGTTTTCGGAGGATGATTCCATCTTCTGTCAATGTAACTTTACGCTTGCCACGAATAAGCAGCTGTTTTCCAAACTCATTTTCCAGCTCTATGAGCTGTTTTGAAAGATACGGTTGGGAAATATGCAAGCTCTCCGCAGCTCTTGTAATATTTTCTTCTTTTGTAACGGCAAGAAAGTATTGTAATGTCCGTAATTCCATAATCATCACCTCAGTTTTAGTGTAATCTTTTTTATTATTCCTGTCAATTATGATAAACTATTCTATATAAGTATTTGTTATTTTAAGTGGATAAGGTTATACTTTTCCTGACGAAATATAGATAAGAGGTTTGAGAAAAATGATAAAAACCAGAAAACAAAAACAATTAGACATGTTACATGGCTCTATTTGGAACAAACTGCCATTATTTGCATTCCCGGTGGCAGCAACTGCAATTTTAGAGCAGCTTTTTAATGCATCAGATGTTGCGATTGTAGGAAATTTTACCGGAGCCGGAAAAACAATTGCAGTAGCAGCGGTCGGTGCAAACAGTTTTATTATCGCACTGCTCGTAAATTTATTTGTAGGAATTGCCCTTGGAGCAAATGTTGTCATTGCCAATGCAATTGGAAGAAAAGATAAAGAAACGGTAAGAAAAGCTGTCCATACATCGATTGTGGTTGCAGTATTAGCCGGACTCTTCATTTCAATCATTGGTGAAATATTAGCAAATCCCGTACTTACGTTGGTTCATGTACCAGAGGATGTTTTTTCAGAGGCATTGCTTTACTTACGAATCTATCTTTTAGGAATGCCGGTTATCTTACTGTATAACTTTGAGGCGGCTATATTCAGGAGCACAGGAGATACGAAGACACCTCTCGTTGTATTGACTATGGCAGGTGTTTTGAATGTTCTGTTAAATTTGTTTTTTGTGGCTGTCTTACATATGACTGTAAATGGTGTTGCGATTGCAACGGTTGTCTCTAACGCGGTCAGTTCAATATTGCTGTTGCGACGACTGATCAAAACAGAAGAATGGACGCACGTAGAATTAAAAGAGTTACAAATTGACAGAATAATCCTTGGACAGATTATAAAGATTGGTCTGCCGGCAGGAATCCAAAGTGCTGTGTTCGCACTGGCAAATGTTGTGATCCAATCTGCGATAAACAGTCTTGGAACGGTTGTTATGGCGGCATCGTCAGCAGCTTTTAATATTGAAATTTTTGCATACGATGTGTTGAATTCCTTCAGTCAGGCGTGTACAACTTTTGTAGGACAAAATTATGGTGCAGGACAGATTAAGCGATGCAGAAAAGTATTGATTCTATGTATTATTGAGGATGCAGTTGCAACTGCATGTGCGGTTGTGTTGATTTTAGTCTTTGGAAAACAACTGCTATCCATTTTTAATAATGATCCGCAGGTGGTTTCTTTAGGATATACAAGGATTCTCATGGTATTCTCAGCATATACATTCAGTATGCTATATGAAAATATGTCGGGATATATGCGTGGATTTGGGATTTCTCTGATGCCGGCTGTGCTCACGACACTGGGAATATGCGGTGTGAGAGTATTGTGGATTATATGTGTATTCCCAAGATACCGTACATTTACAGGAATATTGACGGCGTATCCGGTCAGCCTTTGCGTGACTGCGATATTAATCTTTATTGCTTTATTGCATTACAAACCATCGAAAAAATTACAGCAACATATAACAAGGAATGAATAAACCATGGAAAGAAAAATCATATTAAACAATGGAATCACAATGCCCCCAATCGGTTACGGAGTATTCCGTATGACAGATCTGGAAGAATGCGAGAACGCAGTTGTACAGGCAATCAAAACAGGATACCGTCTGATTGATACTGCCGCAGCCTATGAAAATGAAACTGCAGTTGGAAAAGCAATCAAACGTGTGATCGCAGAAGGAATTGTCAGCAGAGAGGAGTTATTTGTCACGACAAAGTTATGGATCACAGATACAACTTATGAGAAGGCAAAAGAAGGCTTCAAGCGTTCTCTTGACCGCCTTGATCTGGATTATGTGGATCTATACCTGATCCATCAGCCATACAATGATTATTATGGAGCATGGCGTGCTTTAGAAGAACTGTACGAAGAAGGAAAAATAAAATCCATTGGAGTAGATAATTTTACGCAGGATCGAATGGCAGATTTTCTGTTCTTTAACAAGGTGAAACCGGCAGTAAATATGATAGAGTGCAATACATATTTTCAACGTGAAGATGAACGTAAATATCTCAGTGAGCAGAATATTCTGATGCAGGCATGGGCACCACTTGCTGCCGGAAAAGAAGAGTTATTTACCAATGAGATTTTATGCAGAATCGCACAGAATCATCAAAAATCTGTGGCACAGGTCATTTTGAGATGGCTTGTACTAAGAGGGATAGTTCCTGTTGTAAAGTCGGCAAATCCTGTCAGAATGAAAGAAAATCTGGATATCCTTGATTTTGATTTATCTGAAACAGAAATGAATCAAATCGCATCACTGGATACCGGACATACGTATGCGACTGCGCGGAATACCGGAAAAGCAGTAACTGAATTTTTGGAAAAAGCAAATCAGTACAATGTGTAAAGGAGTTATAGGATAAATGGAATATATTACATTAAATAACGGAGTAAAAATGCCTCAGCTTGGCTATGGCGTGTATTTGGTAACAAAAGAAGAATGTGAAAGATGTGTATTGGATGCATTGGATGTCGGGTATCGAAGCATTGATACGGCACAGTCCTATTTTAATGAGGAAGAGGTTGGCAGTGCCATTGAAAAATCAGGAATTGATCGAAAAGAAATATTTCTAACTTCTAAAGTATGGATCGAGCATTTGGGATATGAAGAATGCAAAAAATCTGTGTTAGAATCTATGGAAAAACTACGCACAGATTATCTGGATCTGATGTTGTTGCACCAGCCGTTTGGTGACACATTCGGTGCATGGAAAGCATTAGAAGATCTATATAAGGAAGAAAAACTTCGGGCAATAGGAATCTCCAACCATTATGTAGATAGAATGGTTGAGTTTGCAAATTTTACAACGATCAAGCCTATGGTAAATCAAATGGAAGTACATCCATTTAACCAGCAGAAAAACTTAAAAGAATGGGCAGATAAATACGATATCCGTCTGGAGGCATGGGCTCCTTTTGGTGAAGGAAGAAAAGGTCTTTTTGAAAACGAAATATTGAAAAAAATCGGTGAAAAATATGGCAAAACAACTGCTCAGGTAATGTTGCGCTGGCAGATTCAAAGAGGTGTGATCGTCATTCCAAAATCTGTTCATAAAGAGCGAATGATTGAGAATTTCAATGTTTTTGATTTTACTCTTGCTAATGAAGATATGGAACAGATTACAAAGATGGACACTGCAACAAGTGCATTTTTCTCGCACCAAGATCCGGCAATGGTAGAGTGGTTTGCTGATATGGTGGAAGAACGTAAAAAAAATCACAGCTGCACAAAAGAGGAAAAAAATTGGTAATGGTTTAACCATTTTTAAATTCACAGGTTGCTTTTTCCACCTAATCTAATTATAATAATATCCAACAGAACCCAACACGCCTCTCGATGATGCGGATCATGTTGGGTCTTTGGATTTTACGAGGGAGAATAATCTATGAAACCAAGAACAGAAATCAGCATGCAGCTCTACAATCTGATGATGGAACGAGGTTACCCGGAGAATTTATGTGATCTTGTCACCAGAAATCTGAATACCGATTATACAGCAACAAGGATGATCGGATATTTATCCCATTATTCTGATTTGCCGGATGTAGAAGTTGTGGATGAAATGCTTGCTATTTTAAGTGACCGTAACGAGCTGATCAAGAAAAAAGAATCTGAACAGGCACAGGCCAGGATCAGTGAGATTTACAGATTTGGATTAGATATTAAATAAAAGTGGAATAGATAAGAGGGAGCAAAATCTGCCCCCTCGATTATTTTTGCTCTAAAATATAAGCCAAAAAAGCGTCGCATCCTTCATTTACATCTCTATAAGTTGCATCAAAATTCCCAGTATACCAGGGATCTGCGATATCAGCGCCTTTCCGTGATGTGTAATCTAAAAGCTTAGAAACCTTACCATCCGGATCACCTTTAAGCATGCGGTTAAGATATTTTATATTGATCGAATCCATACCTATGATATAATCGAAATTATCATAATCGGAAAATGTAATCTGTTTTGCACGATGTGGTACTAAAGGAATTCCAACTTCTTTTAGTTTGTTTACCGTACCTCTATGCGGTGGATTTCCGATTTCTTCTGTGCTTGTCGCAAAGCTGTCTATTACAAACTGATCACTCAATCCTTTTTCTTTTACCTTATAGGTGAACACACTTTCGCTTAAAGTTGATCTGCAAATATTTCCCCAACATACAAATGCTACTCTTATTTTCATGATGTACCTCACATTTCTTCCAATACTAAATATACTGAAAATATTTTTCCTGCTTCTTACGCATCTAATGCATAGGAGAGAAGCTTTTTCAAATTGTGATGAAACTGACGTTTATATGCATGCAGTTTTTTCTTCTCGGAAGTGGAATAGTGTTTCTCCACATAGATATCATATCGTTTGAACAAACTTCGGAAATCTGTATCCTGTCTTTGTCCCCAACGGACCAGTACCCAGTTCATAGCGTCTATATTCCAGTATTCGCTTGGAATTCCTGCCATTTTCAATGTGGTGATCTGGCGCATTGCCTGCATGGAAAGACGGCTGAGCTGGCGTTCACGGTGCATCTCATCTGGATCATTTTTCCCAAGTTTTTTCATTAATTTTTGAGAGAGTGTCTTTGTCCTGGAAGCACGTTCCATCACACGAAGGCTTTGATCAATGATATCCTGGAGCTGCACTGCGGCATTCCAGTAAGTCACGAAAGGAACGGATTCTTTCTCGTCTTCCGGTGTGAGTTTAAATGTCTTAAAAACACGGTCTGTAACTCCAAAAATTTCCAGATTATAGGCTTTTCTTTTCGCCGGATTGGAAAGAACCCGGTAGGCTTCCAGAATCTCCTGCATAAAAGCAGTTGTATCTATATCTTTATGCATATTGGCATCTGGATGGTAGACCTTAGCCAATGCATTTTTCGCTGAAGTAATCTCTTCCAGAGTCGCATCTCTGGATACACCTAAGATATCGTAATAAGTGCGTGAGCTCATTTTGACCTCCTAATATTAGATTCCATCTTTCTGAAATCACAGAAAATGGACAGTACTTCTAATATACGCCTGTAAAATTGAAAAGTCAATTCTCTCCAGACATATTTCCCCTTCATCGCTACTATACTGGTAAAAGAATAGTCCATGGGGGAATTGCAGATGAAGAAAGGTTTTACAGTGATTCTGCTGAGTGTTTTTCTGCTGTATAGGATTACATTTCCAACAACTGTAGTCCACGCGGAAGAAGTAGAAATAAGTGCGCCGTCTGGTATTCTTATGGAAATGTCTACGGGAACGGTTTTATTTGAAAAAGATGCAGATACTGCGCGGCCGCCGGCAAGTGTTACAAAGATCATGACAATGTTGTTAATCTTTGATGCATTAGAAAATGGGACCATATCACTTGATGATGAAGTGTCAACTTCCGAGTATGCAGCTTCTATGGGAGGATCTCAAGTATTCCTGGAACCTGGAGAGATGCAGACGGTAGGTACGCTGCTAAAATGCATTTCTATCGCAAGCGCAAACGATGCATGTGTAACTATGAGTGAATGTATCTGCGGTAATGAACAAGAATTTGTAAAACAAATGAATGCGCGGGCAAAAGGACTTGGAATGAAACATACAAACTTCGTAAACTGTAACGGATTAGATACAGATGGCCATGAGATGAGTGCCAGAGACATTGCACTCATGTCGCGGGAACTGATGACCAAATATCCGCAGATAAAGGACTACTGTACGGTCTGGATGGAAAATATCACGCATACAACTGCCCGTGGATCTTCGGAATTTGGCCTGACGAATACAAATAAGCTGATCCGGCAGTACGAATATGCCACTGGTCTGAAAACCGGATCCACCGGAAAGGCAAAGTTCTGTGTATCGGCAACGGCAAGTAAGAATGGTGTGGATCTGATCGCAGTAATTATGGGCGCTGAAGATTCAAAAAGCCGTTTTAAGGATGCGGTAACCTTATTGAATTATGGATTTGGGAAATGTCAGATTTATAATGCAAAAGAGCAGAAACTGCCAGAGGTTCTGGTGAAAGGTGGCAAAGAAGATCATCTAAAGATTCAATATGAGGAAGGATTTACTTATGTAGATACGGAAGGATCCGATTTATCGAAAGTCGAAGAAATAACAGAAATTCCAGATGAAGTAAAAGCACCTGTGAAAAAAGGGGACACAGTTGGCCGGATTTGTTATCGGATAAACGGGAAAGAAATCGGATCCGTAAATCTGATCGCTTCAACACCTGTGGAAAAGGCAGATTTTGGAGATTATCTAAAAAAGATTTGGAAGAAATTATTATAACACTTGTCGGGAACATGGAAAATGTTTTATAATAAAGGATACGAATGCGGGTAGCTCAGAATAATTTTTAGTCTGTTTTATGAAATTTTACTACCCGCAATGGATATAAAAATACAGGAGGCAGATTAAATTAATGATTACAGAACGTATTGATCATACATTATTAAGAGCAGATGCAACAGAGGAAGATATCCGTGGATTATGTGAGGAAGCAGTTACGTACGGATTTCATTCTGTTTGTGTGAATTCAAGTTGTGTTGCGCTTTGTGCCTCTCTTCTGAAAAATACAGGAATTAAAGTATGTACCGTGATTGGTTTTCCTTTAGGAGCAATGTCAACAACTGCGAAGATTGCAGAAGCAACAGCAGCAGTGAAAGACGGCGCAGAAGAGCTGGATATGGTTATCCATATTGGAGCATTGAAGAGTGGAAACTGGGATTATGTAAGAAGAGATATCGGTGCGGTTGTAGCTGCTGCCGGGGATGACGTGATTGTAAAGGTGATTCTTGAGACATGTCTGCTTACAGACGAAGAGATTCAGGAGGCTTGTCTTGTAAGCCGTGATGCAGGTGCAGACTATGTAAAAACTTCTACCGGTTTCTCAACCGGCGGAGCAACTGTAGAAGCAGTTTCTCTTATGAAGCGTACGGTTGGCTCTGACATGAAGGTAAAGGCATCCGGTGGTATTCATACACTGGAAGATGCACGGAAGATGTTTAATGCAGGTGCAGACCGTATTGGATCAAGTTCCGGTGTGGCGATTGCAGAAGCTGAGATGTCCGAGATACATACGATATGAGCATCCTAGGTTTTTTCACAGTTCTTTTTCCGATTGTGTGCGCGGTTATATTAGCAGAAATGTATCGGGAGCAGCATTCTTTTTGTGTAACACATTACGAAGTACATTCACCAAAGATAACTTGCACAGCCGAAAAAGACCCAGTGAACAGAATTATTTTTTTAAGTGATATGCACAACCATGTTTATGGTAAGCAGAACAATAAATTGTTCGAAGCTATAAAAGCAGAACAACCGGATCTGATTTTAATTGGCGGAGATATGCTGGTGGCAAAAAATGACGTGCGATACCAAGAGGCACTGGATTTTGTCAGTCGTCTGCCGCAGCTCTGCCCGGTTTATTATGCCAGTGGAAATCATGAACAGAGAATCAAAGAGAATCAGGAAAACTATTCTCTGTGTTATGAAGAGTATCGTAAAAAGTTACAGGCAGAAGGGGTTCGTTTTCTGGAAAATGAAAGTTGCGATATTCTGTTGGGAAATCAACAGATTCATATCAGCGGATTGGAACTCCCACTGATTGTGAATAAAAAATTCCGTAAGGCGAATGTCACCGCTGAAGATGTACGCAAATGTCTGGGAGAAAATCATACTACAGGAAATCAGGAAAAACAGCAGGAGGCAACAGAGAATTTCGCAGACAACAGTTATCACATTCTGCTTGCCCACAATCCATCCTATATGGAAGCTTATAAGGAATGGGGTTCCGATCTGATTTTGTCTGGACATTTACATGGAGGATGTGTACGCTTGCCGGGAATTGGCGGCGTGATCACTCCGCAGGCATTTCTTTTTCCAAAATATTCAGGAGAGATGACCGTGGAGGGAGAACAGACGATCATCGTCAGCAAAGGGCTTGGAACGCATACATTTAATGTGAGACTGTTCAATCCGGCAGAAGTGATTGCAATCACCCTTTGCAGATAAAAGGAGATTATTATGGGAATACCGGTAAAACTGGAAGTATTTGAAGGACCGTTGGATCTGCTCCTTCATCTGATTGAGAAGAATAAAGTAGATATTTACGATATCCCCATCGTGGAGATTACGAATCAGTACATGGAATATATTCGTCAGATGCAACGGGAAGATCTGAATGTGATGAGTGAATTTCTTGTTATGGCAGCGACGTTGTTGGATATTAAATGCAAGATGCTTCTTCCAAAAGAAGTCAAAGAAGACGGAGAGGAAGAAGATCCAAGGCAGGAACTGGTTGAACAGCTGCTACAGTATAAAATGTATAAATACATGTCTTATGAGCTCAGAGACCGCCAGGTAGATGCGGATCTGATTTTATATAAGAATCCGACAATTCCGGAAGATGTTCTGGAATATGTAGAGCCAGTTGATCTTGACCTTTTACTTGGGGATCTGACAATGGTACAGTTAAAGAAAGTTTTTCAGGAAGTTATGCGTCGGCAGACAGATAAAGTGGATCCGGTAAGAAGTAAATTTGGCAAGATTGAGAAAGAGGAAGTTTCACTCACAGATAAGTTCGTTTATGTGCGTGATTATTTACAGGAACACCGCCGGTTCAGTTTCCGTCAGCTTCTTCAGAAACAGAAGAGTAAAATGCATGTTGTTGTTACATTTCTTGCGATTCTTGAAATGATGAAGCTGGGTGAAATTTATGTTGAACAAGAATCTACTTGTGGTGAGATCATGATTGAGAGAAAAGGAGACGTAGTGTAAATGGCAGGAGTAAAAACACTTCAGGCTGCAATTGAAGCTATTTTATTTACAATGGGAGAGTCTGTTGAACTTAGTAAAATTGCGAAAGCAATCGAACAGGATGAGCAGACAACCGAAGAATTACTTCAGGATCTGATGAAGAAATACGAATCAAAGAACAGAGGAATCCGCATCATTGAACTGGACAAGTCTTATCAGATGTGTACCAAGAAGGAAATGTATGACTATCTGATCCGTGTGGCAAAGCAGCCAAAGAAATATACTCTGACGGACGTTCTTCTTGAAACAATGTCAATCATTGCATACAAACAGCCGATCACTAAGATCGAGGTAGAAAAGATCCGTGGAGTAAAGTCTGATCATGCAGTAAATAAACTTGTGGAATATGGTCTGGTAGAAGAAGTCGGAAGACTTGATGCACCTGGAAGACCAATTCTTTTCGGCACGACGGAAGAATTCTTGAGAAGATTCAGTGTACCGTCGATTGATGATCTTCCGTCATTGAATCCGGAGCAGCTGGAACATTTCAAAGAAGAAGCAGAGGATGAGGCAAAGATCCGTATGGACATTTGATTTTTGAATTCTACAACTTGCATTGGAATCATAAAATTAAAAGAAGAATGGAGCTTCCAATATAGACAGGAAATCAATTGATGACAGAATTCAAAAAATGGTATTTCAGAATCTATTTATTCTTTGTTCGCATACTGATTGTCAGCATGATCATTGGAATTTCTTTTCCGGTTCATGTTTTTGGAACTACTGAGCTAAAACAATTATACGCCCTGTCTGCCGTCTTAATGGATGCAGACAGTGGGCGTATTTTATTTTCCAAAAATGGACAGGAAGAACGGGCAATGGCAAGTACAACAAAGATTATGACTTGCATCCTTGCATTAGAGAGCGGCATAATTGATTCAGAAAATCAGATTGTTACAGTAAGCGATCAGGCTGCTGCACAGCCAAAGGTACATCTTGGAATGGTTGCAGGAGAACGGTTTTATTTAAAAGATCTTCTTTATTCCTTAATGCTGGAGTCACATAATGACTCTGGGGTTGCAATTGCAGAAGCTGTTGCCGGGAGTGTAGAGAAATTCGCAGATCTGATGAACCAAAAAGCGCGGACGATCGGCTGTTATTCTACTTATTTTATCACACCAAATGGATTAGATGCAGCAGATTCAAATGGAATCCATCACACTACAGCAGAAGATCTTGCAAGGATCATGCGTTATTGTATTATGAATTCTAAGAAACAGGAAGAATTTCTTACGATCACGCGTACCGAAACCTATCAGTTTCAAGATGTTGAAGGGAAACGGTCGTTCAGCTGTTATAATCATAATGCATTCTTAAATATGATGGACGGCGCTCTTTCCGGAAAAACAGGATTTACTTCAGATGCCGGATATTGTTATGTCGGTGCGCTGCGTAAAGATGAGCGGACATTTATTGTTGCGCTCCTTGCCTGCGGATGGCCAAATAATAAGAGTTATAAATGGTCCGATATGAGAACTCTTATGACTTATGCTTTAGATCATTATCAATATAAGACATTTGAAATTGAATTACCTGTCCGGCAGATATTTATAAATAATGGGATAAAAGCACATTCAGATACGATAGCTTATCCCGGTAAAAACGGAACCAAGATTCCTCTTACTGCAAATCTGAAACCTATTTCTTTCCTATTGAAAGAAGATGAAGCGATTTCTGTTGACTATGAGATTCCTGATCAATTGGATGCTCCTGTAAGGAAAGGAATGCAAGTCGGCAGAATTCGCTGCACGTTAAATGACAAATTGATCCGTGAATATCCCGTCTATACAACACAGAATGCAGAAAAGAGAACCTTCAAAAAATGTGTGGAATATGTTTTCCACCTGTTTTCTATACAAAATTCGTACCAAAAAGCAGGAAACATTAAAAAAGATCAAGCGAGGTGATTAAAATAGTCACTACAATCTAAGACTTTCCTGTGCTAATATAAACGAGTGTTAAAAAACAACAACTAAATTGATTAAATATAAGAGAGGTACACATTATGGAAAACTGGAGGAAATACGAAAAGACTTACTTTATGCCACCTGAGCCATGTTATGACTGGGTAAAGAAAGATTCAATTGACAAAGCACCAATCTGGTGCAGTGTTGACTTGAGAGATGGCAACCAGGCACTGATCGAGCCGATGAGTCTGGATGAAAAGTTGGAATTCTTCCAGCTGCTTGTGGATGTAGGATTCAAGATGATCGAAGTTGGATTCCCGGCTGCGTCTGAGACGGAATATCAGTTTTTAAGAACATTGATCGAGCAGAATATGATTCCGGATGACGTTACAATCCAGGTTCTGACACAGGCAAGAGAGCATATTATCAGAAAAACATTTGACGCTGTCAAAGGTGCTCCACATGCTATTATCCATGTATATAATTCAACATCTGTTGCACAAAGAGAACAGGTATTTAAGAAAGATAAAGAGCAGGTAAAACAGATTGCAATTGACGGTGCAAAGCTTTTGAAAGAGTTAGCAGAAGAAACAGATGGAAACTTTACATTCCAGTACAGTCCGGAAAGTTTTCAGGGAACAGAAGTTGACTATGCCTTGGAAGTCTGCAACGCAGTTCTTGAGATCTGGCAGCCAACAGCTGACAACAAAGCAATCATCAACCTGCCTACAACAGTGGAAAATGCTATGCCTCATGTATTCGCAAGTCAGGTAGAGTATTTTAACAAGCATCTGCGCGACAGAGAGAATGTAATTCTTTCTCTGCATCCGCACAATGACAGAGGATCAGGGGTTTCAGATGCTGAGCTTGGAATCCTTGCCGGTGCTGATAAAATCGAAGGAACATTGTTCGGAAACGGAGAGAGAACAGGTAACGTAGATATTATTACACTTGCAATGAATATGTTTTCTCAGGGTGTGAATCCGGAACTTGATTTCTCTAATATGAGTGACATTTGTGAAGTCTATGAACGCGTGACAAGAATGAAAGTTTCTCCACGCCAGCCATATGCAGGAGATCTTGTATTTACAGCATTCTCCGGCTCACATCAGGATGCGATTGCGAAAGGTATGACCTGGAGAGAGGAGCATGACTGTCAGACATGGACTGTTCCATATCTCCCGATCGATCCACAGGATGTTGGCAGAAGATACGATTCCGATGTGATTCGTATTAACAGCCAGTCAGGAAAGGGTGGCGTAAACTATATCCTGAAGCAGAGCTTTGGAATCAGCTTACCGGAAAAGATGAGAGAGGAAGTCGGATATCTTGTAAAAGATGTTTCCGACAAGGCTCACGAAGAACTTACACCAGACAATGTATATCATATCTTTGAAGACCATTACATCAATGCGAAACCAATTTTCAGTGTTGATGAATGCCACTTTAAACAAGAAGATGGAATTGTCGCAGAAGCAACGATTTACCACAATGGAAGTAACCGCAAGATCACAGGTGTTGGAAACGGACGTCTGGATGCTGTCAGCAATGCGATCAAGCATTATTTTGATATCGAGTTTGAACTTGCATTTTACGAGGAACATTCTTTGACAAAAGGATCTTCTTCCAGAGCTGTTGCTTATGTCGGTGTTATTTCCAACAAGAAGCGTTACTGGGGTGTCGGAGTTGATGCCGATATTATCAAAGCATCTATTGAAGCACTCGTTGTTGCAGTGAATAAATTGGATAGCGTACAGAGATCCCAGATATGCAAGGATGAAAGATTATTAGATATTACAAATTATATTTACGCAAATTATAAAGAAGTTACATTGGACGATCTTGCTGAGAAGTTCTTCCTTTCAAAACCATATTTGTCAAAATATATTAAAGAAAAATCAGGAATGACATTCGGAGATATTCTGAAAGAAATCCGTATGAAAAAGGCAAGAGCAATGCTTAAGAGCAGCAGTGCAACTGTAGAAAGTATTGCAGAATCTGTGGGATATCAGAATGTAGAGCATTTTAACAGAACATTTAAAAAACTGTATAATATCACACCGGTACAGTATAGAAACAAACCTTGATCCCGATTCAAGTTTGACTAAATTTAGAAATGTAATCTTAAAACAAATCGCCTGACAGTTACCATAAGTAGTAGCTGTCAGGCGATTACTGTTATGCAGATTCATTATTCTGCTAATTCTTCCCACAATTCATACAATTCTTCTAATCTTGCTTCATTTGCAGCACGTTCTGTTGAAAGTTTCTGGCACTCAATAGAGTTCGAATAAACTTCCTCTTTCGTCAGTTCCTCGTCAATCTCTGTGTTGCGATCTTCAAGTTTTGCGATTTCTTCTTCTGTTTTCTTCAACTCATTTTTACGTTTACGTTCACGTGCCTGCTGTTCCTTCTGTTCCTGCCAGCTTAATTTTGAATCCGAAGCAGGAGTGGATGCAGCAGAATTGCCTGAATTGGATACATTTTCTGCATTTGTTTCATTTCCAGAAGCATAAGCAAGTGTCAGTGCTTCTTTTTTCTCCAGATAATAATCGTAGTTTCCGATGTAATTAACAAATGTCTGATTCACCAGTTCAAGGATTCTGGAGGCTGTCTGATTGATAAAATAACGGTCATGGGATACATAAAGTATCGTTCCGCTGTAGTTATTTAATGCTTCTTCCAGAATTTCTTTGGAAGTAATATCCAGATGGTTGGTCGGCTCATCAAGGATTAGAAAATTTGCTTCCGAAAGCATAAGTTTGGCAAGTGATACGCGGCCTTTTTCTCCACCGCTTAACGTATGAATTTCTTTGAACACTTCATCTCCGGTAAACTGGAATGCAGCGAGTGTATTTCTGATCTGTGTATTGGTAAGATCAGGATAGTCATCAGAAATCTCATCAAAAATGGTCTTATCATCATGAAGTACGTGATGTTCCTGGTCGTAATAACCAATCGTCACTTTGGATCCAAGTGTGAATTCGCCCTGATCCGCTGCAATAACCTGATTAATGATCTTTAAAAGTGTTGTCTTTCCGGTTCCGTTATCACCAATTACAGCGACATGTTCGCCACGTTTGATTTCAAAACTGACATCACGGAAGAGAACCTGACTGTCAAATTGCTTTGAGAGATGTTCCACTGTAAGAACATCATTTCCGCTGATCTGCGATGGTTCCAGCGTAAAATGCATTTCTTTCGTACTGTCAACCGGTTTGTCCAATGGCGTAATCCTGTCAAGCATTTTCTCACGACTCTCTGCACGTTTGATTGATTTTTCACGATTGAAAGACTTTAATTTATCAATAACAGCCTGCTGATGTTTGATCTCACGCTGCTGATTCATGTATTCTTTCAGCTGTGCATCTCGGATCTGCTGTTTTTTCATTGCATAATCTTTATAATTTCCAAGGTACATGCGAACCTGTGCATTGTCAATCTCAACAACTTTTGTGACAACACGATTCAGGAAATAACGGTCATGGGAGACGATAAATACCGCTCCGGAATAATTGATCAGATATGTTTCCAGCCAGGCAATGGAATTCAGATCCAAGTGGTTTGTCGGCTCATCAAGCAGGAGGATATCCGGACTTGTAAGCAATAATTTTCCGAGAGAAACACGGGTCTTCTGACCTCCTGAAAGTGTATCTGTCTGTTTATTAAAATCGTCTCCCGTAAACCCAAGTCCCTTTAATACACCTGTAATCTCACTTTCGCAGGCATAACCGTTTCTTGCATCAAATTCAGACTGTAGACGATTGTAGGTCTCCAGGCGGCTCTGCAATTCCTCACCTTCCAGATGCTTCAGTTCATGTTCAATGGAACGAATCTGAGCTTCCATTGCAAAAATATCCGCTTTTGCACTTTTTACTTCCTCATAAATGGTATTTCCGGATTTTAAATCCTGACGCTGCGCAAGATAACCGAGTGTCTTTCCTTTCGCGAGAATAACCTCTCCACCATCAAGAGGTTCTTCTCCGATGATCATCTTAAGGATTGTTGATTTCCCGGCGCCGTTCACACCGACAAGAGCAGCTTTCTCACGATCTTCAATATGAAAGGAGCCGTCTCGTACAATTTCGCGTTCCCCAAACGCTTTTTCTATATTGTGACATGCGAGTATCATATGTTTTCACCTCGTTTTTTGACTTCTAACATTATCATTATATAGAAAAATGTCGAAAATACAAGGAAAATATATGGA
>ERZ1035006.1348-NODE-1348-length-16417-cov-6.630057_pt1 | contig 16417 bp, 17 predicted proteins | sample MGYA00520694_ERZ1035006 | MGnify/ENA primary metagenome ERZ1035006 (study PRJEB33766, sample SAMN09781746) | gut metagenome | biome: gut microbiome | host: Homo sapiens | place: Madagascar | study: EMG produced TPA metagenomics assembly of the PRJNA485056 data... | reverse complement strand
ATATGGGTATTGAAAAATCATTGAAAATCAACAACTTTTGCAAAAAAGAGAAGCCTTCCTTTCGGCTTCTCTTTTGATTCCATATTATAAATATTATAAACATCTATAAATCAGAAAATGTCTGATGATCCACCCGCCACACGCGGCTGCTGCTGGGTAATACAGTGTATGTTTCCTCCACCGTACACGATCTCCCTCGTATGCACACCGACGACTTCCCGCTCTGGGAACATCTGCCGGATCTGCTCTAACGCAAGTGCATCATTTTCATCGTCATACTGCGGTACGATCACACCCTTGTTTGTGATGAGGAAATTCAGATAAGAAGCGATACACAGCTCGCCATTTTCGCGCTTTGCAGATCCCGGCGCGTGTACGATCGTCTCTGCGCCCTGCAGCCGCACCGGCTGACGTGTCATGCACAGCCTGTGTACTTTCAATTTTCTGCCTCTGGCATCGGTTGCTTCTGAAAGTACACGCTGCGCCGACTGCGCTGCCACATAAAACGGACAATCCGTATCCTCTACATCGATACATGCCACTTCCCCGGGACGGATAAAACAGGCGACATCATCGACATGCCCATTTGTCTCATCCGGATCAATGCCATCTGGCAGCCAGATGACTTTCTGGCATCCGAGATAATCTAACAGTCGCTGTTCGATCTCAGTTTTTGTCAGATGCGGATTTCTGCCTTTACTAAGCAGGCACATCTCTGTCGTGAGTACAGTTCCTTCACCATCCACGTGAAATGATCCGCCCTCCAGCACAAAATCATCGAGACTGTAGTAGTCGACATTCTCCAGCTCACAGATCTTACGTGCGATCGCATCATCCTGTTCCCATGATGCATACAATCCATCTACCGAACCGCCCCACGCATTAAACCGCCAGTCGCAGGCCCGCAGCCCTCCATGTCCATCGATGAGGAAGGTCGGTCCACAGTCCCTGCACCACGCATCATCAGATGGCATCTCCAACACTTGTATACTCTCTGGCAGCATTGCCCTGCACATTTGATACGTATCCGCAGATGCGAGCATTGTTACTGGTGTAAACTTACGAATTGCGATCGCCACATCTGCATATGCCTGTTGCGCCGGGCGCGCCTGGTCACGCCAGTTATCCGGACGTTTGGGCCAGATCATCCATATTTTTTCCTGTGGTCCATACTCTGCCGGCATATAATAACCATCCTCCGCCGGTGTGCTGCCCGTGATCTGTTTTGCCATTGTTTTACCCTCACTATCCCATTGATTGGAAATCTGCTGTTACTCTTTTAATTTTGTCCACATCTCATCATAGATTGCCAGTGTGTCGGTATCGAGATTTGATACATATTCACCTGCCGAGATCACCTCTGCCGGAGGATTCTTGGCTTCATTCGAACTGTATTCCTCACCCATCGCCTCTACTGCCTTGCTGTTTGCTGACAGATAAGGGAATTCCTCGATATTCATCTTTGCAGCATCGACACTCAGCATATAATTAATAAATTCCATCGCTGCATCATAATGTTTTGCACCTTTAGGGATTGCCCAGTTATCCATAAATACATAGGCGCCCTCGGTCGGGTATACGATCTGGATATCTTCATTTTCTTCCATGGCAAGCGCAGCCTCCGCACTCCATACATAGCCGACTGAACAGTCACCGGAGATCAATGCTGACTTCGGGCTGTCCGAATCATACAATGCGATATTATCCTTTAACGTGAGCAGCTTTTCTTCTACACCGGAAAGCGTATCGGGATCAGTCTCGTTCATACTCAGTCCCATACTCCGCTCAGTCATGCCAATCACCGCACGATAATCATCGAGTACCACGAGCTGTCCTTTCAATGACGGATCAAACAGATCAGCATAACCGGTGATCTCCTGATCCACTTTTGCGGTATTGACAGCGATCGCTGCCACACCGCCCTGATAAGGTACGGAATAAACATTGCCGGGATCGTAGGACGGATCCAGATAAGATTCGCCAATATTATCGAGATTTGTCAGTTTTTCTTTGTCCAGTTCCTCGAGCATTCCCTGTCCGGCGAGCTGCTCGATGGCATAATCACTCGGCTGAATGATATCATAGGTGCCTTCCGATTCAGATTTTACTTTTGAGATCATATCTTCATTGGATGAATATGTCGATACATTGACCTTGATACCTGTATCTTTTTCGAATGCATCAATTGCATCCTGTGATACATATTCTGTCCACACAAAGATATTCAATTCACCCGCAGAGGCACTGTCGGACGAAGAACCGCATCCACTTAACATAGAACCTGCTAAAACTGCTGCTAATGCCATACTCATAATCTTCTTTTTCATACTACATCTCTCCTTCTAAACAATAATTTTATGAATGTTCTTTATTTTTTGAAAAAATACCACTCTGGGTCAGTACAACGAGCAGGATCGTCGCAATCAGAATGAGTGTCGACAATGCATTGACATCCGGTGCGACTCCGCTCTTGATACTCTCCATGACCTTCAATGGATAAGTCTTTGTCTGTCCGTTTACAAAATAGCTGATGATCACATCATCGATCGACAATGTGAATGCCAGCAGTGCCCCACCTGCAATACCCGGCGCCAGCACCGGCAATGTAATCCGCATAAATGTTGTCAGCCGATTGGCTCCCAGATCCATGCTGGCTTCCTCAATTGATTTATCATAGCCGCTGAGCCTCGCCCGGACATTGAATATGACAAATGGAACCGAGAATGTCACATGCGCCAAAATCAATGTCAACATACCACGTGGGATATTGACCTTTGAAAAAATCGTCAGCAACGAAATGCCGAGCACGATCTCCGGTATCACGACCGGAATATATAATAACCCATTGATGATACTCTTTCCCCGGAAATGGTACCGATAGATGCCAACCGCCCCGATCGTGCCGATGACCGTTGCGAGCAAGGTACTCACAACCGCAATCACCATCGTATTGCCAAACGCCTGCAAGAGGGACGTGTTGTCAAACAGCTTTACATACCAGTCCAACGTGAATCCTTTCCATGATAAATACGGTTTACTGGTTGTTGCATTTGTGGAGTTTACCACAATCACGGAGATCGGTAAAAACAGAAACAGATATACCAACACGCAAAATGCTCCGCTGATACCTTTCTTTACCTTTTTTCTGCTATTTCTGCTCATTCTATCACATCCTTTTCTCCAAATATTTTATACACCGAGACTGTCCATATCTCCACCCATCCGCTGATACAGTTTCACCAACACAAGCGTGATCACAATCAGTATGATGGATAATGCTGCACCGAGCGGCCAGTTGTTACCGCTCTGAAATTGACGCTCAATCAGATTGCCGATCACATCCGAATTTCCTCCGCCAAGAATATCAGATACGAAGAAATATCCCAGACACGGTATAAATACCATGATGCTGCCGGAAAAGATGCCACTGGATGTCAGCGGCAGGATCACCCGGACAAAAGTGACCGCCGGCCGGGCTCCAAGATCTGCGGATGCCTCAAGCAGGCTGCCATCCAGCTTTTCGATCGCTGTATATAATGGCAGGACCATAAATGGAATCAGACAATACACCATACCCAGTACCGTTGTAGCCGGTTTATATAACAGATCCAGCGGCTCTTTCGTCAGATGCAGGAACTGCAATGCTGTGTTAAGCCAGCCATTCGTTCCCAGAAACGTACGCCAGCCATAGATCCGGATCAGCGAATTTGTCCAGAATGGGATGATAACCAGCATATAAAACAGCTTTTTGCGCCTGCTATGTGTTCTGGCAATGATATATGAGAACGGATAACCGATCAGGATACATAACAGTGTCGTCACCAGTGCAATCATAATGGACTGTGCATAGATCTTCATGTAATTGGCACTGACCAGCCGCTTGTAATTATCCAGCGTAAACTGAAGCTGTACATTGTAATACTGGTCAATCGAGCAAAAGCTCATGACGACCACATAGATCAGTGGAATCGCAACGAGCAGCACGAGTACCAGCGTCACCGGGCCTACCGTAAGCAATGCAGGCAATGTATTCGAGCGCCACTGATGCTTTGCATGTGCTTTTTCCATATCACCGCCCCCTAACTAAATGTAATATTTTCGATTGCTTCAAAGATTTTATCTGACTGTGTATGAATCAGCACCGCATCCTCCGGATTCCAATAAGGATAAATCACCGTTCCTAGTTTCGGTAATGTCTCACCCGCCAGACGTTCAATCTTTAATTCATTGCCATTTGGCAGCAATACGATACATTTGATGACCGAGCCAACATAGATGTAATCCTTCACAACCGCCTGAATGGAAAAACCTTCTACCGGAGTGCCATAGAACTTCATTTTCTCCGGTCTGACAGATACGGAGATATACTCACCTTCACGGAAACCTGCGCCGGATCCAATGATCGATCCATTCTCTACATTTACTGTCACCCGGTCACCATCGATCGCTACGACCGCCCCATCAAAAATATTCGTCTCACCAATAAATGTTGCTACAAATTTTGTCTTTGGCTGCTCATAGATCTCAGTCGGTGTGCCGAGCTGATCGAGGATACCGTCATGCATGATCGCGATGCGGTCACTCATCGTCAACGCCTCCTCCTGATCATGCGTAACATAGATAAATGTAATATTCAGTTTTCTCTGCAACCGTTTCAGTTCCAACTGCATCTGCTTTCGCAGCTTCAGATCCAGTGCTCCGAGCGGCTCATCCAAAAGCAATACTTTTGGCCGGTTAATCAGCGCCCGCGCGATCGCTACACGCTGTTTCTGTCCACCGGATAGCTGACTTGGATACCGCTTTTCAAAGCCTTCCAACTGAACAAGTTCCATCATTTCTGTCACTCTGCTTTTCATCTCTGCCTTCGGTACTTTTTTGATTTTTAATCCATATGCGATGTTGTCAAAAATCGTCATATGCGGAAATAACGCATAACTCTGAAAAACAGTATTGACATTTCGCTCAAACGGTTCTTTCTCCTCGATCGGTTCACCCTCAACGAGAATACTGCCCGATGTTGGCTCTTCGAAACCAGCTACCATCCGCAGCGTTGTCGTCTTGCCACATCCGGAAGATCCGAGCAGTGTGAGGAACTCTCCTTCCTCGACTTTTAAATCAAGATCTTTGACGACATGGTTCTTTCCATATATTTTATTTACTCCGTTAATTTCAACGATATAACCCATGAGATCACCCCGCTTCAGATTTCATTTTTTAGATTGCCTTGCTTCCTCTCTCACCGGTTCTGATTCTGACAACTTCCTCCACATTTCTGATAAAGATCTTACCGTCTCCGACATGGTCTGTCGCACACTTTTCACGGACTTTCAGTATCAAAGGCTCTACATCTTTGTCTGCCACAACGACGTTGACACGGATCTTCGGGAGCAGATTAATCGTCGTCTTTAAACCACGAATCTCATTAATGCCAGCCTCCGGGACAGAGCCTTTCTGGCTGCCGCATCCCATGACAGTTGAGATCGTCATGCCACCACAATTGATTTCATCGATAATTGCCTTCATAGCCTCCAATTTTTCCGGACGGATAATCATTACTAATTCTTTCATAGTCATTCCCCTTTCTTTGCATAAAATAAAGGGAGCTTAGCCATGTCAAGATGGGTAAGCTCCGTTGCCTGGAAACATATAAAAAGGCACTCCTCTATAGGAATGCCTCTTTGCATGTTTCGTATCATTTATTTTTTATGCATTTCATCCTACTATTGTTGTTCTCATTTGTCAATAGTTATTTTTATTTTTTTCAAGTTAGCTTTTTTTCAAGTCATTCTCCAACTGCTCGTGCCAGACCGTATACAGCCTGTCAAAACTATACGCAGCATTTGCCGGACTCGTGGATGGCAGCTTGATGATCTCCCTGCCTGACTGCCCATACACATATTTCATATACAGCTCATACGCTTTCGTGCCATTGGCATAGATGTGTGTAATATCAGTTTTTTGTAGCAGCGCACCGATGTCATTTGGTATGACGTCCCGGATCGAACTGTCGCTGGAACCGGTGATCTGACAGGAAGCGACCACATCCCACACAGCGATCCCATGTCTGAGCAGCATCTGTTTTTTTGCAGCGATATCTTCCCTCGCCGGCACTTTTTCACCCGTCAGTGCTGCGACCAGCCGCCAGAAACGATTCTGCGGATGACCGTAATAAAATGCCATCTCTCTTGATTTTACAGATGGAAATGTCCCTAAGATAAGAAGCTGTGAATGTCTATCATACACAGCTTCAAATTCATGTTCTACTCTCATATAGCACCCTATTTTCCGATGATCTCACTCGTATGGATAAAATCATAGGGTGTCTGCTGATACACATAATAATTCAGCCAGTTCGAATACAGAATGTTTCCATGCGAACGCCACTGCAGGCGCGGTTTTTTCGTGTAGTCATCATCCGGATAATAGTTGACCGGTACTTCAATCGGCAGCCCCTGATTCCTGTCACGCATATACTCCTTGTGCAGCGTCATGCGGTCATACTCCGGGTGTCCCATCAGGAAGATCTTCCGACCATCATTATCGATCACTAGAAATACACCCGCTTCTTCTGATTCTGCGAGAATCGTCAGATCCGGCTCTGCCTCGATATCAGCCCTGCCCATCTCCGTATGTCTGGAATGAGGTGCCATAAAATAATCATCAAATCCCCGCACAAGCGGTATCTTGCGGTTCATCACATGGTGCTCATAGACTCCGAATACTTTTTTGTCCATCTGGTGCTTTTTAATACCATAATAGTGATACATACCTGCCTGCGCACCCCAGCAGACATGCAGCGTGCTGGTCACATGCGTCTGTGCCCAGTCCATGATCTCACACACCTCATCCCAATAATCGACTTCTTCAAAATCCATCTGCTCTACCGGTGCTCCGGTGATAATGAGCCCATCTAAATTGCGGTCCCGGATATCATCGAGCGTCACATAAAATTGATTCAGATGCTTTTGCGAAGTATGCGCCGATTCATGGCTGGATACTGTCATAAAAGTCACGTTGACCTGCAGCGGTGTGTTAGACAGCGAACGCAATGTCTGCAGCTCATTGTCCTCCTTTAACGGCATTAAATTCAAAATACCGATCTCAATCGGACGGATGTCCTGATGTGCAGAACGTGTCTCATCCATTACAAATATATTTTCATTTTCCAGAATCTCCCTAGCGGGCAGATTGCTCTTAATCTTTACAGGCATATCCAATCTCCTTTGTCTAACGCTTACTTGTACATTCTATACTTATTCATCTGCAAAATCAACACCTGTTCGCCACATCACTGGCCAAGCATCGACAAGAACTCTTCCTCTGTGATCACCGGGATTCCAAGCGCACGCGCTTTGTCCAGCTTGCTGCCTGCAGCTTCTCCCGCGAGAACGTAACTCGTTTTTTTGCTCACAGAGCCAGTGCATTTACCACCGTTGTTCTCGATGAGCTCCGCAGCTTCTTTTCTCCCCAGTGTCGGAAGTGTACCCGTCACCACAATCGTCAGCCCTTTGAGCACTGCGCCCTGCGCCGTCTGCCCTGACTCCATATTCATGCCAAGCTGTGCAATCTCAGACAACAACCTTTTGTTTTCTGCATCCGCAAAATACCCGTGAATACATTCCGCCGTAATTGCTCCGACATCCGGGATCTGTGTCAGCTGTTCGACACTTGCATCTGCCAATTCCGTCAAATTAGAAAAATGCTTCATGATCTCCTTTGCCGATGCCTTTCCGACATTTCGGATTGCCAGTCCCGTGAGGAATTTATCAACCGAATTGTGTTTGCTGTCCTCAATCGCTGCCAGAATCTTATCGGTATTCTTTTCTTTTCCCATGATGCCTTTTTCAATCAGCTCATCCCTGTGCTCACGCAGACGGTAGATATCCGTATAATTGTGGAGATATCCCTCTTCCACCAGCGTATCCACATAGGTTGCACCGAATGCTTTGATATCCATGGCATCCCGGCTCGCAAAATACGCCAGCGTCCGTTTGAGCTGTGCCGGGCAGGACGGATTATCACAACAGATATCCGCAGTGCCTTCTTCCTTGCTCAGCGGATGCCCACACACCGGACACACGCGCGGCGCTGCAAAGACACTTCCGGTTGATTTCGTCACGCGAATAATCGCCGGTATAATCTCGCCCTGTTTACGGCAGACCGCCATACATCCCTCATCAATCCCCAGACTCTCAATGTAATCCATATTATGAAGCGTCGCATACTGCACCATCGTACCACACAGTCTCACCGGCTCCCGGAATCTCGCGCGGAACGTCATCTTTCCGGTTCTGCCGACACCGACTTCTACTTCTTCGATCTCCACCTCTTTTTCCTCCGGTGGATATTTGTACGCGATATGTCCCGCTGAATACTTGCTTCCGGCCGGAAAATCTGCGCGGTATGCGATCTGCTCAATTTTGACAACCGCCCCGTCAATATCATAATCATAATCTCCGCGGTGTTCCCCGATTTCATCTATCGCAGCCAACACTTCACTGGCATCCCCACAACAAACATGAGGTACGACTGACACTCCCTGCGCTGCCAGCTCATCCAGCGCAGCCGTATGATTCTCCATCAAATGGGCGCTCACTCCGGTTGCATCCTGTACATTAAAAACAAACATACGCAGTCTGCGCTCTTTTGTAATCTGCGGGTCGAGCTGACGCAGTGTACCTGCCGCGAGATTTCTCGGATTTGCCGCGGTCTTTTTTCCCATACTCTCCTGACGCTCGTTGAACTGCTCAAAATCCTCGTGGCTCATATACACTTCTCCACGCAGCTCCACATAGTCCCCAGCCTGAATCTTCTGCTGTACATCCGGTATGACCCTGGCATTGAGTGTCACATCCTCACCGGTCATCCCATCTCCCCGTGTCTCTGCCAGCGTCAATACACCATCCTGATAACGCAGTGTCATACTCAGTCCATCGATCTTGTGCTCCACCGAAAATCTGGCATCTGGGTGCATCTGCTTCACCTGTCTGATCCACGCAGCCACCTCATCTTTTGTAAACAGATCCTGTATACTGAGCATCGGTACATGATGTGTGATAGTGACTCCAGCCTCGCGCTTCACCACACCACCAATCTTCTGTGTCGGAGAATCCGCACTCACCCAATCCGGGTGTTCCTGTTCCATTTTCTTCAGATCACGCATCAGCGCATCATATTCAAAATCACTAATCGTCGGTGCATCCTCGTTATAGTAGCGGTTCATATGCACATCAATCGTCTGCTTGAGCTGTTCATAATCAGTCTTTGTATATTGTTGTTTCATAATTGTCATCCCTACCTCACTGTCTCATTCGATGAATGACGGATCAGACGCTGTAGTTCCCTCCACTCCGCCTGCGTCACGTCGCGATACGTCCCTTCCTTCAGATCACCCAGACGGATATTCATAATCCGCAGCCGCTTGAGCGTCTGCACATGATAGCCGAGCGCCTCACACATGCGCCGGATCTGTCGGTTCAATCCCTGTGTCAATATAATATGAAACTCCCGCGCTCCACTCTGTCGCACCTTACACGGTCTGGTGACAGTATCTAAGATCGGAACGCCATTCGACATTTGCATAATAAAGTCATTCGTGATCTCCCGATCCAGCGTCACGACATATTCCTTCTCATGCCTGTTCCCTGCACGCATCATCTTGTTCACAATATCGCCATCATTCGTGAGCAGGATCAGTCCGGTAGAATCCTTATCCAGTCTGCCGACCGGATAGATACGCTTCGGATATCCAATGTAGTCCACGATATTCACACCTTCTTTTTTAGAGGTTGTACAGACTACCCCGCGCGGTTTATGAAATGCAATGAGTATCCGTTCAGTCTCTTTTTTTACCGGCTTTCCCCTATAATACACGACATCACCTGATGTGACCCGATCACCCAATGCTGCTACGCGATCTCCTATACGGATCTGTCCGGCTTCTAATGCACGGTCTGCCTCCCTGCGTGAACAGACACCTGCTTCACTCAAATATTTATTAATACGGATTCCTTCCTGCTGTTGACTCATATTCACTCCATCACACTCTGGTAGAAAAAGACGGTTGCAGATTATGCAGATGCATCACGCATCGCTACCCAGCAACCGCCTTTTATCATTTCATTGTAAATTCCACTGTAAATTCTATTTTACATCTAGCTCATTTTATTTGATCAGTTCCGTCTTAATGTAACCGGTCTGTCCATTCCACTCTACCTTTGTCCAGCCCTCAGCATAACTTTGGATGACTTTTACAGTATCTCCCTTGAATGCCAGCCCGACTCTGTCTGCGGTCTCACTCATAGAGACTCTCACATTCACGGAATCGCTCAACGTGATCTCCTTACCTTGGGGTAATGCCTTTGCCGGCTCGTTCTCTGTCGTATCCGCTCCCTTGATATCAGACTTCTTTGTTGTAATATACTCCAGCTTGACGTAGCCTTTCTTTTTCTTGTAAGAAGCCTTTACCCAGCCATCTTTCTTCGTATCCGGATAGATCTTCAGCTTGTCCCCGAGCGAAATCTGTGTCACGATCTTCGCATCAGTTCCGGGGCTCTTTCTCAGATTGATACCATCTAACGCATAGGCTGTTTTGGCTTTACCATCTGAATTCTTGTCCGATGTATCGGTATTCTCATCTGCATTGTCAGCAGGTTTCTCTTCGTTCTGATCATCTTTCTGATCGGAATCATCGGCATTATTATTTTCACCGGCATTCGCTTCATCCGTATCTGACGGCTGATCAGTGTTATCTGCATCTGCCTGTGTCAATGACTGTACCCACTCTGAAATCGCATTCGGTATCGTCTCATTTGCCATGGCTGCCAGTTGAGGATCAGATTCAATCGCCTGATCATATTTCTGCTGTACTTCCTGCTGAAGTGCAACGACATCATCTGCCTGCTCAAATTCATTGATCAGAGCCTGCACATCTGCCTGTGTACTGTTCTCCATGTTCGACTGATTAAACTGACTATACGCATTATCAATATACGGCTTTCCTGTCTCATCCGTTCTCACATAAAAGAAATCCAGTCCCGGAGCAGTCGTCTCAACACCCTTAAACTTCATTTCAAGATATACTGATACAACATACTCTCCTTCGCCCAATCCAGACTTGGTGTAGCACTTCAGATTATCATAGGACTCGACATATTCACTGAACAGCTTGATATAGCTTTTTTCCGTGTCTGAGATCGGCTGTGCCAATGTCTCCAGCGCATCGATATCCCCTTCCTGATATGCCTTGTAATAGTCTGCAACCAGTGTATTGATCTCCGGCACCGCATCGACTTGAAACTCTTCGGCAAGGTCAGCCTGATCCGTTGTCTGTTCATCCTGTACCGGCTCTGTCGGAGTCTTCTGTGACCCGGTACACTTCACGAGCACAATAACCATCGCAATAAAAAGAACGCCGGCAGCAATATAACGCCTGTACTTTTTTACAAGCTCCAAAAATGCCCCGGCATCAAAGCCGTTATCCTTTTGAGATATGTTTGTTGAATTATTTAATTTTCCCTGATCTTTATGTTTAGCAGAATCTGTATTCTGAGTATTGTGTTCTTGGTTTTTCTGAGTATTTTTCTGGTTCTGATTTGCCATTTGTTTTACTACCTCCTAAAATAATAAATAGACTAACATTCACTAACAAAATGCAACCGGCGGGAATCGAACCCACATTACAGGAGTCGGAGTCCTGCGTTCTATCCGTTAGACTACGGTTGCTCATTTTTTAGGAGCAGTATATTATTTTATTTCCGATGAAACCAGCTTCGTTTTTTTCTGCGTGCCTCCAGTTCGTCATCAATCGCTTTCTGAATCCGCGACTTTACCAGCGCACAGATCTCACGTGAGTTCATTCCCTTGTAATCTTCATAGTACAGCGGCTCCAGATAATGTACTTTTGCCGTTACCGGAACAAGCGAATTCTCTCCAAACACCTTGTAGGAGTCAATCAATGCCACCGGAACAATGGGTGCCTTCGCCATCATAGCCATCTTAAAGCTGCCCGGCTTAAACTCCTGAAGCGTGTTGCCGTTATTTGTATAACCACCTTCCGAAAAAATAATATATCGACGTCCCTCTTTCACTTCAGTAGACGTCTCTTTGATGATCCCCAGTGCCTGACGCACATCGTCCAGCTTCATGCGCTTGCCTTCTACCAGATCAATAAACTCTCTGATCAGTATACCATAGGACACGGCATCGTCCACTACAACTGAACAAGGCTTTGCGTGTGTGATCATAATACTGAGTGCATCGAACTTTCCCTGATGATTGGGATACAGAACGTAACCGCCCTCTTTAGGGAGATTCTCCAGACCTTCACTGACCGTCTTGATATTTCCTGTGCGCATCATATAGTAGATCGCCCGTCTCGCGATCCGATAACGCTTTGCTTCATCAAATTTCTCGGTATGTCTGGCCATATAGCCCATCTTCGGAATCATATAAATATGATACAGATTCCAAAAAATGACCCAGTAAAAACGTAACATATCTTTTAATTAACAATCCCCTCATCTGTTGTCGACACCACTGCATCATCTTTGCTATTGTATCAAAAATGTCATTAAAATTCAAGCCCCAATACAATAATTTTCTCTAGTAAATACTTATTTACACTTCATTGCAAAATCACGATCCCCAGCAAACTGCGCCGTATTATACAGTAGCAGTACATCCGTCGGATCAAACATGTTCACCAGATCCTTGCATTTGACATTGAGCTGCCGCAGATCTACCATCACGACCTTCTCATAATCCTCCACCAGAAAAGGAATCATGCTATTGCCAAACGAATCCTTGATCACGAGTAATGTCCTGCCATTAGCTGTTCCCCCCGTGACTTCGATCACCGGCTGGTTACCTCCGGTAAAATAGCTGTATTGATCCTGCGTGTCCAAAAACGACGTATCATAGAGTGTGTCTGTAGTCTTTTCTCCCATGTTATATACGACCGTGAGTGGCTGCTGAGGCTCATACATCTCGATCTTGTCTGCACGCGATGCCTGATTGACCTTTGCATAAGTACTGCCGTAAAACTGTGTGCTGACACAATGGAAGTCTCGTTTCTTCTGTGCCTGCTCCAGATCACCACCAGCCGCCTTCACATATGCTTCATAGCCGTACCATGCGCCCAGCGTCGTCCAGTGATGATCGGTGCGATAATAGATCTGCTCATCGGTATGTTTTTGCAGTTCGTCCGCTACCGGAACTAACACCGTATCCGCCAGATCCCCAAGCTGTGCCCTCATGCAATCATACATCTGCTGTTCATCATAGGTCGGTGCGAATGCCGGCAGCTTCTCCTGCATGATCCATGTCTTTGTCGGCACAAGCATCACGGATATGTTTCTTTTTTTGCTCATTTTCTTTACAAATTTTACCAATGCCTGCTCATTCTTTTCCGATTGCTCATTCTCAAAATCTGATGTCCCATAATGCTCCAGCAGATAACCATCTTTTCCAAAATAGACACCGTTACTCTCCGTCTTTCCGACTACACGTGAGACATCCGTCTGCAGCCGCACCCAACTGTCCCTGCCGGGAAACTGATCTGCAAGATACTTCTCATATTTTTTCTGGAATTTTCCTTTCCTGACTGACTGCCACCGAACCTTCGGCATCTGCTGCAGTTCACGTTTTTCTGTTTCAGAATATTCTTTTTTTTCAGAGCCCAGACTACCTGCGGTCAATCCAAAAATGATGACAAAAAATGCGATAACCGGCAGGAGCTGCCTGACATATTTTTTTATTTTCATATCTGTTCCTACCTCCCATCAAAAACGGAAATACAAAAATGGATTGTATGTGCCATTGACCAAATATGCGATCGACAATACCAGCATCGCAGCAACGAATACGCTCTGTAACAGCGCCGTACCGATACCGTCACGCGCTGTCAAAAAGCCCACGATCCGTTTCGGCAGAGAAGTCGATCCGATGATAAACAGCACCAGCAATGTCAGATTACTCATGAGCAGATATACGCTCTGTGCATCACACCATCCACCGGCTCCGATCCCTGCCATTGCTTTCAGATACACACGATGTCCGTGGATATCCTCCCACGCAAACAGCAGCCAGCCAAAATAAATTACAACAAGTGCATAAACATGAGAGATCCAACGAGGCAGACGTTCCAGCAGCCGGAGCAGCCAGGTTTTCTCCATCACAAGGAAAAAGCAGAAATACAGTCCCCATAATGTAAAATTCAGCGTCGCCCCATGCCATAGACCGGTCAAAAACCATACAATAAAAATATTGATAAATGTTCTGGCCATGCCTTTGCGGCTGCCGCCGAGCGGAAGGTACACATATTCCTTAAACCAGCTGCCGAGCGAGATATGCCAGCGTCTCCAAAACTCTGTGATGCTGCGGGACTCATAAGGATGGTCAAAGTTTTCCGGTATCTCAAAACCGAAGACCGCCATCAATCCAATCGCCATATCGGAATAACCAGAGAAATCAAAATAAATCTGGAACATAAATGCCAGTATTCCAAACCACGCTGCGAGCGCCGTCATCTGCGCTGCACTATAAGCCGTGACAGTCTGAAAGATCGCTCCTGCCTGATTGGCGAGCAGGACTTTTTTCCCTAATCCACATGCAAACCGCACCACACCGTAGCGAATCCTGTTCAGATCACCTTTCCGCTCTCGAAGCTGAACGGCAATATCTGTGAAGCGTACAATCGGTCCTGCAATTAACTGCGGAAACAGCGAAATGTATGCGCCAAAATTAATGATATTTTTCTCTGCCTTCGCCCTGCCACGATACACATCGATCGTATACGACATTGACTGGAACGTGTAAAATGAGATGCCGATCGGCAGCGCATATTTCCCGGTATATTTAAATACTGCAAGCAGCGACAGATTAATCACCACTGACAAAACCAGAAACACACGTGCGATATCCCGCCTGTCTTTTTCTACAAAATAACCGGCAAAACCGCCGTTAACATAATCAACGACGGTCGAAAAGAGCATCAGCCATATATAAACCGGCTCGCCCCACGCATAAAAGACAAGACTGCATACAAACAGTGCCAGATTCTTCCATATGTTTTTCATGCAGCCTGGTATCATAAAATATATAAGCAGCACGCACGGTAAAAACCGTGTTAAAAATAACAAACTACTAAATACCATAAATTACCTCTTTCCTCACTCAATATTTCACCTTCAGGCTTCTCAAATATTCCTTTTGCTCCGGCGCTATTCTTCTGCTCTCAATTGCCTTTTGAACTGCCTTATTATGTGTCCACGGCTCCAGTATCTGTTTTTGGATATATGCAATTGCATAATCATATTGTTTTACCAATGCAATGCTAAAATACCATGCCACCGCCATTTTCACATAATAGTCATCTACAGTCACATCCGCTACCAGGCGCAGCATCTCCGGTTGGAACGCATCGTCCAGATAAAATCCTAACAAAGTCACGATTCCAAAGCGCACCGTATATACATGTCCACTCTGTAACCACTGTTTTACCCGCTCATACACCACTGGCAGATGCTTCTTAAAAATTTTAGGGGAAAGCATATCGCAGGTCGCCCAGTTATCCACATATGGCAGTAATTTTTCCAGTTCTTCTAAAAATGCATCGATATCATTCGGATAAAGCAGCGATAGCAGCACGCCATGCAGATTATTTTCTTCATAGTAAGTATGTGGCAGCTTCTGTATAAATATCTGTGCTTCCGGCATCTCCACGATCTTCTTTGCATAGCTGCGCAATGCCGGTGTCCGTATCCCTATGATCTGCTCATATGGAATATTGGGTATCAGCTTTGCATGAAATGCCCGGTAATTTTCATCCTTTAATGCAAATAGACCTTCTGTTATCACGTCTGTCATTCGTTCCCCTGATCTCCTCTCAGCAAAAATTTTCACTTCCGTCCCTCGGCAGACACAAGCATCCGGTTCATCGGTTGATGGATATCACTTTCCATTATACCTGCTATCGCAGTATATTGGAAGCAATACTTATGCCTAAAGCCTGAAGCCATGTTTTTGTCCTTTCAAATGCCTGCATTTTCAAATTATACTGTGATCTCAATTTGATTATCCTCAACCGCAACGATGCAGCTTTCGTAATATCCGTCACCTGTAGTCCGTGGTCCACTGATAACCTCATAACCGATATGTTCCTTTTTCATTTCAACAATCCTCTAATATTTTTGCCTGTTGGCCGATTGGAAGGTAACAAAATAATAAATAATTCCAAATACAGCTATACTTCCCATCATAATGCCAATCATCTGATTTACACTTACCACATTTCCATGAAATACCGGATTGCAATCAAGAGTGTCTCTTATCGCTTCAACCATTTCATCCGGATAATGTTTTCTCTCCATCTCCCTGAAAACTCCGTGAAGCATATGATTCTTAATCAATGATGTGG
>ERZ1035006.1346-NODE-1346-length-16438-cov-5.308124_pt1 | contig 16438 bp, 25 predicted proteins | sample MGYA00520694_ERZ1035006 | MGnify/ENA primary metagenome ERZ1035006 (study PRJEB33766, sample SAMN09781746) | gut metagenome | biome: gut microbiome | host: Homo sapiens | place: Madagascar | study: EMG produced TPA metagenomics assembly of the PRJNA485056 data... | reverse complement strand
ATATTGTTCCAAGAATCCACAATAACGGGCACTCGATAGATACAAATATCAGGATTCGTTGATAATAGGAAAAACTTCATATCGGAATCCCATTCATGAAGGTCTCGTTTCCGTGGAGTTGTAATAATGTACAACGGTTTCATATTACAATCGTCCATTGGTTCATAATCCCCGCCAGTAAGGAAATCCATCGTTCCTCCAAACTTCAAATAGTAATATGCAAGCGCGGTCAATGTTTTTCCAGATCCCGTACCGCCGCACAAGATACAACCGTTCTTTATATGTTTTAAAGCTTCTAGCTGATGCTCTCTAAGTGCAAACATTCATTCACACCCCTTTCAAAAAGAAGAGACCACAGATAATTCTGCAGCCCCTTCTCAAAATATCAATTACTTACCCTTAGAATCAACAATTACATTGTCAGTTCCCTGAATAGTAACCCAGCCATGTTTTAATCTAGCCTCAGCTTCCTTCATACGAATCAGATCATCGGTAATAGATTCTGCTAATTTATTATTAGCCTCTGCTTCAGCTGTTGCCTTAGCTAACTCTGCGTCGGCCTCTGCCTGTGCTTCTGTAACCTTAATTTTCGCATTTGCTTCTGCCTGAATCTGTTTTGTTTCGGTCTCTACCTTAATCTTTTCCTTCTCAGCCTCTGCCTGCTGCTTCTCCTGAAGTGCTTTTACACGAGCATTGATTGCTTTCTTAAGCTCCTTACTTGGATGGACATCAATAATTGATGCATCAATAACCTGAATACCATATTCATTCGTAAATTCTGTATCTAAATATTCAGTAAGTTTATTATTAATTTCTGATCGATTACCTGAATATACATCCATCATTGAATAGTCTGTCGTGATCTCTGAAACTTTTGATTTAAGTACCGTTTTTAATCGAGTATCAACAATTGTCTGACCATCCATACCTTTGAACTTTGAATACGTCTGTACGAGTGTATCCGGTCTATAACGATACGACATCTGGAAACTTACCGCGATAGAAGCATTATCCGCTGTAGCAACATAGAACGAATCGTCTTCTTTACTACCTTCGCGCTTATCTTTTGTTAAAATCAACTGTTCATTACTAACTGTGAATTTTTTGGTATGTACTGTCGGCGATACCATATGCCAGCCCTGTTTCAATGTTTCCTGCTTAACACCGCCGTTCATGCTGTACTGAATTGCTTCATATCCTACAGGTACTCTAACTGTACAAATGAGAGCTACGATACTTGCAACTACGAAGATAACACCTAATGTTACAGCTCCTACTAATCCTACAGATTTCTTGTTATTCTTTTCCATTTATTTTTCCTCACTTTCTTTATCTGTAATTGAAATTGTTTCATTAAAATCGGAAAATATCTTAGAAATGAATCTTCCGATTGGTTTGTATAAGAATACGAGCATAAAATATAAACATATGATCGCAATTCCTATTAAAATAAAAAATGCAGGCATAACTTATTCCTCTCTATATTTGTCCGCAAAATCATCCATATCTTCAATGGTAACGTGCATTGATTTCAAATATCCTTTAATACCAGAACCAGTGCTTGTGTCCCATGCATGCGGATTAATAGCGACATCACAATGAACAATATAAGCATCATCCAACTCGCCAATTGTATCCTCATTAAGTTCAACCGCACCGCCACCACATGTATGAAGAATTACCATAGGCGGACGAGATGATCTGTAATTGATCATTACCTGTGTATAGTACTTAACGGGATCTCCCTCTTCCCTAGGTTCGAGTATCTTGATGTTCCATCCATCATCACGAAGCTGATCCACCATGTCTTCTGGAATTACCACACAGAAGTTTCTCTTACCAGCGTCATTGAACTTACGCTCTTCGCCTTTGAAGTTCTTGAATGATCCACCCAACAGCTCTGCATTCTCGATTTTTAAAACCGGAATAAATTTTCTTTCTGACATATGTTTGTCCTCCTTAAAAATATAAATAAAAAGCAGAAGCCGTTGATTGACCTCTGCTTTTAGTAACATAACGTGTTACCATAATAGTGATTGTAATTTGCGCCTAGTAAAATGGTAATTCTTCTGGATAAACCGGATGCATCCAGCCCGTACCCAAGTCAGTAAACTCTGGCGGAACATATGGATCTTCCGATACGAACCAATCATACATGCCATTGCTATACATCTGAATATCACTAATTGCTTGATCGGCTAATGTTCGATAGAATGATTTGTCAATAATATCATCTCTGTTATTTCTATTGATGATATTTGCCGATTCCAACCATCGATAACCTTTTGAGCCTGCAGTCGCATAGTTCTTACCATTGTCTACGCGATACATAATCCCACCACCAGCGCCATCGATAACTGGAGTAAACTGACCAACTCGACCAACAAATGTTAAGTTGTGCCCTTTAGCAATCTCTGGTTCAAGCCGTTTACGTTCTTCATCCAAGGTTGTATCTGAGAGCTTACCTTTCTTGAATTTATCCTCATACCCAGCAAGTTCTTTTTCCAGAGCCGTGACATCATCCAGATTCTCATTCATATCTAAATAGATACTACCTTTTGATACCTGGAATGTTTCACAAAAATCGGAGAAATCAAGTGCTTCTTTTGTGAACAATGACTTGTAAATATACGGAACTGCAAATTGGTCTCCAGTTGCTGTCCACTGCCAACCGTGATCATAGTTGTCGCCCGGACAATATCCATACATTTTCTCACATTTCTCTTTAGTAGCATACCTTGCAATATAAACTGCTTTATTCACAAGACACATACGATCGTAGGTTGCTTCATGCTCAAACGTATATCCATACCGCTTACCAAAGTTCATTACAAAATCAATAATTTCTGGGGTCGCATCAGCAATCTTAATAGAGTCTGTCTTAATATGTACAACGGTAAATCCACGCTGCTGTACCTCATTTTTCAGATCAATCATAAACAATTCACCGCGTTTAGCGACAATATTGTCAATGTTTCTCTTATCCTTGAACGCATTCATGAATTTCGCCGATGTTAAGCCATATACGGAATTGATTGCCGTCTTTAATGCATTTGCAAGCTGTTTTGCAGTCATTTCACCGTCAATAACCTTCTGAATATAAGGCGTTAACTTACCATCCAGAATATGATTAATCTCGTCCCAAGCTTTGTGTTTGATAGATACACGTCCCTCAACAATATCTCGGAATGCTTTTGTGAATCTTGGTCCGAAGAGTACCTCGGCAATTAAACTGTGCGGGTGCATACTCGCAATATCCAATAATGCAACATCACCATACATTCCTGGCTCAGAATATACATAACCACCTTCGCCAAATTCTTCGCCACGATAGGTAGATTTATTCTTGAACTGATCGTACTGATACCCTGGAAAATACGGAAGAATGCTATCTCCATTCTCGCCATGTTTCTGAGCCATCATTTCGGGGCAGGCTTCATATAGGAAATCAAGAACATCGCCGTCTAATTCGTCAGCATGAACAGGTTTTGACATATCTCTGTAGCAGAACTCACTCTGTGGGTTTCGGTTATTACCAAAAATAATCTTTGTTGTCAGCTGATTCGTCGTATCTCCGACCGTCATATCAGCTAAATCTGCCAGAATTTGTCGAGCAGTCCAATCTGCCTGCATCTCCTTAGAATTGAATACCGCTTCTGTTGAAATAACATCGTTGTCACAATACTCTGCAACCTTCGTCCACAGTTTTTCTGCCACGGGTTCGTCCCATGGTAATCCAAGCTCCAAGTGTGTAATACCAAGCTTGATTTCCCATTTCTTTAAGCTCATCTTATTTCCAGCTGAAGCGAAATCATAAATATCTGTGTAAGATAAACGGTATGCCTCTCGGAACTTTGCATTTCGCTTCTCCTCAGGTGTGCCATTGATTAACCGCTGTGATAACTTGTACAGTTCATAGTTAGAATATCCAAGCATTCTCGCATATAAAATATGATCATCATAGTTACGGTTATTGAAACCGACTAATCGGAACTTAACCAGTGATTCAATCTCTTGCGGTGTTGGGTTAATCATACGGTGAACTGGCTCATTCTCCCCTGCAAACTTCCAATTCACCAAGAATAAGTTCGGAAATACCTCGACATCGTAGAATACTAATTGAGTATTATCTGTAACATCCGTTAATGGGGGAGCTTCCTCTTCTGATCTGAAATGCATTTGCGATACCAGCTTGACACAAGTCTCCGCTTGATTCGTACTATTCACAGCAAACGCTAAAATATCTTTTCTTAAATCGGATACGTCATATGGTATTCCGCTATCATATGCTTTCTCCAAAATATCATAAATAAAGTCCACGTTCGGTTTGGTTCCCGGGTGGACTTCTTTGCGCAAACATTTTGCAATTGTTGTTCTCAATCCTTTCTCGGATTGGAATTGTGTCTCATTGAACAATTTTTTGTCCTCCTTTACTGGCAGCCCTGATGATAGAGTTGCTATAGGCAAGTCATTACACTTAGTAACCAAACGTCTAAGTGAACTATTACCCGTAAAGACCTTAATTTCTACATGATCATCAAATATCTGTTGAAGCTTACTAACATCCCCAGAATATAAATACGACAGATGAATGCCCGCTCCGGACTTACTCGTTTCCGCATAAGTTGGAGGCCATTTACCTGCCGCTTCAAGGTTTCGACTCAAATCTTTGTTACCATTTTCGTCCGGAATATCAAAATCAATCTGGATCAATTGTGGTATAGACTGAGTCTGTACATAATGTAATTTGTGAGTATTAAGATCTTTTAATGTTGTGGTAACGTTCTCCCATTTATGTTCTGGACGTATACCATCGGCATATTGCGCCGGACAATCTTTCAAGTATTCATCCAATATAGATGGAATTCCTTCTTGGAATACAATCCAATTATTTAACTTGTCTTCTTTAACCTCTGATGAAGAACGATGAAATTCCTCAAATTTATCTGTTAAAAATCCAGAATATACATTTCGAACGTAACCATTACCTGTATCTGTACGAGCATTAAATTCAGAAAAATAGTTTTTCAATTCCTCTTGGAAAACTCTGCGGGGATATGGGAACGAGACTTTTGCATCTTCGCAATATTCTTTGTATAATTCCCATGCTTGCTTTAGTGTCGTACCATCCTGCTTCTCAAATGTATAATAGACTTCCGCTATATAATTATAGAAATCATTTGTGGAAGCCATCATAGAAGTCGGAATATACTCATCGTAATAATCCGGATCTTCCATATATACTTGTAAGCAATGATAAGCAATCGCACCAAGCTCAAAGTCAACCAATGCAAATTGCTTATCATATTCTTTTTTAGGTAATAAATTTCCCGTTGGTGTAACATCAATCAATCGTCGAATAAGTCCCGATTTCGCATCGGTGATCTTTACAGGTTTATTAGTGCCCATAAATAAGAACGTGCTAAAATTCGTATCATACATTGACTTAAACTTCTGATTGACTGTCATCTTCTCATGAGAAACTAATGAATTTAATCTCGTATTATCCTCGATACGAGAAAGATCGCCGTCTTGTTGAATCGCCACTAATGGATTGTTCTTAAATGGTTCCAAGGCGAAACTACTGTTCGCAGATCCGAGTGCCCTTGCATCAAATGTTGCCGTATATCCGGCAAAGAGTTTCTCCATAATGTTCATTACAGTTGATTTACCTGTACCTGCTGAACCATAGAAGACCATAAATTTCTGAATATACTTTGAATCCCCACTAATGATAGCGCCAATTGCCCATTCGATTTTGTGGCGTTCGTCTGGCGAATACAATACGGATAACAAAGCATCCCACGCACTAATAGATCCTTCTTTCAATGGATAAGGTAGCTTTTTAGATGCAAAATGCTCTCTGGTTGTTTGTGTATCTGAAAATATCAATTGCTCATCAAGCGGTGTAAAATTGTCTCGACATTGCTTTTGACAATATTTGTGCCAAGCATCAATAGAACCAGAGTTTGAGTTGCGCATAAGTTTTACTTTTATAGAATATCCAGTCCCCTCACTCTTTTTGGCTTCTTTCATTAGTTCTCGATCAACAAGTTCTATTACATCCTGCTCTCGTGTACTCCAAAGTTGTTTTTGCTCGATCCAGATTGCATAAAAATCACCTCCGCGGATCATTAGGTCTTTGGATTCTCCGACCAAAAAGATCGGAAAAACCACAATTGCTCGTTTTTTTTCATCGATCTCCTTGGCTACATTCAGAAAATCTATACTCATTATCTAATGCTCCTTTTCTATGCTATTGTATCGAGGTACCAATGCATCTGATACCAAATCTCCACGGTTGCTACATCGCAATTGCAATTTGGTATGATGAATAGTCCTCCTCTGCCGTTTTTGTTGTACCGGCGTAATAGGAAACGACGAATGATTCTGTCCACAGCTCGTTCATCGAAATTTTGATCCGTGCAATCTCCCAAGCCTAAACTTGAAATCATTTTCCAAAACCACTGCGCTGTACGATCGCCATGTGAAATATCTTGCATGAGATTTTCCATTCGTTGCGCTAATGCAATCATCATTTCAAGCATTCGACAACGACCGTCAATATCACAGTACCCATGTTCATATCTTTCAAAGTGATCACGCAAATCCAATCCGTCTATTGCTCGACTTACATCATTTTCGATTACCCAAGAAAATTCCGTTTCAAACAATTTCCAAAGTAGCTTGCAATGATCACTTTTAAATGAATAATTCCCTGTTACAATTTGGCACAGCCACTCAAAATATTCATTGTTATGCATGACTGTACCTCCGGTTAATTGGCATTGTTAATAGTTTCATCAGTATCACGGACAATTTCATAATCTTTGCGATACTTTCCATTACGAATATAAATAGTATCCGTATCATCCCGATCAAACAGCTTTTTGAATTCGCTTCCAAGATGTTCTAATACATCTTCCTCTGGAAGTGTTTCGCCATAAGCATTGACAACTTCATCCGTATCTGCATACCAAGTGTAAGAATCATCTTCCCAGCCATCGCCCGGAAACTGACAAAATTCTTCCTCAGCAATTTGATACGGCGCAGGCTCATTTTCTTCACTTGGGCTCTCAGATTCTGCCGGATCAGAACGTGAGTAGTTTGTATACTGGGAAGCCCGAACACGCTCAATGTATTCTTTTTTCATGACCGATTTAATCTTGTCATTCAGCTGTTTTTCCTCAGATATTTCATTGAACTGCTTCTCGCGTTCTTCCAGATCATCTAAGTCCTGAAAACGCTCCTTATAGTAATCTTCCATATCTGAAATTTCCTGATCTGCGAGCTGCTGAAAATAATTCTTTAAAGTAAAATATGTAATCGCGCCACCAGTTGCAGTGCCCAACAAAAATATAAATGCGTTTTTCATAGTGTCCTCCTTAATCTAAAAATTCTACGTAAATGTCTTGTCTACCATATTGAATACACTCGTCATGCGTATCAAAGTAAATATCTACTGTTTCTCCTCGCAGAATATCGCCGTCAATCCCCCATCCAGTGTCATGGAATTCATATCGACCGAGGCATATGCCATCGAGTCGATATAGTCTGCATGATCTACCAAGCCATTCTCTTTTTCCAGCGAGTGTAAGACCTGCAATTGTTTGAGAGTCATCTGCCGTTCTATTTCCGTTGGGATTATAATATGCGGTTGAGCTAACACGAAACGCTCCGCTAGGAATTTTGGAATTTTTAGAAGTTGCGCTGTTGCTTTCATTAAATTTGACTTCGGGCTCTCGATTGTTTTCGCTAGTCTCTCCCAACTTGTTGATGGTTGAGTCTTCGGCTGTTGTTTTCGCAACTTGATTTGATTCGTCTGCTTGGTCATTCTGTGCGACATTATTTTTTACCTCGATCTTTTTCTCTAAAGCTTTTTCAACTATAGGGACACCGGTAGTTTCAACATCTACATAGTCATCTGCATACAGAGCTAATGAATAGCCTGCTCCGATAGGTTTTACATTTACAACCGTTTCTACGATTGGCTCGGAAATATCATTTTCCGACGTTCTTGTTTGTCCTGCGCCCGCCACAAGTACCATACTCATAAGCAACACAGTTAGTACCTCGAATATCCTTTTTTTTGTCATTTCTTACTCCTTTCGTATAAACGAAAAGCCCCAGACATAAAATATCTAGGGCTAAAAATTCTTAATTAGATACGGTTAGCGATATATCCATCATAATTCGGATTGATCATATAAGTCTTCTGGAAATTACCAGTCTCATCCTTCAGATAGCATTCTGTAATTCCAAGATCAACCACGTTATCCCCACGATCTTCAGATGTTTCATCGAATACCCAACCCACAACAAGCGATTCTGGTGTGATCTCAAAACCTAACTCACGATACAGCTGTGCCATCGTATATGTACCATGCGTTCGCAGATCCATGGTTGCAAAGTTCTGAGTTGACAGCAGCTGTCCATAGTTCCAGTCCGAGTTTCCATCTTTCGCATAGCATGAATACTTTGGACTAAAATATCTTGCAAATGGTGTTGGAAGATTCTCATTTCCAACCTTTACCTTTTCTTTTGACTTGCTTGTATTACCGTCTTCATCCGTTGTCTCGACCGTGATCTTTTCCGTAGTGAAGTTGTTGTAAATATCACTTTCAACCTCCGCACCATAGCGATCTGCGACACGACTACGATAGTCCTTAAAACTCGTATCTAATGTCGTATAAGCAGCCGCTAATGCAAGATTTCTCTTCTGAAGGATCTTGTGAGATCCGATAATCCCACCAACAGAAAACGTTAATAGTACAACCGATGGTGCGTATGCTCCTACTACTGTCAGGGCAGTCTTGCCATATACCTTAAAAGTCTCTTTCTTAATATTTGTTACAGGTAAAGTATTTTCATCTTCGCCATTTGCGTTAACAGTTACTTCGTGGAGCAACTTAGGATTCTTGATCTCGTGCAATTCTTTCTTAGCTTCTTCCAATACTGGAATTGACTTTACTGTTGCGCGACAAGCAAGAACGACGCCACCAGCAATTCCTACAATACTTCCTGCGATTAAAAGTTCCGGGGCGTTCTTCTTTCCCCAACTCCGAACCTTTGTGATCTGTCTTGTTACTTTTGTTATAAGTTTGTTTTTCATTGTTTTATTTCCTTCCTAATCCAATGTTTTAGGAGATGGTAAATTCAGTGAATATCCACCTCTATCTCTACATACATCTACATCTCGCAAATCTCTCCAACCGTAATTTACATCCGTATGACGTCCCGGAACATCTACAAGTTCGTAGAATTCTCTTAATGTCACCTGACCATATTTTTCAATAGATCTCTCCATCTCATCCAGTACGTCCAGCGCTTCACCCTTTGTCTCAAAGATGACGTTTTCAAAAGAACGACTCCTTTTTCTGCTAGATTCTCGTTCGCGTTCTCTCCGACTCGATCTACGATCATCGTCATAGTAACTTGCATAAGATACTCTTGTTCCTCGATCAGAACGTCTTCTTCCGCGACCATCTGGATACAAAATACTATCTAATGTTTCGCTTAATCCTTTCTTAATTAAAGGAATAATAATATCTTGCATAATATAATCTTTTGCATTCTGAACATCTTCCGGTAAAAAAAGATCTGTAAAGAAATTTTTCTTTTTCACTTTTACAGCACTCTTTACTACCTTATGCTTGGGTTCCGGATCTTTGGATTCCTTTGATTCTTTCTTGTCAACGATTTTTCCAGCCTGTTGCTCTTTAAATCGATGGCTATTTGGAACGAAATCATCCATTTATATTACCTCCTTAATGTCTGCCGGTAATGTAATCTGAGTACCAGCAACCAAATTACAGGCTCTTTTTGCCTGATAAGTCAAATTCCTTTTTGCTTTCTGTTTGGAAGGTGCGTTGGTTTCGCCCTCCCATTTACTAGTGACCATTTGACCAAATGACATGATCGGACCTGAATATGAATATTTCATACACACCTCCATAAAATATAAAAAAGAAAAGAGCCTAAGAATTCCCTTAGACTCTAGTCTTTAAGTACAGTGTAACAACCAACTTTTTAAGCTTCCTCATCAGAATCTTCTTCAGTATCATAGTCGTCATTGTCATTGTCTTCATAAGTCTGTTCAACGGATGCTTCCTTCTCAGCTTTTCTGGCACTCATCCGGCGAATCACCTTGATTACACCTACAGTTACCAAACTACCAAGTGCAACTCCTGTAACAATCCATCCTGCTTTGCTGCCGGTCTTAACCTGAGTTGAAACCTCAACTGCTGTTGGAACAGTCTCCTCTACTGCATTTACAACTTCCTCTACTACTGTGTTTTCTGTTGTTTCCATAATGATTTGTCTCCTTTTCTATTTGTTGTTTTTGACATCTGTCTCATAATATGAAGTGCAAAATTCGCACACCATTACCAGACATAATCAGGTCTTGGTTCAGTTATGAATATGATCACACCGCATGGTTCATCTTTCGGACCTAATTGCGAGGATAATCGAATCTCAATTAACCCTCGATCGGCACTCCAGCCGAAATCATCGCCTTTCGAAGTCCTGCGAATGCCGATTTCATCGTAAAAATCATTAAGCGAAACATAATTTTCGCATTTCAGCATCCGGAAATTCAGATTATTAATAGCTTCTCGAATTGATTCTTTATCTGACCGAAAATATCTAGCCGAAGTCTCATCATAATATAGCGTATCACCCGTGCCTGTTTCTATAATCTCATCATATTCGGCTTCCTGACGTTGACGTTCGACCCGTTTTTTAATAACTTTATCATCAATTTCGGTAGCCTTTTCCTCACCGAATTCTTCTATGATAACATCCTTATACTCGTCTAGCGCCGTAGTAGCAATCTCATAACTTGCTGCTAACAACGCATTTCGCTTGTGATTGATCTGATTTGCACCAACTACACAAGCAATGGATGTCCCCAACATTACAGCTGTTGGAACATAATACTTCCAAGTTACTCGGACAACATCTTTACGAGATAATGAAGTTACTCTCTCCGGAATTTCATCTGCATTTTTTGCAAGTCGAATGTTTTCTTCATTCTGCCGATCAATTTCATCATCGATTGCATTCAAAGCTTTCTTCGTCGCGATGATCGTCGAAACGGTCGAGACACAAATACCCCCAATCCCGATTCCAATTAGAATCTCTGGAGAGTGCTTTGATACCGTATGTCCAAGTGTTTTGAACATATTCTTTAACATTGGTTTCATTTGATGACCTCCTAGTTCATACATATAAAAATATCTAATATATCCATTGCCGCATCATGCGCTGTTGAATAATAATGAGACATACGAACGTCCTCACAAGCCCAATTATCTAACTTATCTGCATAATACTGTATCAATGCATATATGTCGGAGTCAGCTACCTTATGATCAACTAAATGATCGCGAATAATTTTTGCGCCAAAGATTTGGTAACAATATAATTTGAAAGATTCTGCACATGGTAATAATGGCATCTTTAAATCATTGATATATTCATCGATGGCGTTTATTAAACGTTGTCGATACATAAAATATAAAAAGAAAAGAGTCTAAGATTTCTCCTAGACTCTAGCTCTTTCAATCCTCCTCTCTCGTTGCTAAGGCAGTATTTACTTTCTCCTCAATGATTCTGTCCTGTCTCGCTTCTTCTGCTTTTGATTCCAAGATGGCTACAATCCCCCCTACAATCGTAGTTGCAAAACCCGCAATCTTCAAAATTAAACCTTTGTTCATGATAATAAATCTCCTTTTCTTTTATTGAGTTGAATTTCTCCATAATAAGCTATGTTTTTTTTGCATACTTCACTAGTATTCGTGAGGGTATTCACTGGGCTTGAATACGGGCCATATCGCATAAACCTCTTCTCCCGAAGAAAGTTTAGTCAATCGATGTTCAAAGTCAACCCATTGTAGACCGTCTTCTATCCACCAACCGATACCGTCATAGTCTGGATCCCATTTGATTCCTAAGAATGAAAAATAATCATTTACATCAGCACATCCACCAGAAAGAACCCAGTTACGATTAAAATGATACTCAGCATCAATAACTTCTTTTTCGTATGCACGAAATGTTGTTTGCGAAAGAGGGTCATACCAAGTTAGCTTCTCGTCTGGTTCGTCATCATGCAATCGATGATAATTCGCATATTTACCCACAACGTAATCACGTACTTCCTGATCGGCTTCTATGCCATACAAATCGATTAAGCCTTCGCGATATTGATTAAATGATTGTTGTAATAATGCATAAGCGGCAGTCATTTGTCCTTGCTTCTTCTGGTTTAGAAGATTCGCACCTATAATACAACTAGCAGTACCTACTACAAATCCAGCAGCCGGCAAATAACAAGTCCATGTTTTCTTAAGAATATCTGCCTTGGTATCCGATTCTTCTACACGTTTTAATGCTTTATTTGTTCCGACAGCGGTAGATACGGCAACCCCTACAAGTCCGATTAAGCTGAATCCGGTTAAAATATCAGATCCATGCTTATAGATAAATGATCGTACATCCATATAATTCACCTCCTAAATCGAAAAGGAAATGCTACGGTTTGCTGCTGGCATGACGACCGTCTTATCGGCTACTGCGCTTGCAATAGATTCATAAATATTCTTCACATTTTCCAGATTGCTCTTATAATCTTCGAGCACATCATCCAGTTCAGATTCAAATTTCTTTGCCGCCATATTTTTAGCATCATTACGAATCTCTCGGAAAAGTGATGAATCATCTAATCTATTTACAAGCTCTTTTGCTTTCGCCTGTACAGCTTCGTGTAAATCTGGATATGCATCTTTAATTGAAACGCGGACATCTCTGGCGATTTCGTCTTCCAGATCCGTAACAATTTCAGTGGTGATTTGCTTAGTAAGAAGATCTGCTTTCTTCTGAACCGCCTTTCCAACTGCCGCATCAAGAACATCCTGCGCCACATCGACCTCAACGGTTCCCGCCAAGTTATCAATCGCAACATCGAATTTTGCGCACAGATCATTCATCTGCTTTTTCTTTGACAATCCATATCCGATTCCTATCAGACTACCTACAGTTAATGTTGTTACTACTAAATCCTCAAAAGTCCATTTTGCCATGATATATCATCCTCCTAAATCATAACTTTAAAATTACTTGCAACTTTTAGCTTCTCAAATGAACGCAAAATATACAGGATACGATTTTTGTACCAATCCATTACAACGACATATCCCCAACCATCGAACATCTCAGTATTTAGTGCTAATCCTACCGCTTCTAAATAGAGAAGCATCTTGTAGAACATTTTATATGCCCCTGCTGATTTGTCATAAGAAAAACTAATTCTCATCGGAACATTCAAACGACATGCTCCTCTTGGGTACATAGAAAACTTTGTTAATTCTTTATTGTTTGGATAATAGCTTGCCGCCTCGATCTCATTAACAAACATAATTGCCTCCTAATTCTTCTCATAAACATTGAATGCCATTTTACCTCTTGGAACCAAATCATACGCTAATCCAAGATGATCTAGTAAGACCGGATGAGCATCGATCATGTTTTCGATTGATATTGTGAATTTTTTTCTCATATCATGAGCGCCTTTAGCATAACCAGCATGGTACATCTTGTTACCGCAATATACGCCGATAACCAAACAAGCGGCATCCACAGCAATCTCCTTTTTATGCTCGTTCCAAAATTGTTTTACATCACTACGAGTAATTTTCTTCATTTTGCTTACCTCCACAAAATATAAAAAGAAAAGAGCCTAAGCTTTTTAACTTAGACTCCAAATCTTAAACAAATCCTTTACTAGTCATGTTGATTAGTAAATCAGTTGCCATCTTAGGTTTACGCCACATAATTCTTCTTAATTTCATATTTAAAGCCAACGATTCACACGCTTCATTATACATTGTTTCATCATTTGTATACTCAGCAATTTGCTTCGTTCTTTTAAGAAATTTATCCATCTTGTTTATGGCTTTATAAGCTCTAATAGTGTCTCCTAACATACTTAATTACCTCCTACTAAATGGTTAATGTTTTCATATAATAGAATGTTAAATTCGCCTGCGATCAAAATATGTTTCCCATTCTCTTCGCCGTAATGGAGGCAATCCTAGTGCTCGCATAGCTTGTCGAATTGTTACTGTTGGAAAAATACCATTATTACCATAATCAGCAATTTTATTAAAATAGTCATCAAACCCAGGAGATAGATATAACGGATCCGTTAACCATGGTTCAATTTCTTTCCAATATGTAGATTTATCAGAAGGATTATAAAATTGCTGAATGACGGCAAAACCTTTTTCATTAAAAATATAAAGAGTACAACGTGTATATACTGGATGCTCACAAAAATGAAGCTGTCCAAATTTACTCGTGTACTCTTCTGGTTTCACAAAATATCTCATTATTCAAATAACGAACAGGAATCCCTACATAGCGGAAACGGTCCTCCACACGCTTCGCAACCTGTCGGCATACCTAATACGTCCTCCATTGTATTATCTACTCCATCTTGCGGAGGCTCATAATCACTAGGATCGATGCTCCAACCACAATTGGGACATTTGTAAATATCTTTGTCATTCTCAGTTACTTCATCAAGTAATGCAGCGCATTGGTGACAAATAGGAATGTTATTGTTTATGCAATGAAAATATAAATCACCCATTGCGAATTGAATCCGATTACCCATATCAAAATTTCCTCCTTGTTTTATTCCTTACAAAACTCAAGAGCCCATGATACCAAGCTCTTAAGTTTGAAGTATTACTTTTTACTTCTCAGTGAATTTCCTGCGATTGTTCTTGACGCTAATGCAGAGAAACTTCCTGTCTTTTCCCATTCAATTACCGATTGTAAATTCCGAAGTTCATCACTGCTCTTTTTACAAGTAGACCAAATGGTTACTCCTATCGTAAGCATGCCGATTCCTAACTCCAATCCTTTAAGAATATAATCTTTCGTCTTATCTTTCTGAGCCTGCTCGAAATCTCGATCTGATTGCTCTTTCTGATTTTTCATTGACTTAAGATGATAGTCATCATCGTACTGGATTTTTGCAAGTTCCTCTGCATGTTTCATGTACTTGCAACCTTCGTCCACCCTTGCCGCACGAACACCCTCGTCGTCACAATCCATTGCTGAATTAAAAGCTTCTTCTGCTCTCTCCAAAAGTCTATCAACATTTTCCATGTTATTCTACCTCCTAATTTAAAATATTACTTCATATAAGTCAATGAATTTTTAGCATATCACTTATTCTCGCATTTCACTTAAAATATAAAAGAATCGATGTCTGTAATCACGAAATGTAGCCTCATCGCATAAAATACCTCCAAACATCTGTTTAAGCTCTTTGAATGTCTTTTCTTCCGTGACAGACATTCGTAGAGGTTCAACTAAAAGTGCTGGGGCTGCGGCTCTGGCCGCATGGTCTACCAAATCAATCCATTTCTTGTATCTTGCTCGTACTACTCCAATACTACAGGTTGGGTTCAATTTTTCCATTTCTTCTGGCGAAAGTTGACTCAATCCATCAAGATGAACATAAGCACTTATCCAAATATGGTACTGTTTGCAAAAGTGTCTTAATTCATGGTATCGCTCCGGATTGATAGAATATTGATCCTTGAATACAAGCTTGTGTTGATTCTTGTTACTCATTTTTAGCTACTCCTTTCCATACATAACCGGTAAATTCATAAAACAATTTAGGCGATATGTAAAAATTTATTCGTCCTTGTTTTGAACTTACTTGGTCAACATCAGTTACTTTTTCTCCATCTCTTGTAGCAACACCAATCGGCAGCCAACCAGAAATGATTCCAGCACGCACCCAAGTGGCATCTTTACTCATAACCTTAGCCGCAAGTGCTACTGGTACGGACCCGATTTCGAATTCAATCATTTGCTTTTACCTCCTTTTCTAGCAAATTCTATACCACAAATTGCGATCCGTCATTTCAAAGTCTGTTGATGAAAAAAAATAAAAAGAGAAGTATTATGGGATTCGAACCCATACCCATAACGAGGGCGCCACCGCGCCACCGCCACGCCAACCGTCTTCTCATAATATACTTTGTATTTTTCGCACACTATAGCTTCCGATATCGCCAACTTGTCGTTTCACTAGGTCCGCCGTGAAGCGAATAGTATTCTTTCTCACTTGTTACGGCGTCATAAGCCTCCTTGTCATAATGTCGTCTAGGTAAAATATCATGCGGTAGTATTTGTAATGTAGTGCCACATTCTTTACACCGATATCGTTGTATCCGAACCCGCCTTTGTTCGCCGTCAAGATTTTTGACTTTCCTTTGAGTGCTTCCATTTTTTACCATTTTGTTTCCACATAATTCACAAATATAATCTGACATTTCTAGTCCTCCTTAAACTTGAATTTAAGGATACCGAAAATGTATAATAAAAATTTACTTGTTACAGAATGTAGAAC
>ERZ1035006.1332-NODE-1332-length-16551-cov-9.348145_pt1 | contig 16551 bp, 16 predicted proteins | sample MGYA00520694_ERZ1035006 | MGnify/ENA primary metagenome ERZ1035006 (study PRJEB33766, sample SAMN09781746) | gut metagenome | biome: gut microbiome | host: Homo sapiens | place: Madagascar | study: EMG produced TPA metagenomics assembly of the PRJNA485056 data... | reverse complement strand
ATGTATATGCCATTTCCTGCGGAGATAATGTGGGAGTTATCAAAAATTCTTTTACCGCATCTGTGTGGATACGATAATTTATTTTTGAAAGTTCTCTCTTTACATCCCACCCAATTGCTAACCGATCTGCTTCATCTTTCTTTAATCGCTGATAATCTTTAATGATATAAAGCTTAAATTCCGGTGAAATCCATGAAGCAAATTCAAAAGCAATATCTGTATGAGCATAGGTGCCACCATATCGTCCCGATTTTGATACGATACCGATAGCATCCGTTGCTTTTATCCATTGTTGCGGTGTCAATGTAAAAGCATTATCTCCGGATTCTGCTTTAAACCTATCGAATTCGATAGGTTTAAAATTGGGATTGTGAATCTGTTCCCACAAGCCCAAAAATGAAATCGTAGAATGATTACGCATCCAGTTTGCTACCACGATGAAAGCATTGTCTGGATTTTTATATTTTGCAATATCAGTGAGTGAAATGTAAGCATCTTCATTAACAACATCGCCCATCACTCTGATTTCTGTTCCATTTGCATCTATTTTCATATTTTTCATAGAGTCTTTGTCTCCTTTTTATCAGCATTTTCTTAGATAGAAATCTGAAAAAGCCTCTTTCACTCTATCAATACTTGTCGGTCTTTTTACCATTGCAGTCTTTACAAAGCATTTGACAATTTTCAAGAATAGTCTGTCCACCCTTACTCCACGGCTTAATATGATCGCCTTCCATTTCATTAAACTCAAAATGCTGTCCGCAAATAGGATATATTTTATACAGATTCTATTTCACGTTCATGCAAGTTCTTGAAATCCTGCCCTTATCAGTTGTTTGGAATGTAAAAGCAAGATCTCCGAAATACTTAGAATTGAATATAGAATCCAGATACATGAATCGATTGCTTTGCTATAAGTATAGCATCTCCGGTTATGTTGTGCAATTAAAAAAGAACTGTTACGAAATATCGCCATCCTATAACGCGTACCCCTTGCAAATCCGTCCAGAATATGATATTTTAGATGTCGTTGTGCGATAGGCATAGCAAAATACGTCAGTTCGAGACCTTCCTGACGAAAAACAAAACTAAAGGAGAACATCATATGAGAAACAAAAAGGTATTATTTCTGACCCAGGCTGCTGTGATCGCAGCCATTTACGTGGTGCTGACCATTTTTATCAGTGCCTTCAACCTGGCTTCCGGTGCCATTCAGGTAAGAATATCGGAAGCACTCACCATCCTGCCATTTTTTACCCCGGCAGCGATCCCCGGACTTGCAATCGGGTGTCTGCTCAGCAATCTGCTGACAGGGGCAGCGATCTATGATATCGTGTTTGGCAGTCTGGCTACCCTGCTCGGCGCACTTGGCACATATGCCCTGCGCAAACACCGATTTTTGTGCACACTGCCACCGGTCATTGCCAATATGCTCATTATTCCGTTTGTACTGCGTTACGGATACGGTCTGGCGATGGAAGTGGGCGGATATGACGTTGCGATTCCTTTTTACATGCTGACGGTAGGAATCGGAGAAGTGATCTGCTGCTGCATTCTCGGCACTATTTTGTTAAACGCACTTGCACAGGTACGGAATGTAGTATTTAAAGCCGAAGCATAATACAATCAAATTTAAAAAATAGAGCGGCTGTACAGCCGCTCTATTTTTGATTCCATTATTTAGTTATATGCCAGATCGTACACATACTGGATACCACCAGCTTTGTCGTCGTTGATTAAGAATCCGATCCGCGTACCATTGTAATACCACTCGCCATCTGTCGTGGTTCCGTTCCAGTTGAGGAGAAAATCTCCCTGTGTTGTAACGGAATTGCCATCGTCGTCCTGTACGAATCCGATGCCGGTACCGTTACCGCGCAGGATGAGATAACCCTGTTTTTGCCCGTCATGCAGTTCGTAGGCAACACTTGCGACCGGCGCCAGCGTCTGCTGTGAGCAGCTCAATGTGGTTTCCTGTCCATCTGCCAGCCGGATCTTGATCGTAGGTGTCAGATCTGGCAGATTGTGCTCGATCGGGTTGCTGCCAAAGCGCACGAGCGAACCACCCTGATACAATCCTGCATCCTGAAATACTGTATAATACGTCTGTTTATCACTATCACTCAGCTTCATGTCATAGATGACCTGTCCAAACATCTTCTCCAGATCCTCCGTCACGTATTCAGCGACCTCGGAATCAGAGAATCCAAACTGGCTATAGCTGTATGTCAACTGAGCTGCCACGCGCTGCTGATAGTCCATCATCTTATTAATGAGGTTCACCTTGACATCAGCGCCTTCTACCGCCTGATCGGCAGAATCGTCATTTGCATCACTACCCGGTGTGCCTGCAGCGCCTGCCTGCGCGATCATCGCTTTCAGATCGGTGATCGCCTGCGGCTCATTAAAGCTATTATTGACCAGTTCACCTGCCGTGATGAGTTTTACATAGATATCATCAATCTGTTCATCACTGTATCCGGCAACATCTTCATCTGCCAGATTGATGCAATATGCATCGGAGATCTGACCATTGGCAGAAACCATCGCTGCCTCTGACTCCTCGCCAAGCACATTTTTATAATAATTGTAAAAGCTTGTCTGCAGTTCTACCTGATTTTTCGCATATGCGAGCACCAGGTTTCGATGCACATCTTCGCTGCTCTCCTGAGGACTGCCTGTCAAATAGGGCATTACCTGAGGCACGATAAACCTGGCCGCTACCAACAGTGCGATGATCACTGCTCCGATCCAGATATTTCTGTGCGTAATGATATGTACCTTTTTCTCGCCTTTCTTTGCAGTATGGTCTGCACCTGATCTGGCATGTTTATCATCCGTCTTTTTCTGATCAGCAGATGGCGGCTGCCCTTCTGCCGCTGTCTTTTCCAGTTTCTCGACGAATTTCAAGCCATAGGAAGATACGAAAACCGGCTTTCCGGCGACTTCCTTTAACACGATGCGGGCCTCTTCCGGCTTCGTAACATCGTGCTTATCCATGATCTGTTTGATCTTTTTGAGATCCTTTGTTGCATTCAGGTATTCTGTTTCACTGTCGAACTCCAGATCTCCCAGCTTCCATTTTTTCTCTGCCATGTTACTCACTCCTACTTTCGGTTATCTTTTTTCATCATAACCGAAGCGTGGGCATACTGCAAGGGTATCACACAAATTTTGACCGGTCATTCCTCTGCAGACCAGATATCAGCCGGCAGCTCAAAGCTCACGCAGCCCATAGACATCGGTGCGACATCACCTTCATTAAAGCAGATCACGAGTGTTCCCCTGTCTGTAATATAGAAGCTCTGATCCGCTGCGATCCGGTCAAAGTTCCATTCCTCTACCTCCGGATCATCGAGCCAGTACTGTTTATTCTCGTCTGCTGCCATCTGCTCACGCATCTGACGCTTGATCTCCTCGCTGATCGTCTGTATATAGCTGTCATCGGTAAATAGGTCTGCCAATGACACTTCTTTTCCAGTCTGGCGGTCAATCGTATAATAATAATCCTGCTCGTATCCGCTGCCCTGCACTTCCATACTCCATACTTTCAGGCAAAAATAGCGATCCGTGTCTGTCACTACCTCATGCCCGACATGAATGCTGTCCACGCCCTGCATATCCGGATCACTGCGCAGCGCATCCTCAAACTCTGTGATAATCTGATCCGTCATCTGTCCTACTGTAGCATTGATATGTTCTGCCGATTGCTGCAGTTGCTCCTTCACAGAATCGTCTGCCTGATCCTGTGGTTTGACCTTTACCTGAGGTACAGATATATCTGCCTCATGGTGTCCCTCCTCCACCTGATAATCGCGCCATACAACAACTTTTACGATGGTTCGCAGCACTGGCACCTTCTCCCATGCATATGCCACAGATGGACTCAGATTAGGCAGTGCAATCACAATAGCGGCTGCTGCCGCTGCGACTCCTGCGATGATGCGTCCCATATGCTGCTTTTTATTAGATTTCTGTTTCATTGGTATGACCTTGGCTGTGACAGGCTGTGCCGCCTCTGCGACCCATTGTTCATCAAGCTGGCCAACTGCTTCAAATAATTGTTCCGATATCATACATACACCTCCTCCCTGATGAGAATCTGCTGCAGTTTCTTTCTCGTGCGGAACATGGTCGTCTTGACCTTACTCTCGCTGCATCCGAGATGAGCCGCCACTTCTGCTACAGAATCCATATAGAAATATCTCCTCACAAACATCATGCGTTCCTCCCTGGGCAGATCCCGTACAAAGTCATTGATGATCTGTCCGAGAAGATTCTGTTCACAGGATTTTTCCGGAGTCGCATCAGATGCAAGACATTCCTGTAATTCATCGATACATACTGCCACGCGGTCTGCCTCGCGCTTTTTCTGGTGTGCGCGCCGGTAGCGGTTGAGTGACAGATTGCGCGTGATCTTTGCCAGATAAGCACCTAAATGATTCGGTATCGTAGGTGGTATCGTCCGCCATGCCTGAAACCATGTATCATTCACACATTCTGCTGCCGCGCCCTCGTCCCGCAAGATCCGATAGGCAATCGTATGACAATAGGCACCATACGTCTCTTCCGTCTTGCGCACAGCTTCCTCATCCCTTGCCAAATATAAATCCAGTATTTCCTGCTCTGACATACTACTCCTCCTGATGTCTCCTGTTTTTCTTCTGTATATGCGCATCCTTGCGCAGCATTTTATTTCACAGGAATCTCTTACCAAGTAAAAAAGGATGGAGTTCATTGTCGTCTCCATCCTAAATGACACTGTTTCTCCCATCTGGTTACTGTAAAAATGAATGAAAAAATCTGCGACTTTACATCACAGATTTTCAAAAGTCGATGCGACAGGATTTGAACCTGCGACCCCTACGTCCCTAACGTAGTGCTCTACCAAGCTGAGCCACGCATCGTTATTTAACTGGTTTCCTTTATGGAAGTCGATGCGACAGGATTTGAACCTGCGACCTCTGCGTCCCGAACGCAGCGCTCTACCAAGCTGAGCCACGCATCGAAGTGAGGATCTAAAATCCTGACATCTTCGCCGCCGTGCGATTAGCACCACAGCGAAGATTATATTAGCATGGATTTTGACTTTTGTCTAGTCTTTTTTTGATTTTTTATAAGTTTTTTATAAAATCATCCGTACACAGCCATACATTCCGGCATCATTTCCCAATTCAGCCAGCTTAAACTGTGCTTCACGGCATGCATAGAACGCATTCGGCACATAATATTTTGCCACAACATCCGTGATGATCGTGCCGGCCTTGGATACTCCACCACCGATAACAAATATCTCCGGATTGACAACACATGCGATTGCTGCCAGTGCTCTGCCGAGGACCTCACCAAACTGCTCTATCACTTCCAGCGCAAGTTCATCGCCTGCTTTTGCTGCGTCAAACGTATCTTTTGCTGTCACCTCTGTGAGGGAACGCAGACTGCTCGGCTGGTCAGATGCTGCCAGTGCCCGTTTTGTCAGTCTTACCACTCCTGTTGCGGATGCGTACTGCTCGAGACAGCCTGTCTTACCACATCCACAGGTCTCCGTCTCCTGCGCATTGACCGTAATATGTCCGATCTCCCCGCCTGCTCCTGTCGCACCTGCTACAACATGTCCGCCGATGATGACTCCGCCGCCAACACCGGTACCGAGTGTCACCATGACGATATTCTCTGATCCTTTTCCGGCGCCCTGCCACATTTCCCCAAATGCCGCTACATTTGCATCATTTCCTGCCTTTACCGGATAACCGGTCAGTTCTGACAACGTATCTTCTACATTAAATACGCCCCATCCGAGATTCACACATTTACGCACAATTCCTTCCGGAGTCACAGGACCCGGTACTCCAACGCCTACGCCCTGCACATCTGACGGATCAATCGCCTTTTCTGCAATCTTCCCCTTGATTGCTTCTGCTACATCGGGCAATATATGTGCGCCGTCGTTCTCTGTTCTGGTCGGGATCTCCCATTTGTCCAACAATGTTCCGTCTGTACGGAACAGTCCCAGTTTTACTGTAGTTCCTCCAATGTCTACTCCAAATCCATAGGTTTTCATCACATTCTCCTTTATCTTCCTTGATCAGTCGATGATGACCACTTCGCCATCTCCACTGCCATCATCGGGCGTCGTCGGTGTATCCGGCTGCTCCGGGTCGCCCGGCTCCTCCGGTGTTGTCGGTTCTTCCGGTTTCTCCGTATCATCCTGATCCGTCTCTCCCGGTATCTCTACCGGCTTACTCGGCTGTTCCGGTTTGCTCGGTTTCTCCGGTTCTGTCACCTCTCCCGGTATATCCACCGGCTCCTCGGGTTCTTCCGGTTCTTCCGGCTCCTCAGGATCTTCTTCCGGCTGCTCCGGCTCTGCCACATGAATACTGTCATTATAGCCGACATACGGCATAAAATCCAGTGGTTCCTTGCCTTCATGTATTTTTTTCATAAAATCCTGCCAGATATGACCCGGATAGGTCGATCCTGACAGATCTCTCATCTCCCTGGGCGTATCATAGCCGACCCAGATAGCGGTCGTATAATATCTCGTATAGCCACAGAACCATCCGTCCTTATGGTCATTTGTCGTTCCGGTCTTGCCCGCAGAAGGCATGTCGCCCAGATCCAGTCCATGTGCTGTACCTGTCTTCATGACTCCGGTCAGAATATCAGTCATCATGCGGGATGCATTCTGTTCATAGACAGTCTTGCCCTCATCCTGTGCCTGATAGAGTACGTCTCCGTCCGAATCCTCGATGCGCACGATACAGGTCGGTTCGCGATAGACACCATCATTTTCGATCGTGGCAAATCCGCTCGCCATCTCCACTGCAGACATACCGTAGGTGAATCCACCGAGTGCGACTGCAGGCACTTCATCCCTCGCATCGATTTTCGAGAAATTCATCTCTTTGAGATACTGCAGTCCTACTTTTGGAGTCAGTTCTTCGAGTAGTTTCCATGCAATTGTATTTTTTGACTGCTCCACTGCATAGCGCAGTGTGATATTTCCCGAATAGGTGCCACTCGCATTCGAAGGACCACCCTCGAATTTTTCATCTTTCACGATGGAATCCGGCGTATACCCACGTTCAAGCTGCGGCGTATAGACGATGAGTGGCTTGATCGAACTGCCCGGCTGACGAAAACTCTGATATGCACGATTGAGTGTATGTCCGGTAAAATCCTGGCTTCTGCCGCCTACGACCGCCGCTACACGACCGGTCTCATTATCAATGCACACGCCGGCAGACTGCAGTTGATAGATGCCATCCTCCGTCGTATCAGTAAATGCGCCCACACCTTCATCGATCGATGCCTGCAGTTCTACCTGTGTATTCAGATCAATGGAGGTAAAGATCCGATATCCGCCGGTAAATAATGTCTTCTGGCAATCCGTATACATCTCATCGTATGCTTCGTCATATGCATCCTTTTCTGCCTGATCTGCAAAATCGTTTTTAAATTCAAATCCATTTGATTCCATCAGTGCCCGCGTCGCGCAGTAGTAGGTATATGTCTCCACATAGTCATATTTTTTCCTCTTCGGCCGCTTCAGCTTGAGCTTTTGCTGCGTCTGCTCCTGATAAGTGTCCCACAGGATCTTGCCGTCATCATACATCTGTTTTAAAATACGATCCCGGCGCGCTACCGCATTATCCGGATTTTCAACCGGATCATAGATCGTCGGATTGTTCGGGATACCGCACAGCATCGCCTGATCCGCTAACGACAATTCCGCGACACCTTTACTGAAATATCCACGCGCTGCTGCCTCTATACCATAATATCCGTTTGCAAAATAGATATTGTTCAGGTAGAACTCGAGAATCTGATTCTTGCTGTACTTTTTCTCCAGTCCGGCAGCGATAAACATCTCCTCAACCTTTCGCTCCCAGGATCTCTCATTCGATAGGAATACCGTTCGCGCAAGCTGCTGTGTGATCGTGCTGCCGCCCTGTGTGATCTTTTGATTTCTGATCATCGCGGCTGCCGCACGGATGATCGCCTTGAAGTCGACACCGTGATGCTTGTAAAACTTCTTGTCCTCAATGCTGACGATCGCTGCTTTTACACCTTCCGGTATGTTGTCATAGGTCAGGTAATAGCTGTCTTTCTCGCCTTTTACCACAGAGATCTCCGTTCCATTTACATCATAGACCACACTGGTCTGTGATGCCCGGAACGTCTCTTCCGTCGAGTTGGCAACCAGCGCATCCGCGTCTGCCTTCAATTCGTTTACCTTCTTGGCATAGCCTCCGAAAAAATAGAAAGCCAGCGCGCCCAGGATGACCGATAGCAGAATAATCTGCGAGATCAGTATGACCTTTAACTTTGTGTTACTTCTCTTTTTATGCTTTTTCTTTTTATTCTGTTCCATAATAGTAAGAAAGCCCCTCTTTGTGTTACTTTTATTTTATCGTTCCTATTATACTTACTTATACGATAAAATGAAAGTAAAAAGAGGGGTTTTTTGAAAAATGCCGGATATGGCTTACTGTTCCATCTGTTTTCCGAGAAATCCTGCTGCAATGAGTACCAGTTGGTTCTCAGTCTCTCCCATGCGGCTTTTGTCATTTTTGTCATAAAGGATAACGGAGCCGATCGCATCGCCCTCACAGATGATCGTACTGATCGCCTGTGTCACATAGGAGCCATTATCATCCAGCGTGATCCGCATAAAATCATTGTCATCCCGGCTGGCGACCAGTGTACCACGGTCTTCCATGAGCTGGTCGAGCTCCCTGCTGATCGGTTTCCCTTCGAATTCACGTTTTCCTGCGCCTGATGCAGCAATGACATGATCTCTGTCGGTGATGCATACCAGATGTCCGGTCGTCTGTGCCATCGCCTCCGCATACTGCCCAGCAAACTGCCCGAGTTCACCGATGGGGGAGTATTTTTTCAGGATGATCTCTCCCTCCCGGTCTGTAAATATCTCTAATGGATCACCTTCCCGGATGCGCAGCGTCCTGCGGATCTCCTTTGGTACAACGACTCTTCCCAGATCATCTATTCGCCGCACGATACCTGTTGCTTTCATATCATAGAATTCCTCCTGCTTTCCATATTGTGTACTGTATGGGTAGTATGTGGAAAAAGCAGTTAATTATTCTGACAGAATTAAAAAGCCCGAAAAATGCCGCTTCCCTGCTATTATTAGTCCAGATTCATGAATCTTTCCCACTCCTGTGTATCTGCTTCACCCTGAATCCGGATGGTATATGCATGCTCCTCGCCATCAATTCCTATCTCATAGGTACTGCCTTCCTTTGTGAGCCCATAGATCTCCGCGCCCTCCAGCGCAGTACACAGCCCGGCATATTCTTCCGGTGCTACGACACGGTCATCGACCTCCTGCTGCAAGATACCATCTGCATTATAGATCTTACAGCCTTCCTCTATCACAGCGAGCACTTGCGGCTCTACAATCCGAAATGTCAGCCCATTGGTACGCATCGTGCGAATATCCCGGTTCTTACTGTTTGTATCCAGAATCTTCACATTATCAGCGACCAGATAACATGAACCGATGCCGAAACGCAGTTCCGCCACATAGCTTTCCCTAAAATCAAATGAATTTAATTCATTTTCTGTAAAAAATCCCATATATCCAGACCTCCTTTAACCTTGTTTTAGTTCCTGCAGCAATTTTCTCTTGCGTCCACCGCCCAACAGCTGTTCGTTATACTTCATATATTTAGGCTGTGGATTCATCGCCAGAAAAACTGCCGCTTCTTTGTACATCGTAAGTCCTGTCACAAATAACAGCATCTCCTGTGAGCCGTCTGCCCCAAATGCATCTTCCAGAAAATCAAATGCATGTCCCATCTCCTGCGCCAGTGCATCGCTCTCCGGTGTAGCTGTAAACAGCTTTTTCTCAAAGATCCGATCCAATGGCTCTTTGAGTGCATCAAGCAGCAGATTCACCACTGCGACCCGTTCATCAAATCCTGCTTTCAGCAGACGCTCGTAAACAGCTGGCTGTGCACTTCCCCGCAGGATCTCGTGAATTCCATAATCATCCTTATATTTCCGATACAGGTCATAATATGCCGAAAAGTCTTCTGCCACATCCGGCAGACGCAGATATTCCCGGATAACATCCTCTGTGACCGGAATATCCAGTTCTTCATACACCTGCATCAACGCGCTCAGATCTTCCCAGCCGCGCGCTGTCACATAGCGCAGACCGTCTACATCCGTCTCGACTCTGTAAAAGTTATTTTTTCTCAGTTGTAAATAGCTGAGAATCACCCCGTGTACATGCTTATCAGCGGCATAATTCATCCATACATCCAGGTCTGCTTCTACCTCGATCATGCGCACACGGTCAAGCGTGACCATATCAAAAGGACGTACCGACCGGTTGTATTCCGGTGGATTGCCTGCTGCCACAATGATCCAGCCCTGCGGTACGGCACGATTGCCAAATGTCTTACACTGCAAAAACTGCAGCATTGCCGGTGTCAGGGTCTCCGATACACAGTTGATCTCATCGATAAATAAGATTCCCTCTGCCGTGCCCTCATCCCGGATGCACCGGTAGACGCTCGCAATGATCTCACTCATGGTATATTCCGTCACCGAATAGGTCTCACCCGCAAATGTCTCTTCGCTGATGAGCGGCAGACCGACCGCACTCTGTCTCGTGTGGTGCGTGATCGTATATGCGACGAGTCCTACCCCGCATTCCTGCGCGACCTGCTCCATGATCTGGGTCTTTCCGATACCCGGAGGCCCCATCAGCAAAATCGGACGCTGCCGGATCGCCGGTATCCGATAACTTCCATTGTTATCTTTTTTCAAATAAGCCTGCACAGTATGTCTGATTTCTTCCTTTGCCTGTGCGATATTCATAAGCTATATTCCTCCTATATCCTCGTTCCTCTCACGTGATCCGACTCTCCTAGCCCGGTCTGCCTCTCAGCCAACGACCCTCAGATCTGCCTCTGTCAGCCGCCGGCGCATCGCCCACGTAGGTACATCCGCTTCCTTGTAATCATTCAGATATATGAATGCACACGGATAATCTGGTTTTTCGGCTGGATAAGTGCCATCACCATCCGTAAAATAGATCAACCCTCCGAGTTCCCTCAACTGACCCTGTCTACGCAGCTGCTCTATGTAATGAAAGACCGGCCGAAAATCCGTGCTGCCTCCACCTTTGATCTCATAGTGGGCCAGCACTTCCCGCGCCTGATGCGCATCTGTAATGACCGCATCCTCCTGCACGGTATCATCACACTGGATCAGGTGAATCCGTGCGCCGTCAAAAAACATCTGTTTTTCCAATAAGATGTGCAGCGTCTCCTGTAAAAACGCACGTACCAGCTCTCCTTTTGTCGAATAGCTCGTATCTACTGCAATGACAAATTCACGGATGCGGTGCTCCTCGCGCGTCTCTACCGGTTCAATCAGTGGCAGATTGCCATAGATACGCAGACCGTATGTATAATAATTCAGATCAAATGTGTCTACATCACACCGCATCTGCTCATGAAAAGTGGCAAATTTAAGCAAAAAATCTTTGTAATTCCGGCGTTTTTTCTGTGCGAGTATTTCCTGTTCCAATGCGGCTGCTGCCATATCCTGCCTCTGATCACTTTTTTCCTTTTGCAGTTGTACCCGTCTGGCGATCTTCTGCCACTTTTTCTGTATTTCCTGTGGTGCTTCGCCCTGTCCTGGCATCGGCGCTTGCTTTTGCCCCATTCCCCAGAGTGCATGGTCATCTGTATAGAATTCCCGCGCCAGACGAACGAGTTCTTCCTGTGGTTCACACTCCAGCAATGCATAGATCCCAGCCGCCGAGTACACGCTCCCAGCCTTGAGGCGATCATAGATCTGCTGGCGGCTCCAGCTCAGCAGTCTCTTTGTAGATGGCTGATTCAGGCTGTCTATCACGGATTCCACAGCTATATCACATGCGAGATTCCACCGATGTTCCTCTCTGTCTCCACGCTGCCACAGATGCGCATACAGACAATGCAATACCGTATGCAGATATGCGCGCCGCAAAAACAGTTCATTTTCCTCAAATAACTTTAAATAATGTGCCGGTGGAAAATACAGATGTATGCCCTCGGTTGCAAAAGCAGACAGATTCTCCTGTCCTTCCGGTGTCAACGCTGCCAACGCCCGCTCCATATATGGAAGATCTATGCACAGCTCATCCTTCAGGTATTCTATGACCTTGCCGAACATCCGGCATTCCCATTCAGTCTGTGTCTCTGCATGCATCTGCATTCCTCCATCGGATGATCCCTGCCACACCTCTCGTCCAGCCTTCTGCGACTGCACAGATGACTGCAGACTGTATCGCTGTATCTGAGATCAATGCCTGTCCGCACAACAGCCGTAGATTTTCTTCGTCCCGCACATGGACGAGTTGTCCTAATACCTGTTCTTCATGTGCTTTGAGATAGGATTCGTAGCCATATTTTGCTTTTTCTGACAGTTCATACGGATACATCAGGCGATACAGTGCCATCTTCATAAGCGTCACAAACTGTTCCTCATTCCGTGCTTTCTCAAACACTGTATCATAACCTCTGATATCCAGCACACCATTCGCAAACTGCTTTCTGGCACGATAGCCCTCGCCTTCCACATGCAGGCTGAATATATGCGCCGGTCCGATCTCCTCATAACTCTCGCTATATTCCGGATAGAGCAGGCGCACCTGCTCTCCACCCACAAACCCAACACTCAACTCCGCAGTCAACTGATTCAGTAAATACGGCAATCCGGTTGGTTCAGCCGCTGATGCTCGTATATCCAGCACATGCAGGGCGCGGCAATTCATAAATGCATCACTATTTATCTCCGTAAGTGCAGCTCCAACCGTCAGCCGTTCCAGCTTTCTACAATTATAAAATGCATAGGTTTCCAGACAAACAACACTATCAGGCAGGCAAATCTCCCGCAGATAATTGCCGTTTAACGGGCGCAATGACCCTGCTGCGGCCGTTGTCCCATCACCTAGCCCGGCAGCACGGATCTCCTGCGTCAGATGTTCTGGCAGCCTTCCCTGCTCAGCAAAACAATATGCGCCAATAACCGTGATCGACCTGCCATCGATGCGCTCCGGCAGAACCAGTGTATCCAGACTGCCAAATACCCGGTATAATTTGAATGAGCCATCATGCTGCTCCTCACATAATAATTGTTCCCCATGTTCTCCGTTTACTAACATTTTTCCGCCTTTTATGCTGCTAAATCTTTATTCGAATAGTTACATCTTAGCATAAAATACGCCCCCAGTCGACAGTCCTGTCATTTGGAGGCGCGATTTTATTCGATTAACTATTGTCATTGCAAAACTGCTTTACTCTTTCGCAGCCGCAATCATTACAGCTTTGCCTTCTCTTCCTCGCTTGCAAAGTTTACATAACCCTTCTTGGTAAAGTGTCCGCAGCCCCACAGCTGGTTCGCTGTCGGAGTCCAGTTCTCTGCATACTCCTTACACTTCTCACACAGATGCTCTACCGGCTCTGCCTGCTCTACATCTGTAGAATGTGCTCCCGAACGATGAACCATCTCTACCAGCAGCTCAGGATTCTCTAACATCGGACAAGGACGCAGCATATTGTCATTGAATGGCTGTCCTTTTCTGTATTCCATGAACAGTGGCTGCTTCAGGCACTCAAGCAGTGATTTCTCGCGGATATTTGCTCCTGAATAATGGATGAATACACACGGCTCTACATCTCCATTCGGATTGATGTGGCAGTAGTTACGTCCTCCGGCGATACATCCTCCGACATACTCACCGTCGTTCTGGAAGTCCATGACGAAGATCTCTTTTCCACCAGTCATACCACGTACCTCACGGATGCGATGATAAATGTACTCTCTCTGCTCCTTTGTCGGCATGAGTTCAGGAGTAGCCTTCATACCTACCGGCATCAGATGGAAATACCATGCGAAACGGCTTCCGTGCTCAATCAGCAGATCAAAAAACTCATCGCTCGTTACAGACATCATATTCTTGGATGTATAGCATACAGAATTGCCAAAGATCAATCCATTCTCATGTAACAGATCCATTGCATCCAGTACTTTCTTATATACGCCATCTCCACGACGGAAATCATTAGCATCTTCAAATCCTTCCAGACTAATGGATAATGACAGGTTTCCGACACGCTTCATATCATCGCACAGCTTCTGATCTACCAATGTACCATTTGTATAGCAATGGAAGGCACATTCGTTATGCTTCTCGCAGAGCTTAATGATATCTGCTTTTCTGACTAAGGGTTCTCCACCCGTCATCATATAGAAATAAATACCCAGCTCTTTTCCCTGTGTGACAATACTGTCCATCTCTTCAAACGTCAGATTCAGCTTATTACCGTACTCGGCTGCCCAACATCCCTTACAATGCAGGTTGCAGGCACTGGTGGGATCCATAAGGATCAGCCAGGGAATATTGCACTGATGCTCCTCACGCATCTTACGGATCGTCTTAGTTCCCTGAAAAGCGGCCTGATAACCCAGATTCAAAGCCGTTATTTTTGCGACATGCGGATCTGTCTCATCCAGCAGTCGATTCACATAACGCATCCACTTGCTATCGGGATCGGTGATCATCTTTTTAGCTCCCTCATATGCAGCCTCTCCAAAGTTGTCACCCATGAACTTCTGTGTCAGATCCAGAATCTGTAACAGTCCCTTCTCACGATCCTTACTGATATGCTTTAAAGTTCCATCAATAGCCAGACTAAATGCTCCTCGTTCGATTGACTTTGTAATACTCATAATAGACCTCATCTTCCTCTAACTGTAAATTTATACTTACGATAAAGTATACAAAACAATCTGTTTTTTTAGAATAGTCAATGCAGAATTGTTGTCCAGATCACCTATACAAAACAACGTTTTTGTCTATGCTTTTTGCAAATTTTGAATCTCTCAACCGTTGGCGATCAGACGCAAATGTGTCAGACAAAAGCCATTTTCTGCCACTTCCAGCTCACAGCAATACCCTGCTCCTGCTTCAATCTGCCACTCAAAATATGACTTGTGCGGCTTGGCGTATGCCTCCAGAATAGCCATGACCGTACCACCATGTACTACAAATACACCAGTCGACTCGTCACACTCCAATAATTCAGCCACACAATGTCCGAACGCTCTCGTGACTCTTGCTCGAAAATGACTCTGTGTCTCAGCCTCAGGAAAGTCCGTCTGTCCACCACTGTCAATAAAGGCCTGGTAGCGTGCATCTGCAGACAATTCCTGATAGTTTTTATACTCAAATGCTCCAAAATCCATCTCCCGGAAATCTGTTACCACCGTCTGTCCGACTCCCGGAAAAAGCAGCTCCGCTGTCTGTTTACAGCGGAGCATCGGACTTACATATATGGTTTCTAATGTTTTTCCTCCACCAGTTGTGGAAAACGCTTTTCTATACAATTCTCCTTGTGCACAAATCTGTTCTATTGCTGTGCTGCACAACGGTTCATCCGTGCGACCGACATAACGCCGCTGCAGATTCCCTGGCGTCTGTCCATGACGAATCAGATAGATCGTGATCATACTTATACGCTCTCCGGTTGCTCATGAATCGGTTCAACGATCAGTTTAACGCCTTCAATACGCAGTACCTTTACCAACGCATCCTTCTCAATGATCATATCATCCGACACAGCGCGGGCACTCCACTCCATACCTCTCGCCAGTGTTCTGCCGGCTGCTGCGCGGTTATCAATTCGTTCTATAACTTTCACCGTCTCACCAATCAGCTCATCACTGTTTGTACGTGTACGACGGGGATTCAGGTACTTGACAGCCAGAGGTCTTGTAAAATAAACCAGTAAAAAGGAAACAACCACAAATGCTATGATCTGTACCCATATATTGACTCCTAATATTGCCAGAATAAAGGCTACGAGTGCACCTCCTGCCAACCAGATCGTAGTCAGACCTACGGTAATCAGTTCAATCACCAGAAAGGCAACCAATGCTACTAGCCATAATGTCACTAACGAATATTTAGAAGCCAGCATTACTATTAAATACTTCATAATTACCTCCATTCTCGTATTATATTGTTTTTTCGTAACTGTTCAGTACCATCACAGTTACGTTTTTTCTTTTAAATATCTATATTATATCTACTCTGTATATATTATGCAATATGAAAAGCGTTACTGTTCACTCGTAACTCGCTCCGAATAGGAGGGAATTTCCTATGAATTAAAAAAACAGCACACATGTGCTGCTTTAGACATAAACAATGCCCAGTTCCGGAATCGAACCAGAGACACAAGGATTTTCAGTCCTTTGCTCTACCAACTGAGCTAACTGGGCATGAGTTGCGGGAATAGGATTTGAACCTATGACCTTCGGGTTATGAGCCCGACGAGCTTCCAGACTGCTCCATCCCGCGATATATTCTTTTGAAACAAAAGCCGATGATCGGACTCGAACCGATAACCTGCTGATTACAAATCAGCTGCTCTGCCAATTGAGCCACATCGGCATGATGTGTTAGATTTAAATGGGACCTATAGGGCTCGAACCTATGACCCTCTGCTTGTAAGGCAGATG
>ERZ1035006.1331-NODE-1331-length-16554-cov-4.437481_pt1 | contig 16554 bp, 14 predicted proteins | sample MGYA00520694_ERZ1035006 | MGnify/ENA primary metagenome ERZ1035006 (study PRJEB33766, sample SAMN09781746) | gut metagenome | biome: gut microbiome | host: Homo sapiens | place: Madagascar | study: EMG produced TPA metagenomics assembly of the PRJNA485056 data... | reverse complement strand
TACTTACAATGATAAATCAAGTATAGGTTTCCGAAAAGTATCCGATACTAAGAAGCAGACAGTCTGAACTGTCAGGATTGATGAAATGAGGTAGTTTAAGATGAAAATCATGTTTTATGATACAAAGCCTTATGATAAGATCTGGTTTCAGCCGCTTGGCGAGGAGATGGGATATAAGATCAAGTTCCAGGAAGTGAAGCTGAATGAGGATACAGCCATCCTTGCAAAAAACTATGATGCAGTCTGTATTTTTGTGAATGATGACGCAGGGAAGGAGACGATCAAGGCACTGAAGAAGCTGGGAGTCAGGACCATCCTGCTTCGGTGTGCAGGCTTTAATAATGTAGATCTGAAGGCGGCGAAAGAGGCAGATATTAAGGTGCTGCGGGTGCCGAGTTATTCGCCGGAGGCGGTAGCGGAATATGCGATGGGACTTCTGCTTACCGTGAACCGGAACATTCATCGGGCATATGTGCGGACCAGAGATTTTAACTATAATATTAATGGATTAATGGGCATTGATCTGGTCGGAAAGACAGCCGGAGTGATCGGAACCGGTAAGATCGGGCAGATGATGATCGACATCCTGAAAGGATTTAAAATGCACATTCTGGCCTATGATCCATATCCGGTGAAAGGACTGGATGCGGAGTATGTAGATCTGGACCGTCTGTTCCGGGAGTCGGATGTGATCTCCCTTCATTGTCCGCTGACGAAGGATACCAGACACATCATTAATAAGAAGAATATTGAGAAAATGAAGGATGGTGTGCTGCTGGTGAATACCTCGCGAGGTGGATTGATCAATACGGGTGATCTGATCGAGGCATTAATGGCACGGAAATTTGCCGGTGTAGGTCTGGATGTATATGAAGAAGAGGACGAATATTTCTTTGAAGATAAATCAAACGATATTATCACAGATGAAGATCTGATCCGGCTGACCAGCTTCCGGAATGTTATTCTGACCTCACATCAGGCATTCTTTACCAGAGATGCCATGGAAGCCATTGCAAAAGTGACTATGGAGAATGCCCGTGCGGTAGAGGAGGGCACTGAACTGAAAAATCAGGTTCTTCCTTAGAAATCCATTATTGAAAAAAAGAGATATTGATAAATTAATTCGAAAAAAGGTCTTGCTTTTTTCGGGTAATGGGTTTATTTTAATTATAACAAGCGTACGGAATGTGTATGGAACAAGGGTGTTCTCTTTATTGAGAGCACCCTTTTTGTGTATGATGAACGAAATGCAGACGTTATATCCGAACGGAACTGGATTTGGCGAAGGTACATCGAATAGTTATTTCCCATCACGGAATGGCGCGGGTATGAAGTAATAGAAAGGAAGTAGAAATTATGCAAAAAGTATCAGAAATTTTTGGCTCTTATGTATTTGATGATGCGACCATGAAGGAGCGTCTTCCAAAGTCTACATACCGCGAGTTGAGAAAGACCATTGATTTTGGAGAACCATTAAACAGCGATGTGGCAGATGATGTTGCATTGGCGATGAAGGATTGGGCGATTGAATTAGGAGCAACCCATTATACACATGTATTTTTCCCATTGACAGAGACCAGTGCTGAGAAGCACGATTCATTTATTACTCCGGTAGGCGGCGGCAAAGTTATGATGGAATTTACCGGTAAGGAGTTGATCAAGGCTGAGCCGGATGCATCCTCATTCCCATCCGGTGGTATCCGTGCCACCTGTGCAGCCAGAGGCTATACAGCATGGGATTGTACATCACCGGCATATGTAAAGACCAGCTTAGATGGCTGCTCTGTATTATGTATTCCGACAGCATTTACCTCTTACACAGGTGATTCCCTTGACTTTAAGACTCCGTTGCTTCGTTCTATGGATGCATTAAGCAGAGAAGCAAAGAGGGTATTGAAATATTTTGGCAAGGAACCGACAAAGGTTACAGCCAATGTAGGACCTGAGCAGGAGTATTTCCTGGTAGACAAGGCCAAGTATATGCAGCGTGAAGATCTGAAGCTGACCGGACGTACCTTATTCGGTGCACCGGCACCAAAGGGACAGGAGCTGGATGATCAGTACTTCGGTAACATTAAGGAAAAGGTTTCTACATTCATGAATGACCTGAATGCAGAGCTTTGGAAATACGGTATCACAGCCAAGACACAGCATAACGAGGTTGCACCGGCACAGCATGAGATCGCACCTATCTTCGGTACAACAAACGTAGCAAGTGATAACAACTACCTGTTAATGGAGACATTGCAGAAGGTAGCACTCCGGGATGATCTGGCATGTCTGTTATATGAGAAGCCATTCGCAGGTGTCAATGGTTCCGGTAAGCATAACAACTGGTCCTTCAGCACCAGTGACGGAGAGAATCTGATGGATCCAGGTAAGAATCCGGAAGACAATCTGCAGTTCCAGTTATTCCTGGCAGCTGTATTAGCTGCAGTTGATAACAATGCAGAGATTTTGAGACTGTCAGCATCCTCTGCAGGTAATGACCACAGATTAGGTGCAAACGAGGCACCTCCGGCAATCATTTCCGCATTCTTAGGTGAGCAGCTGGAGGGTGTTGTAGAGCAGATCATTGCAACCGGTTCCGCAGAACACAGTAAGCCGGCCAAGGTATATGAGTCCGGTGTTTCTACACTGCCAAGCTTTACCATGGATGCAACCGACCGTAACAGAACTTCACCATTCGCATTTACCGGTAACCGTTTTGAGTTCCGTATGGTAGGTTCTACACAGCCGATTTCACAGCCGACTATGATGTTAAATACAATCGTTGCAAATGAATTATCCCTGATCGCAGATCAGCTGGATGCTGCAGAGGATAAGGATGCATGCATTAAGACATTGATCCGTGACTTGCTGACCAAGCATCAGAGAATCATCTTCAACGGTAACGGTTATTCCGATGAATGGGTAGCCGAGGCTGAGAAGCGTGGTCTGCCGAACATCAAGTGTCTGGTAGATGCAGTGCCATATCTGACAACCGATAAGACCATCGAAGTATTCAAGCGTATGGGTGTTATGAGCAAGACCGAGTTAGAGGCAAGAGCAGAGGTTATGCTTGAGAACTACGCAAAGAAGATCAATATCGAAGCACGGACCATGATCGAGATGTCTAATAAGCAGATCATTCCGGCTGTTATGGATTATGAAGGTAAGCTTGCGATTGAAGCAAAGAATATTCAGCTGATCGGCATTGAGCCTGCAGCACAGAAGGAACTGATCGGTCAGATCGATGCGAAGCTTCTGGAATTAAAGGCAGCAACTGCGAAATTTACAGAGATTGTAAATAAGGCAGCAGATTATGAGGATGATATCAGCGCATGGGCTAAGTATTATCATGATGAAGTATTCCTTTCTATGGGTACTGTCAGAGAGCCTGCAGATGCACTGGAGCTTCTGGTAGCGAAGGAAGCATGGCCATTCCCAACCTACGGTGATCTGTTATTTGAGCAGTAGGAGTCAGAATCGTATAAGCAGAAGCAGACATTCCGATGTCTGCCTCCCGTATAAATGAAGGAAAATCAGGTATGACAACTCATACCTGATTTTTTTGTGAAATATGTAAAGTTAGGACTGTATAGATTGTGAAAAGTGCGGTATACTAAGAGTAAAATTATGCAGGAAAAGGAATGGATAGAATTTCGTGAATGAGGAAAGAGGGAGCAGCAGTTCCACAGCATTAACGAAAGTGAATATAGATGCCGCACGCAGGAAGCGGATTCAGAGCTATAAGATGTGGATCGTAAGGCTGTTTTTAATGGCAACGATTCTTCCGTCGATAGCCTGTATCGTTATGCTGGTACAGGTAGGCAGACTGGAGAAACGGGTTATGGCGGTCGCAGGTATGCAGCCGGGTGCACAGACCACGATCTTGTCCAGTAAGGAAGCGCTGATGTCCAATCCCAATGTAGATGTGGACAGCCTGACCGGAGATACACAGGAAGCTCCGGCGGATACGACAGAGCCCCAGAATCCGGATGGTGAGTCGGGGGATTCGGCGGATGGTGACGGAACAGGTACGCAGACAGAGAAACGGGTATATCTGACCTTTGATGACGGGCCGAGTATATATACCGGGCAGATTCTGGATATACTGGCGGCAAATGATGTAAAGGCTACGTTTTTTGTAATTGCACGGGAGGATGAGTCCTACTGGCCGTATTATTCCAGAATTGTAGAAGAAGGACATACCTTGGGAATGCATTCGTATACCCATGATTATAATCAGGTGTATGCATCATTGGATGCATTTGAAGCGGATGTAGACAGTTTGTCTAAGTTCTTATATGACAGGACCGGAGAAGAAGTAAAGATCTATCGATTCCCGGGAGGCAGCAGTAATACAGTTGCGAAGGTGCCGATACAGGAATGCATCGCCTATCTGAATGAGCGGGGCATCCGGTACTATGACTGGAATGCATTAAATGGTGATGCGGTATCGGCAGAGTTGACACCGGATAAGCTGGTTGAGAATATTATGACCAGTGTCAGACAGAATAATACATCCATTGTCCTGATGCATGATATGCAGTCAAGGCATACGACGGTTGAGAGCCTGCAGCAGTTGATCGATACGTTGAAGGAAGAAGGGTATGAGCTGTTACCGATTGATGAGAATACACCATTGATTCAGCATGTTCCGTATGACACAGGATTTGGAGAGGCGGCAGATTAGAAGACATGAATTATCAGGAAGCAATGACCTATATAGAAGAGAAGAACCGGTTAGGCAGTGAACTGGGACTGACACAGATCAGGAGGCTATTGCAGCGGATGGGGAATCCCCAGAACCGCTGCAAAGTTGTGCATATCGCGGGGACGAACGGTAAGGGATCCATTCTTTCCTTTATGGATGCGGTATTACAGGATGCCGGTTATCGGGTTGGACGCTACAGTTCGCCAACGATCTTTACATATTTGGAACGATTTCAGATCAATGATACCTATATGTCGGAGGAACGATTTGCCGACCTGCTCAGCCGGGTGGCTTCCCATGTCTCTGCAATGGAATCAGACGGAGAAGGAACCGTAACCGCATTCGAACTGGAAACGGCAATCGCATTTCAGTACTTCTATGAGGAACAGGTGGATGTTGTATTGTTAGAAACCGGCATGGGCGGCAGACTGGATGCCACGAATGTGGTAGAACGACCGCTCTGTACGATCATTGCATCCATCAGTCTGGATCATACAGCGATTCTCGGCAGTACCATTCCGGAGATTGCCACAGAGAAGGCAGGGATTCTGCGGGATCAGGTTCCGTGTGTGATCTATCCGGTGAATGAGGAAGCAATGCCGGTGTTATTGAATGCATGTGAGAAGCATAATATTCAGCCGATTGTACCGGATTTAAATGAATTGACTATACAAAAAGAAGATTTGTTGCATGAAACGTTTGCTTATAAAAACGTGATTTATAAATCGAGTCTTTTGGGAAAGCATCAGATCTATAATGCGATTACAGCAATCGAGGCCTTGAATACAATAGGTCCTGCACTGATTGATACAGGATCAGAATACAAAAAGAATGGTTTGAAAAATGTGAATATACAAAATGGCCTACAACATGCCAGATGGAAGGGCAGATTTGAGATTTTGGAGGAGCATCCGTATGTGATTCGGGATGGTGCGCATAATCTGGATGCTGCCAATCGGTTGTATGAGCAGCTGAGAAAGCATTTTACAAAGAAACGGATTCTTTATATAATAGGTGTATTAAGGGATAAGGCACATTATGAGATGTTTCGGAAGCTGGTTCCGCTGGCAGATAAGGTCTATGTACTGACGGTGCCGGATAATGCGAGAGCGCTTCCGGCAGTGGAACTGGCAGAGGAAGTACGTCAGTTTTGTCCGGAGGTAGTGATCACGGAGTCCCCGGAACAGGCATATGCACTGGCGAAGCAGGACGCGGAGCCGGAGGATGTAATCGTGGCATTTGGTTCCTTATATTATATAGGAAGAATCGGAGACAGAAATGGAACGGATCGATAGAATCCTGCAGCATAAGCGTTTTCAGGAATGCAGACAGCAGATTACGCAGGCAGAAGTACATAGAATCTATTGCAAGCATGGACTGGAACATTCGATGGATGTGGCGAGAATCGCCTATATTCTGAGTCTGGAGGCCGATGAGACCGGTCAGACATTGAAGAAAGAGATCATTTATGCTATGGCACTGCTTCATGATCTGGGACGGAGTGTGGAATATCGGAACGGACAGTCACACCATGAAGCCGGTGTGGAGATTGCGGGAGAAATTCTCCGGGATTGTGGGTTTCATGAGGCAGAGATTGCATGGATCACAGGAGCGATAGCGGCACATAAGCATGCGGAGGCAGAGACTGTCCCGGAGGAGCAGGAGGGTATCGGTGATCGATACCGCAGAATCTTATATCAGGCAGATAAGCTATCCAGAAACTGCTTTGACTGTCCGGCAGCAGACACCTGCTACTGGCCGATGGAGAAGCGGAATCACGGAATTATATATTAAAAACATAACAGACATGAGGATTGGGGCAAAGGAGAAATTATGAGAATCGGAAAATGGCAGTTTGATACAGAGAACCAGGTATATATGATGGGAATCCTGAATGTGACACCGGATTCCTTTTCGGATGGCGGACGCTATGATCATATGGATCAGGCGCTGTTTCATGCGGAGGAGCTGGTGAAGCAGGGGACGGATATCCTGGATATCGGAGGCGAGTCTACCAGACCGAACCACATTAAGATTACAAGTGAAGAGGAGATCGAGCGGGTATGCCCGATCATTGAGGCCATTAAGAGCCGGATGGATATTCCGGTCTCTCTGGATACCTATAAGTCCGATGTAGCCAAGGCAGGAATTGCTGCCGGTGCGGATATGATCAATGATATCTGGGGACTGAAATGGGACGGCACGATGGCAGCAGTCATTGCAGAGGGAGGCGTAGCTTCCTGCCTGATGCATAATCGGAAGGAAGCCGTTTATGATAATTATTTAAAGGATGTTGTTGCAGACCTTCAGGAGAGTCTGGACATGGCGAAAACAGCCGGTATGGATATGGAGCAGGTATGTATTGATCCGGGTATCGGATTTGCCAAGAATCTGGAGCAGAATCTGAGCCTGATGAATCATCTGGAGGATTTGCAGAGCCTGAAGTATCCGGTATTGCTGGGAACCTCCAGAAAGTCCATGATCGGACTGACACTGGATCTGCCGGTAGATCAGCGCGAGGAAGGGACAATGGCAACGACGGTGCTTGGCATTATGAAGGGATGCTCGATCATCCGGGTACATGATGTGGAGAAGAATCTGCGGACAGCGAAGATGACACTGGCCATGCTGCGGGCAGAATAAGGAAGGAATTACTATGGACGAAATACGAATCAGAAATCTGGAAGTATTCTGCCACCATGGAGTATATGAGGAAGAAAATACATTAGGACAGAAGTTTCTGGTATCGGCTACCCTGTTTACAGATACCAGAGCTGCGGGGCAGACAGATTCTCTGGAGAAATCGATTAATTACGGGGAGGTCTGCCATGACATCAAGAAGATCATGGAGGAACGGAATTATAAGCTGATCGAGGCGGTTGCCGAGACCCTTGCAGACCGGTTATTAAAGAAGTATCCGACCCTACAGAAGATTGGGCTGGAGATCAAGAAGCCATGGGCACCGATCATGCTTCCGATCGATACGGTATCGGTAGCAATTGAACGGAGCTGGCATACGGTGTATTTCAGCATTGGTTCCAACATGGGCGACCGGAAGGAGCATCTGGATTACGCAGTGGAGATGTTAAAGACGAATCCGGATTATAAGGATGTGCGGGTATCCTCTTATCTGGAGACAGAGCCGTATGGTTATACAGAACAGGATCTCTTTCTGAATGCCTGCATTGCCTGCCGGACATTGATGACACCGGAAGAGGTGCTTGATTTTGCACATGAGATCGAGCAGGGGCGGAACCGGACCAGAGAGATTCACTGGGGACCGAGAACTTTGGATGTAGATATTTTATTATATGACCGGGAGATAATTGACAGTCCGACCCTGTGCATTCCGCATCCGGAAATGCAGCTACGGGCATTTGTGCTGGAGCCGCTTGCGGAGCTGGCACCATATCTCAGACATCCGATTACCGGAAAGACTGTTATGCAGATGTTGCAGGCTTTACAGGAGGACTAGATCCAAATCCGGGAGCACCCGATCCGTGCAGTCGGAAGATGACAGATCGATCACAGAAGAATAAGCGATAGAAAAGAGGCAGGAACGTGGATTTAAATCAGATACGACAGGAAATAGATATTGTAGACAAGCAGATGGTAGAGCTGTTTCAGAAGCGGATGCTTCTGGCCGGTGAGGTGGCTGAGAACAAGCGTGGAACCGGTAAAGCAATCTATGACAGACAGCGGGAGCTGGAGAAGCTTAAGAAGTTAGGGGATCTGGCAGACAGTGAGTTTAACCGCCACAGCATAGAAGAGTTGTTCCTGCAGATCATGTCGATCAGCAGACGGTATCAGTATAAGATATTAGGAGACCGGGATCGGTACATTGAATCCGAGTATACAGCAGTTGACAGTCTGGATATGAAGCCGGGCAGTCAGGTGGTTTATCAGGGTGTTCCGGGTGCTTTCAGTGAGCAGGCAATGCTCCGGTTCTTCGGGGATCAGGTTGAGAATTTTCATGTAGAGCGGTTCGAGGATGTCATTCAGGCACTCGAAGAGAATCGGGCAGAGTACGGAGTATTACCGATCGAGAATTCTTCTGCCGGCTTTGTTTCCGGGATCTATCATTTATTGCAGGAGCATGAGGTGGCAATCGTAGGCAGCATTGATCTGGCAGTGTCACAGGCATTGCTGGCAGTGCCGGGAGCTACGATCTCAGATATTCAGACTGTATATTCGCATCCGCAGGGATTGCTACAGACGAAGCCGTATCTGGATGCACACGGCTGGAAACAGGTGCCGCTTGCCAATACGGCAGTCAGCGCATCCAAGGTAAAGCAGGATGGAGATAAGACGCAGGCAGCAGTCGCCGGTATCCGTGCGGCACAGATTTACGGTCTGGAAGTTCTGGATCCGGAGATCAATACACAGAAGAATAATACGACGCGGTTCGTAGTTGTGTCCAAGCGGTGCATTTATACAAAGAAAGCAAACCGGATCAGTATCAGCTTTTCACTGCCGCATGAGAGCGGAAGCCTTTATAATGCACTGGGGCATTTTATATTCAATGATCTGAACATGACAAGCATTGAATCGGAACCATTGCCGGGCAGACAGTGGGAATACCGTTTTTTCATTACATTTGAGGGTAATCTGTCAAATGCAGCGGTCCGGAATGCAATCACCGGAGTCCGGAGCGAATCCGGAGATTTTAAAATATTGGGAAATTATTATACGAAAGAATCGGAAGCGTAACACGCGGATGAAAATCAAGGGATAGAACAGAAACGGAGGAGTAGGTATGGCGTATCAGGTATTTGCCGCAATCAATGTAGGATCCAATGATATATCAATGAAGATCTTTGAGATCACTACAAAGCAGGGATTTAAAGAACTGGATTGCATCAGTTACATCCTGGAGCTGGGAAGTGACACATACCGTCTGGGGTATGTAAGCAATGAGAAGGTTAATGAATTATGTGACTGTCTGATGAAGTTTAAAGACAAAATGAAGGAGTATGACTGTAAGGAATATCGGGCATATGCAACCAGTGCGATCCGGGAGGCCAGTAACAGTCTGATGATCATTGAAATGATCGAGCAACGCACCGGCTTTCAGGTATGCATCCTGAGCAACTCGGAGCATCGGTTCATGATGTTAAAGGGATGTGCTTCTACCATGAAAGAGTTTGACGAGATCACCAGTAAGAATACAGCACTTCTGGATATGGGTGCCGGAAGTATTCAGATCTCGTTGTTTGAGAAACAGTTATTGACTGCAACCCAGAACATCAAGATCGGATCTGTCCGGGTGCGTGATATGATGTCCGGCATTGAGGCCAGAGTGTCCAATGGAGAGGAAGTTCTGGAGGAGTTTGTTCAGAATGAATTAAGTACATTCAATACCATGTATCTGGGTGATAAGAATATTAAGAACGTAATTGCCATCGGAGATGAGATCCAGGCATTACAGAAGATCGCACCGGAGCTGAAGTTAAAGAATCTGATGAGTAAGGATCAGATTGATTACATTTATAAAAAGATCATGGATGCTTCCCCACAGGAGATGGCATTACATTATGGGGTACCGTTTGAACGGGCGACCCTGATCCAACCGGCAATCATCATCTACCGGACACTGGTAGAGACCACAAAGGCAGATGCCATTTTCCTGCATGATATTAATCTGACAGACGGTATTGTGGCAGATTATGTAGATCAGGCAAAGAAGTATACCATCGGAAGAGCTTTTGAGGAGGACATTCTGGCTTCTGCAATGGCAATGGCGAAGCGGTATAAATGCAATAAAACACATATTTCCTATATCACCAATCTGGCACTGGCAATCTTTGATGCCACCAGAAAGCTGCATGGTATGGGGCGGACTCAGCGGTTACAGCTGCAGATCGCATGTATCCTGCATGATTGTGGAAAGTTTATTAATATGCAGAATGTAGCAAATAACTCCTACAGTATCATCATGTCAACCGAGATGATGGGACTGTCCCATAAGGAACGGGAGGAGGTCGCAAATGCAGTCCGTTACAATACTCTGTATCTGCCGGCTTATCCGCAGGTAAAGGATTCTCTGGGAGATGCATCCTATACAACGGTTGCGAAGCTGGCAGCAATCCTGCGTGTGGCAAATGCACTGGATCGTTCACATAAGCAGAAGGTGGAGAAGTTTACGATCCAGGTGAAGGAGCGGAAGCTTGTGATCGTAGTTGATACGGTAAATAATATTACTCTGGAGGCTGCCCTGTTTAAGCAGAAGGCAGACTTCTTTGAACAGATTTTCGGAATTCGTCCGGTATTAAAGCAGAGGAGGAACGTATAATGGCAGATAAGAAATCAAATAAGGAATCAGGAAAGGAATGGAAAAAGCCATCCTATTATGTGAATCGGGAATTGTCCTGGCTGGAGTTTAACTGTAGAATTTTAGGAGAAGCAAAGGATCGCACGATCCGGCCGTTTGAGCGGATTAAGTTCCTGGGAATCACAGCATCCAATCTGGATGAGTTTTTTATGGTGCGCGTGGCATCTCTGATCGATATGGTGCATGCGGGATATAAGAAGACAGATATTGCCGGGATGACGCCGGAACAGCAGCTGGAGAAGATCATTCCGAAGACAAAGGAATTTATGAACAGTCAGTATATGACCTATAATCGTTCTTTACTTCCTTTGCTGGAGAAGAACGGACTGCATGTGATCACACATCATGAGAATCTGACAGAGGCACAGAGCAGTTATGTAGATGACTTTTTTGATAAGGATGTATATCCGGTCCTGACACCGATGGCGGTAGATGCATCCCGTCCGTTTCCGTTAATCCGAAATAAGACATTGAATATCGGTGCCCTGATCCGCAAGAAGGACTCCAAGGAAGTGGAGATCGCAACCGTACAGGTGCCATCCGTGCTTCCGAGAATCGTGCACGTTCCGAGTGAGCAGGATGGTGTCCAGGAGGTCATTCTTCTGGAAGAAGTAATCGAAAAGAATATTGCAAAGCTGTTCTTAAACTATGAAGTGACCTGTGCACATCCGTACCGGATCATGCGAAATGCGGATCTGACGATCGATGAGGATGATGCCGCAGATCTGTTAAAGGAGATCGAACGCCAGATCAAGCAGCGCCAGTGGGGCGAGGTAATCCGGCTGGAGGTTGAGGACAGCATTGATAAGGAATTACTGAATCAGCTGGTAAAGCAGCTGGAAGTTGAGAAAGAGAATATCTTTGCAATCAACGGACCTCTGGATCTGACATTCCTGAGCAAGCTGAGCGGACTGGACGGATTCGATCATCTGAAGAATCCGAAGTACACACCACAGCCGGTGCCGGAGTTAAACAGCGAGGAGTCGATCTTTGATCAGATCCGGAAAAAGGATATATTCCTCCATCATCCGTATGAGACCTTTGATCCGGTCGTACAGTTTATCAGTCAGGCGGCGGTGGATCCGAATGTACTGGCCATCAAGCAGACACTTTACCGTGTATCCAGTCATTCACCGATCATTGCAGCACTGGCACAGGCCGCTGAGAACGGAAAACAGGTTACGGTACTGGTAGAGTTAAAGGCCAGATTTGATGAGGAAAATAATATTAACTGGGCAAAGATGTTAGAGAAGACCGGATGCCATGTTATCTATGGTCTGGTAGGCTTAAAGACGCATTCCAAGATTGCCCTGGTAGTCCGCCGGGAAGAGGATGGTATCAAGCGTTATGTACATCTGGGAACCGGTAACTACAATGATGTAACAGCAAGACTTTATACAGATACCGGTATTTTAACGGCATCCGATTCCATTGGGGAGGATGCAACCGCAGTATTTAATATGCTGTCCGGATATTCTGAGCCGGCAAGCTGGAATAAGCTGGCAGTTGCACCGATCTGGCTGAAGGATACCGTACTGGATCTGATCAAGCGTGAGGCAGAGAATGCCAGAGCCGGAAAGCAGGCACATATCATTGCAAAGATGAACTCCCTGTGTGATCCGAAGGTTATGGCAGCCTTATATGAAGCATCTGCAGCCGGAGTCAAGATCGAGCTGATCGTCCGTGGTATCTGCTGTCTGCGGGCCGGTGTGCCGGGACTGAGTGAGAATATCACAGTGCGGTCGATCGTTGGTAACTTCCTGGAGCATGCCCGGATTCTTTATTGCTACAATGATGGATTTGAAGATATTTATATGGGAAGTGCAGACTGGATGCCGCGAAATCTGGATAAACGTGTGGAGATCATGTTCCCGGTAGAGGATCCGCAGGCAAAGAAACAGGCTAAGCACATTCTGGATGTCCAGCTGGCTGACACCCTGAAGGCTTATATCCTGCAGCCGGACGGAACCTACGTAAAGCAGGATCTGCGTGGAAAGGATAAGATCTGCGCACAGGACGTATTCTGTGAAGAGGCAATCGCAGCAGCGAAGAAGGAAGAAAAGTCCGGAGAGGAAAAACGTACATTTGAACCGATTACAGCGGATATGAAGTAGGATTATGATTCGAATATTAGTAGTAGATGATGAGAAACCAATTGCAAATTATATTAAGCTGACATTGAAGCAGGCAGGTTACTGGGTGGACTGTGCCTTTGATGGCATGACGGCACTGGAGAAGGCAGAGCAGGTAAACTATGATCTGATTCTGCTGGATGTGATGCTTCCGGAAATCGACGGATTTTCACTGATGGAATATCTGGCACCGAAAGAGGTGCCGGTGATATTCCTGACGGCAAAGGGCGGTGTGAAGGATCGTGTCAAGGGGCTTCGGCTGGGAGCCGAGGATTATATTGTGAAGCCGTTTGATGTCATGGAGCTGCAGGCAAGAGTCGAGGTTGTTCTGCGCCGTTATAAGAAGACGGAGGAAATCCTGCGTGTTCAGGATATTGAGGTGGATACCCGCTCCATGCAGGTGACGAAGGGTGGAACCGAGATAGCACTGACCAGAAAGGAATATGAGCTGCTGTTACTGTTTATGCGAAATCCCAATACCGCATTATACCGGGAAACAATCTATGAACGTGTATGGGGCGGTGAGCTGGAATACGGAAGCAAAACGGTTGATCTGCATGTACAGCGGCTGCGGAAAAAGCTGGGACTGGAGGGAGAACTCCAGGCAGTGAACAAGGTAGGCTATCGCTTTGAGGTAAAGGAATGAGATTTCGATATAAGATCACATTATGCATCAGCTGCCTGCTGGCAGTTTTTTATGGAATCGGAGGTACGGTGTTGATTTCCGGTTCCTTTCGTTCTGCCCTGGAACAGGAGAAGACGAATGCCAAACAGTCCTATCAGACCATTCTGAATACCCTTCAGCTGGTGAATGGCATAGACAGCTGGAATGATGAGAAGGTGATCTCCGATATTCTGGAACGGTTATCCAGTCAGGGAAGTGCATCCTGGGCAGCATTATGCCTGAAGGACGGAAATGAGGTCTTGTATAAAGAAGGGAATGTCTTGCAGTATTCCACATGGGAACAGACCGGAGAGACCCAGAATCTTAAGAGCGGAATGGCGGAGCTGAGTGGATTTCAGGATCATGCAGGCAGACAGTATCTGCGGATTGACGGGGCACTGATCGTGGGTGAGAAATGTATGACGCTGGCTGCGGCATATGATATAACTCCGATCTATACCAGCCGGGATACACAGGAGAAGGTATATAAACGGGTCTATCTGGTTATGCAGATTGCCTGTCTGATACTGGTGTGGCTGATCGCCTATATTCTGACAAGACCATTGTCAAAGCTGTCCAATGCAACGAAGCAATTAGCAGCCGGAGATCTGTCATATCGTGCCAATGTGCGGACCAGGGATGAGTTCGGGATTCTGGCAAAGAATTTCAATCATATGGCAGAGCAGATCGAGACCGGTATGGAACAGATGCAGGATACTATGGAGGCGAAAGAGCAGTTTATGGGTGGATTTGCGCATGAACTGAAAACACCGATGACCTCCATTATCGGCTATGCAGATCTGATCCGGCGGCAGACCCTGTCACCGGAGGAAGAGGCAGAGGCGGCAAACTATATTTACACGGAAGGAAAGCGTCTGGAGCGGCTTTCCTTTAAAATGCTGGATATTTTCTCTATGGAAAAGACAGGCATCCAGCTGGTGGAAGGAAATCCGGGACGGATCGTCGAGGATATGGTCCGGCATATTGCGCCGGTATATCAGAAGAATCATATAGAGGTAAGCTGTGAGTGCCAGCAGGGAAGCTGCCTGCTGGAGCCGGATCTGTTCCGGTCACTGCTTCTGAATCTGATGGATAACAGTCGGAAGGCAATGCCGGAGGGTGGAAGGATTCAGGTATTTCTTACCATGCTCGCAGATGGATGCTGTCTTACGGTATCGGATAACGGAAGCGGAGTATCCGAGGAGGCACTGCGACATCTGACGGAGGCCTTTTACCGGGAAGATAAGGCAAGATCCAGAAAAATGGGAGGTGCAGGCCTTGGACTGACGTTATGTGACCGAATTGTGGAATTACATCAGGGAGAACTGCAGTTTCAGAGGGTGGAACCGCACGGATTTGAAGTGACGGCATACATACACGGAGGGAGAGAGGCAGAATGAAGTGGGTAAAGAAGCAGAGAAAGAAGCCTGAAAAGCGGAATATTCTGATTGTACTGGCGGCACTTGTTCTGCTGGTTGGAGGATTCTTCCTGCCGGAATGGGTATTTGGAATACAGAACCGTAAGATCCAGACAAATGTGGAAACCTATACCATGGAGAATGGTTCCTTTCATGTGGCAAATCAGCTGATTCAGAAAGCAAATGTAATGGGGCAGGAGTATCTGATCATGGATCTGTATAACGGAATGGAGCCGGAGCATTCCGAGACAGAGATTCAGGAGATTGGAATAGAGGCTGTACAGGTGTTTACTCCCTGGATTTTGAATCAAAAGGGCGGAGTCGGGCCATTAAGAGGTGAATTGTCAGATTGGAGTGCAGATGCACAGCTGCTGGTTCTTTCAAAAGAAAATCTGAGCTTTGTTGTGTGGCAGGTATACATGGAGGCAGAAGGCGTCAGTTATAATATGACCATTGATGATGCGACCGGCAAAGTGCTTAATTATCATTACTATTGTTCGCTGGATGCGTATCGGCCGCAGGAACCTCTGGATATAGAAACGGCCGCAGCCTGGATCGAGAAGCTTCCGGAAGTATTTCAGAGCTACTATGAGATGGAAGGGATCGAACTGACAGATCAGATTACGGACCGGGAGCTGCTGTATGAAAACGGTTGGGATGATGAAACAATGGGAATCGGAGTATATCAGATGAAGGATGGTGCAGACAGTGCAGAGATCTACTGTCACTTCGGTGAAAATTACGGAGAAATTACGCTGGGAACGGATTAAGAAAAATGATGCTGTTTTGATGCCGATATGTTGCTGATAGGATAAGCCGGTATGCTACCCTGAAATTATCAAGAAACAGGGGAGCGGAATCGGATGAATCAGAGATATATAAATATAAATCAGGAATACAGAAGTCGGGAAGGTGCAGATCGGGAACAGACCCGGCAGGGACAGGTAGAACAGCGACGGCTGAGCCGGAAACAGCAGATCAGGCGTCGGAATGCAGCAGCGGTCTGGCTGGGGTGCCTGATGGGACTGCTTAGCGGGATCCTGATAGTAATTGTCGCGGTGAAGCTTTATACAAATGAAATGCAGCGGCTGGAATGGTCATCACAGGCAGTAGAATCCAGACAGACATCGGATTACGGATATGATCGGATGCAGGAATCCGGGATGCAGATACGGCTTTCGGGAGTGCTGAAATAACGAAAAAGAGCTTGTCACAGGTGTTAAAACTTGTTATAATCGAACTTGCTAAGCGGGCATGGCGGAATTGGCAGACGCGCTAGATTTAGGTTCTAGTGTCCCCGACGTGCAGGT
>ERZ1035006.1328-NODE-1328-length-16573-cov-3.492856_pt1 | contig 16573 bp, 17 predicted proteins | sample MGYA00520694_ERZ1035006 | MGnify/ENA primary metagenome ERZ1035006 (study PRJEB33766, sample SAMN09781746) | gut metagenome | biome: gut microbiome | host: Homo sapiens | place: Madagascar | study: EMG produced TPA metagenomics assembly of the PRJNA485056 data... | reverse complement strand
GCCCTGACCGCTTACGCTGCCGGTACCGGCACTTGGGACGCTGTTGTCACCGCATTCGTGGATGGCTGGGCTACCGAGGCTGCTCTGAACGCTGCTGCGTAATTTCCACTAAAATCTCCTACTTTCTTTAGGAATCTTCTCCCCCATTCTGGCGGGGCGGGCATTTTGCCCGCCCCGCTCTTTTTGTTTTGTGCGTTTTTTGCCGGGCGGGCTTGTGATTTTTTGCAAAGGCTATTGACAGATTGTTCTGACAAGAGTATACTGCAATATGACAACATTAGTTGTCATTCAGACAAGGATGCTTGTCAACCGGAGGTACAGTATGATACTGCGAAATCGCCTGAAGGAACGCAGAGCCGCCTTAAATGTCAATCAGCAGGAAATGGGGCGGTTATGCGGCGTATCGCGGCAGACCATCAGCCTAATCGAGCGCGGTGATTATTCGCCGTCCGTCACCTTAGCTCTGACCATTGCAAAAGTTTGCGGCGTTACGGTAGAGGAAGTTTTCTATTTGCAGGAGGAAACGGAAGATGAAAAATGATGAAATCAAGCGGGCGAACCGAAAAGCCCTGCCCAAATTCCTGTTGTTTGCCGTTGTATGTACGCTGGTCGGCGGCGTGATCGGCTATTTTTCCGCAGACGTTGAACCGGATTCCCTGGTTCCTATGATGAAGAATGCCGGGGCGTTTTTCGGCATCCGCATTGCCCCGTGGCTGATGCTGGCGCTGGCGATCCTTGTGCCGGTCATCTGCCTTCCGCTGTATCGCAGCGCCAAAAAGCTGGCTGCCGTCTGGGACGACGAGGACGAGGATCTCTACAACACGATCGACCAAAAGCTGTCTGTGGTACTCTGGCTCGCAAACGCCGCCTTTATTCTCGCCTTATTTCTGATTACAGCGACCTATTCCGTGGGTATGGAAGACATTGACAACGCCAACGGCTTCGTTTTCTTCTTTATCAACATTGCAGCCTTTTTCGCCATTATGGTGGAGGCAACGGTTTTCCCGCAGAAATGCGTGGACACCACCAAGCAGTTGAACCCCGAAAAAAAGGCATCCGTGTACGATATGCAGTTTCATAAGAAATGGATGGCGGATTGCGACGAAGCCGAGAAAATCATCATCGGCAAGTGTGCATACAAGGCATACTCTGCCACCAATATCGTCTGTGCGGTTTGCGCCACTGTGCTTGCAGTCTGTGCGCCTATCTTTAACATCGGGTTCCTGCCCTCACTGATCGTGTGCCTGATCTGGATGGTCAACCTGTCGGTGTACTGTTGCGAGGCGCTGCGCTGCTCCAAGTCCGGAAACAAAATCTCCTGAGCGAGAATCAGCAGGGGTGCTTATATGAACAGCTTTTACCTTATTATTCTGCTCCTTCTCATCATTTTTCCGGCAATCAGGCGGCGAAGGATCACAATCGTCAGAAATATTTTAAGCAAAAAAATGCAGAACAAGGAGAATCGCGTTATGAAAGAGTTAGCAAAACGTTTTATCGGGGAAGATTGCATTATCTATCCGGTCACATCCTTTGACGGCAGCCTGCATGGCGTCATTAAGGAAGTAAATGACAGCGCCATGATCATTGAAAATACATCCGGCGAACTGGAAGTCGTCAATCTGGACTTTGTCACCCGCATCCGGCAGTATCCGCGAAAGAAAAACGGCAAGAAAAAGAGCCTTGTACTGGACTAAGCTTACGAGTTCTCCGGTTGATTCTGCTTTCTTTCAGACCGCCGGATTCGTAAAGCAGTTTCCTGTGTGACGCCGCCCCATCTTAGGATAGAGTCCCGGGGTCACTAAAGTGAAATAGGCAGGGTGATGTCTATGCAAACCAAATTAAAATACGGGAATACGAATACCTTCTTTATTCGTGGAATGCGTGGGAATTTACTGGTTGATACAGACTATGCAGGAACATTGCCTGCGTTTTATAAAGCTATCAAAGAGCAGGAAATCAAAATCAGCGATATCACCTACGTTTTGGCAACGAATTATCATCCCGACCATATCGGTCTGGTAAGCGAATTGATTCGCCTCGGCGTCAAACTTCTTGTAGTAGATGCACAATGTCCCTATATCCATTTTGCAGATACTATTTTTGGCAGGGATAAGAGTTTGGCTTATGAACCCATTCCTACGGATCATGCAACCATCATCGGCACAGAAGAAAGCCGGGCATTTCTTAAACGCTTGGGTATTGACGGAGAAATCGTACGCACGACAAGCCATAGTGCGGACAGCATCTCACTGATTCTGGATGGCGGCGAATGTTTTGTTGGGGATTTAGAACCTATCGAATATCTTGCCGCTTATGAACAAAATGATAAGCTGAAGCATGATTGGGAACTTATCATGCGTTATGCTCCTAAAACAATTTACTATGCTCATGCAAATGAAAAACACTGCAATTGACAACTTCCCGTTCCTCGGCATTTTCACTCTCTAGCGATATTTCGCCAAAAACAAAATTCTCAACCCATGTCATTCCGGACAAAGGTTGAGAATTTTTTACTATTCTGTTTTTCGCTGTTACTCGCTTCGATAATGGAAGATGCGATCCTTTTGGCGGAACATCGCAAAACTCACCGCCAAGGATGCCAGCTCGGCTGCCGTGACAGCCAGCCAGACGCCGTCGATGCCCAAAAGCTCCGGCAGCACCAGAACCGCTGCCACCTGAAACAGCAGCGTGCGCAGGAAAGAAATCAAAGCACTGGTGATGCCGTCCCCCAGTGCGGTAAAAAACGACGATGCATAGATGTTATATCCCATAATGAGAAAGCTCAGACCGTAGAGCCGGAACGCCCGGGTCGTCAGCACCAGCAGCTCCGGGTCGTAGCCCACAAAGAACCTTGCCACCTGCGGGATGAGGAGCATTGCCCCGATGGTCAGTACCACCGCCATCTCTCCAATCAGACGCAGGCTCATACCATACAGGTTGTGAACCTCGCTGCGGTTCCGGGCGCCGTAATGGTAGCCAACGATGGGGGCGCTGCCCACGGAATATCCCACAAACACCGCCACAAAGAGGAACGCCGCATACATAATGACCCCGTAGGCTGCCACGCCGTCCTCCCCCGCAAAGCGGAGAAGCTGGTAGTTATAAAGAATGTTGACCAAGGACATCGAAAGATTTGTCATCAATTCCGAGGAACCGTTGACGCACGCCTTCCACAAGACCCTGCCGTTGTAGAGGGGACGTCTCAGATGCAGGCGGCTGGTGTTGTTTCGGTTCAGGAAATAGAACACAGGCAGCACACCACCGACGATCTGGCTGATAAAGGTGGCAATGGCTGCGCCCTCCACACTCCAGCCCAGAAGCCCCACCAGCACCACATCCAGCACCATATTGGTAACGCCCGCGCCCACGGTGACCGCAAAACCTAAGTTGGGCTTTTCTGCCGTTACAAAAAAGCTCTGAAACATATTCTGCAAAATGAAGGTAGGCACGCTTACCAGCAGAATCCGCCCGTATCGCAGGGCATATTCCAGCATTTCGCCCTTTGCCCCCAGCAGCACCGCCACAGGGCGCAGGATCACCAGCCCCAAGACCGCCAATGCCGCGCCGACTGCTAAGGCAACAGTCAGAAACAGGCTGAAATAGCTGTCTGCCCTTTTTTTGTCCCCCTCGCCCAAGGTGATGGCAACAATGGCAGAGCCGCCGGTTCCCAGCATAAAGCCAACCGTGCCGATGAGCATCGGCAGCGGCATAATAAGGTTTACCGCCGCAAAGGCAGTTTTGCCCACAAAATTGGATACGCACAAGCCATCCACAATGCCGTAGATGGAGGTAAACAGCATCGTGCCGATGCACGGCACCACAAACCGAAGTAACCGCGATACGGTAAAATGGTCGGACAGCTGTATCGCTTGCTTTGACATAGATTCTCCTTTTTGACGTAGTTTCGGCAGGAACGGTTCTCCCCTACCGCGGGGCAACCTATCCCGCCTGCGGAATTTTCCCCATGCAGAGCATGGCAACAGTATTGTACCATCAAGCCGGCACAAAAGCAAACGACAAGACGGAAAAGCCGTAAAGACCACCTTTATATTTTCTTCGCTCTATACTCAGGGTCAACACATCGACCTTGTCGGGAAGGTGTATTCTTGCCCTTTACCGCACAAAATCTTGCGTTTTGCGTCGTTTTTTCGTTTTATATAAAAAAGTTCGCAAATTTTTATCCATCCTCAAAAAATTTTGTCCTGCCTTGTTGCGCCCGTTTTGGTATAGTATAAGAAAAGCAGCGGCACAGCCCGGGGCTGTGCGCCAAATGGGAGGCTATACCACTATGAAAACCTACTGCAATCCCTTAGATTTAAGCTACCGCTACCAGCATATGAAGGAGGGCGCGCGCAGCGCCGGCTTCCGCGAGGGCGCCGACCCGACGCTGGTGTACTTCAAGGGCAAATACTACCTGTTTGTTTCGATGTCGGCAGGGTTCTGGTACTCGGACGATCTGCTGCATTGGAATTTCCACGCCGATCCCGGTTTGCTCATTTACGACTACGCCCCGGATGTGCGCCAAGTCGGCGAGTATCTCTATTTTTCTGCCAGCCGCAAGGGGCGTAACTGCCCGATTCTGCACACGTCGGACCCGCTGACCGCGCCGTTTACCGAGGTCAGTGCCCCGTTCGCCTTTTGGGACCCCGATATGTTCTGCGATGATGACGGGCGCGTGTATTTTTACTGGGGCTGCTCCAACACCTCGCCCATCTGGGGTGTGGAGCTTGACCCCGAAACGATGACGCCCATCGGAGAAAAGAAAGAACTGATTTTCGGGCGCGAAGAAGAACTGGGCTACGAGCGCCCCGGCAACAACGGCATTGTGAATAAAGAGAGCAGCGTGCTTTACAAATCCATGAAGCAGTTTTATAACGAGGCAACCGGCAAGCTGGAGCTGCCGCCGCAGATGGCGCAAATGCCGGGGCTGAACGCCGAGTCGCTGACCGCCATGTTTCGCGCCGTCGGCAAGCCCTACATCGAGGGCGCGTTTATGACAAAGCACAACGGAACGTACTATTTGCAGTACGCCTGCCCCGGCACCCAGTACAACACCTACGCCGACGGCGTGTATACCGCCAAGTCCCCACTGGGTCCGTTCACGCTGCAAAACTCTAACCCGTTTTCCGCCAAGCCGGGCGGGTTTATGACGGGTGCCGGACACGGCAGCACCATTGCTGACAAGTACGGCAACTACTGGCACGCCTCCACAATGCGCATTTCGGTCAACCACGACTTTGAGCGCCGCGTGGGGCTGTTCCCTGCCGGGTTTGACAAGGACGGCGTGCTGTACTGCAACCAGAATTTTGCCGACTACCCGCACGAAATCCCCGCCGGTCCGTTTGACGCAGCCAGCCAGCAGCCCAAGTGGATGCTGCTCAGCTATCGCAAGGCTGTGATCGCATCCTCCACCGCAGCAGGCAGCGACCCGGTGAATGCCGTAGACGAGGATTGCCGCCGCTGGTGGAGCGCGGGAAGTGACCAGCCCGGCGAATGGCTCTGCGTGGATTTGGGCAAGGAAAGCGATGTGCGGGCGGTTCAGGTCAATCTGGCAGACGAAGCGCTGACGGTGGACTTTCCTGCCGACAGCTACGGCGATGACCGCAAAACTCGCCACCTTGAAACCCGCCCGCAAATTTCACATTACACCGTCGAAACCAGCTCAGACGGCAAGGCGTGGACGCTGCGCGAGAACGTTGCCCGCGAATGTTCCAACGGCTATTACGAATACGCGGACGGCATCCGTGCGCGGTATGTCCGCGTGACGGGCGGCGCGCTGCCTTACGGGCAGACCCTGCGCATCAGCGGGCTGCGTGTGTTCGGCAACGGCGAGGGTGCGCGCCCTGCCCAAGCCAGCGCCAAAGCCGTGCGCGTGGACGCACTGGACGGCAAAATCAGCTGGCAGCATATAGAAAATGCCCAAGGCTGCAATGTGCGCTACGGCATTGCACCGGATAAGCTCTACCAAAGCTGGCTCGTCTATGATGCCAATGAGGTCACACTTTCCACGCTGATGGCTGGGCAGACCTATTATGTCTGCGTGGACAGCTTTAACGAAAACGGCATCACAACGGGCAAGGTTCTCCCCATGAAAGGCTGACCCCTGCCAATCACAGCAAAAGCGCCGTCCGGTGGACGGCGCTTTTGCTGTTCCCTGATACAAGGGGTATACCTCTTAAAGGGGAAGCCGCACGGTAAAGCAGCTGCCCGCACCGGGGCGGCTGTCTACGGTAATATTGCCGCCGTGCAGGGCGGCAATTTTCTGTGCCATGGCAAGACCCAGACCGTTGCCTTGGGTCTTATGGCTGGTGTCCCCCTGATAAAACTGCTCAAAGATATGGCGGCGCGTTTCCTCGTCCATGCCGCAGCCCTGGTCAGTAATTGATACAACCACACTGCCCTGTTCAATGCGCAGCGTCACACCGATGACGCCGCCGTCCGGGCTGAACTTCGCGGCGTTATCCAGCAAATTCAGCCAAATTTCCTTGAGCAGCGCCTCGCTGCCGTTATACCGGCACGGGGCAATATCTGCGTCAAAGCTCAGTAGCTTTTCCCGCCACTTTTGCTGGGTGACCAAAACGCTTTGACGCAGCTGCTCATCCAGCAAAAAGTCCGTTCGGTCGTTTAAAATCGTCTGTGACTCCACGCGGTTCAAAAGCAGTACACTGGACGACAGCTGCGCCAGCCGTCGGCTTTCATCACGGATGATCTGCAGATATTCGCGCTGTTCCTCGGGGGCGACGTCATCCTCCAGCAGCAGGTCGGCAAAGCCGCTGATGCTGACAATGGGGGTCTTGAACTCATGCGAGAAGTTGTTCACAAAGTCCTTGCGCAGCAGCTCCGTGCCGGAAAGCTCCTGTGCCGCTTTGTTGAAAGCCGCCTTGAACGCCTTGATTTCCTCCGGCTCGTAGCCGCGTTTGGCAGGTGCCAGACGCACGGAAAAATCTCCTGCCGCCAGTCGGTTCATCGCCTGCATACTGCTTACCATAGGCTTGATCAGCACAAGGCGGATCGCCACCACAAGGCTGATCGCCATCAAAATACAGCTGGCATACAAAATCACCAGTGCGCCCTTGATGCTGACCTCGCCGTTGCGAAAGAAAAAGCCGTTGTCTACCCCCAGCACAACCAGCACAGTGACAACGGTCAGGTTCAGCGTGACCACAAAAAACAGGTTCAGCACCAGCAGCATCGTCAGATTTGCCGTGCGCGTGCAGCTGCGCAGCTTGTTTACCCATTGCGCCATATTACACCTTCCTTACCGCGCGGTAACCGATGCCGCGAATGGTCTGTATCTCAAACTCTGACCAGTCATAAAACCGGTTGCGCAGACGGTTGATGTGAACATTTACCGTTTTATCGTCACTTTCGCTGTCCATGCCCCAAATTTCGTCCAGCAGCTCCAGCCGGGTAAAGGTCTTTTCCGGGTACGCCAGCAGCTTGTACAGCAGGTTAAATTCTTTCGGCGGCAGCACCTGCGCCTCGTGACCGCGGCGCACCGTGTGGGTGTCGTAGTCCAGCTCGACCTCACCGATTGTGATTTTATGCTCGTCCACAATGCGGGCGCGGCGCAAAAGTGCGCGTATACGCAGCACAAGCTCCTGCCTGTCCGGCGGTTTTGTCATATAATCATCCGTACCTACGATAAATCCCGTGTGCTTATCCTGCGGCATATCCTTTGCCGTCAGCATTAAAATGGGCAGCATACTGCCGCTGTCCCGTATGGCCTTGGTCAGGGCAAAGCCGTCCATACGGGGCATCATCACATCGCATAGCAGTAAATCTATATGGTTATGATCCAGCATTTCCAGCGCCTGCACGCCATCGGCGGCCGTCAGCGGCTCGAAGCCCTCTCGCTTTAAGGTGGCTGTCAGCAGCCGCGCCGTGCTGGGGTCATCCTCGGCAATCAAAATACGAAACATTCCTCGCACTCCTCCTTTTACCTTATTATAATACAGCGCAAAGATAAACGAAAGATAAACGGCTCCGTTTACCAAAGATTTATTTTGGGGGTGTATCCTAAAAGCATCAAAAAACTTTGGAACACGGAGGACACACAATATGAAAACGATTTATCTTGTCACCGGCGCTGCCGGATTTATGGGTACCAATGTCTGCGCACAGCTTTTGGAACGCGGTGATTCCGTGCGCGCCTTTGTGCTGAAGGGCGACCCTGCCGTTAAATTTGTACCCAAAGCGGTTGAAATTTTTGAGGGCGACCTCTGCAATGCCGCAGACTGCGAGAAATTCTTTACTGTGGAGCCTGACACCCAGACCATCTGCATCCACTGCGCCAGCATGGTGACCATCAACCCGGATTACAGCGAAAAGCTCATCGCCGTCAATGTCGGTGGCACCAAAAATATGCTGAAAGCCGCCAAGAATCACCCCGAATGTAAGAAGTTCGTCTATGTTTCCAGCACAGGCGCTATCCCTGAGCTGCCCAAGGGCGAGAGCATCCGCGAGGTACCCTGCTTTGTCCCCTACGATGACAACCGCGTGGTCGGCTGGTACAGCCGCAGCAAGGCGATGGCTACCCAAGAGGTTCTGGACGCCGCCGCTGACGGCCTGAACGCCTGCGTGGTACATCCCAGCGGCATTCTGGGTCCCAACGACCCCGCCATCGGGCAGACGACCCGCACGCTGATTCAGATTTTGAACGGTGAAATGCCCATTGGTATGCAAGGCTCATTCAATCTTGTCGATGTGCGCGACTTAGCCGCCGGTACGATTGCTGCCGCCGACCGCGGGCGCAAGGGCGAGTGCTACATTCTCTCCAACAATGAGATTTCCCTGAAGGGACTCTGCGAAATGCTGAAGGCTGAAACCGGCTGCCGCGGCTGCCGGTTTTACCTGCCGCTGTCGCTTGCCCATTTTGGCGCTAAGCTGATGGAAGCCCGCGCTGCCAAGACCGGCAAGCCTGCCGTGCTGACCGAGTTTGCGGTGTACAATCTGGAGCGCAACAACCACTTTGACTGCTCCAAGGCAAAAAATGAGCTGGGCTTTGCCCCGCGCCCCTACCAGGAAACGCTGCATGATTTGGCAGTTTGGCTCAAGCAGGAAGGGAAAATCGCATGAAAAAAATCTGTGTAATTACAGGCGGCGGCAGCGGAATGGGGCTGGCCGCAGCGAAGCTCGTATCTGAAGCCGGCTACTACACCATTTTGGTCGGACGCACGGCATCTAAATTGGAAAAAGCGGTCACTGACCTGCGCGCGGCAGGCGGCGATGTCGAGGCGTTCAGCTGCGATGTTTCTGACCGTGAAAGCTGTTTTGCGCTAGCTAAGCACGCCGCCGAATGCGGCGAGGTAAAAGCCCTTTTGCATATTGCGGGGCTTAGCCCTCACATGGGCGATGCCGAGAAGATTCTGCGCGGCAACGCGCTGGGCACGGTCAACATCAACGATGCCTTTTACGAGGTCATGGCACCGGGCGGCTGCGTGATCGACACCTCCAGCATGAGTGCCTATCTTGCCCCGCAGCTTGTCATGCCCCAAGGCGCGTACAAGCTGGCACGCACCGACCGTGAAAAATTTATAAAAAAGCTACTGGCACGGGCAAGCATTGCCCCCAAGGGCGCCCGCCCCGGTCTTGCCTATGCCATCAGCAAGCACTTTGTCATCTGGTTTGCCAAAACCGATGCCGCACGCTTTGGCTCAAAAAATGTCCGCTGCCTGAGCGTGACCCCCGGCAACTTCGACACACCGATGGGCGCGCTGGAAAGCGAACAGGCGGACGTTTTTAAGAAACATTCTGCCCTCAAGCGCAACGGACGTCCCGAGGAAATTGCCGCCCTGTTCACCCTGCTGCTGGACGAGCGCCTTGGCTTTTTGACCGGCGCAGACATTATCATGGACGGCGGCGTCATTGCCGGCGGGGCAAGCGCGTTGAGCCGGTAACCATCTGCACGGGCATTTTTCCGTCACACCAAGAGCAGTACCTTGAAAAAGGAACTGCTCTTTTTTGCTGTTTTTGTCGGATTGCCGCAGCCCCTTGCCCCGCGACGCAACCGTGTTGCGTGCGCATTTTTAATGTTTATCATTAAATTTTAGTTGACAAACGTAGTTCCCTTGTGTATAATAAGGGCACTTCAACAAACAGGGGGAAACAACCTATGGACAAAATCATCAAGACTTCCAAAACCATCTGCCGCGTCCTTAACGTTCTTTTCTGGGTGGTGGTAGCTTTAAGCGTGGCGGCGCTGCTTTTTGCCGGAAATTTGCCGACAATTCCCGGCGTCGCGGTTTTTGTGGGCGGTCTTGCCTTGCAGTCGAATCAGGAGGTTTCCCTGCCGCAGCTGTCCGATGAAACCTTATAAGCGCAGGAGGAATCGCTATGCCGATTATTTTACGACTGGATCGGGTGATGGCCGACAGAAAAATGTCCCTGAACACCTTATCCGAGAAGGTGGGCATTGCCAATGTGAACCTGTCTAAAATCAAGACCGGCAAGATAAGCGCCATCCGCTTTTCGACGCTGGAAGCCATCTGCAAGGCGCTGGACTGCCAGCCGGGCGATATTCTGGAATACCAGCCGCCCGCAGAATCCCCTTGCGCCGATACGCATCAGGAGGGCAGCTTGTGAAAACCTACGAAAGCAAAGACGAACTCAAAGCCGAAATTCAAAAAAGTCTGGATCGGTACCTTGCCGAATTTGATGCGATTCCCGAGTCCTGCAAGGACACTCGCGTACCCGATGCGGACCGCACTCCGGCGGAAAATTTGGCGTACCAAGTGGGCTGGACGACCCTGCTTTTGCAGTGGGAGGCGGACGAGCAACACGGGCGGGCGGCAAAAACGCCCCACGAGCTGTTCAAGTGGAACCAGCTGGGCGATTTGTATGCGTGGTTCACCGCCACCTACGCGCCCCTGTCCTTAGCAGAATTAAAGACGCTGCTGCGCAAAAACACCGACGAAATCTATGTCATGATTGACTCGATGTCTGACGCCGAGCTGTTTGAGCCGCACGGTCGCCGCTGGGCGGACGACGCTACAAAAACGGCAGTCTGGTCGGTGTACAAGTTTATCCACGTCAACACCGTTGCGCCCTTTGGGACGTTCAGAACCAAGATCCGCAAATGGAAAAAGGCTGCACTGTAAATTTTTAGGATATCAACGCACGGTTGCGCGTTAGTTGGTAGTGCAACCGCAAAAAATAGGGTATATTGACGGCAAGAAAGGCAGGTGCTTTGTATGGATACAGCATCCGGAATGGTAATTTTCGTCGTAATTTTAAATTTGGTTTCTCTTTGCGCAGCGGTGTATCTGTTTGTACTTCTCGTCAAAGCGTTAAAAAAGTACATCCGGTCCGAGCCGGTACGAAAGGAAAAAGCCGCAAACGCCAAAAGTCTGGGCGAGGTTTTGAAGCAGCACCGCACAAGCTGCAAGATGACGCAGGAGTTTGTCGCCGAAGCCTTGGGGGTAAGCCGACAGGCGGTTTCCAAGTGGGAAAGCGGCGCTTCCGACCCCAGCACAACAAATCTGATGGCACTGGCAAAGCTGTACGGCGTTGCCGCCGAGGATCTGCTGCGGGAGAGCCGATAACCCCGCAGGATATCTGAGCCAACACAGCAAAAGCGGCACTGCCGAATGGCAGTGCCGCTTTGCTTATAGAAGGAGAAATACCGGGAAAACCCATCAGCCTTTGTCTGCGCCGGAGGTAATGCCTTCAACGTAGAACTTCTGCATGATGACAAACAAAACCGAGATGGGGATGGATACCAACACACCGCCCGCGCAGAACAGCGCAAAGTAGTTGTTGATCAGCGTCTTCTGCAGCATATTGTACAAGCCGATCGCCACCGTCCAGTCGGTGGAAAGACCCGAGTTCAGGATCATCTTCGCCATAACGAAGTCCGTCCAAGGGATCATAAAGGAACTGATGATGGTGTACACCAAAATTGGCTTGGACATCGGCAGCACCACCTGGAAGAATATACGCGCGTCGGAAGCACCGTCCAGCTTGGCGGCTTCCCGCAGGGAAACCGGCGTTGTATCGAAGAAACCCTTGCAGATCAGATAGCCAAGACCCGACGAGCCGGCATATACCATAATAAGACCCGCGTAGGAGTTGGTCAGGTTGAGGTACTTTAAAACGAAGTAGACCGCAATCATCGCCAGCACACCGGGGAACAGGTTGACAATGACCGACAGGTTCTGGATCAGTCTGCGCCCCTTAAAGCGGCAGCAGCTCAGCGCGTAGGCGACCATCAGCACAAAGCAGGTGGAGATCACGCAGGTAAAGCACGCCACCACAAAGGTGTTGGTAAACCAGCGCGGAAACTGCGCAACGGAATCGGGGTGGAACATAATGTTGGCGTAGTTGTCCAGCGTATAGCCGGCAGGGAAAAACCGCCGCACATTGATGCCCCGGTCGGTGGAGAAGGAGGTTGCCATCAGCCAGACAATGGGTACCAGCCAGATGCCCGCCAGCAAAGCCAAGACCAGATGGCGGATCACACTGCGCACACCGCGGACGATGCGCCCTTGGCGCAGCTGCGCCTGCGCGTTGCCAGGCATAGAAACCGTTTGCTGTGTCAAGAGAACGTCGCCTCCTTTTTATTGATGAAGCGGAAGCAAACCAGCGTAAACACGGCGCAGATGATAAACACCATAATGCCGATGACCGCCGCCATCTTATAGTTGTACTGCTCCTGCGTTAGGCGGAACAGCCACGTTACCAGCAAATCCACTTCCTTGGCGCTGGACGACGCCATCGCCTGATCCTTGGTGATGTAGACATCCTGCGTCAGCAGGTAGATAACGTTAAAGTTATTGACGTTGCGCACAAAATCCGTGACCAGCGCGGGTCCCTGCACGCTGAGCAGGTACGGCAGCTTGATGTGGATAAAGCACTGCAGCGGGCTGGCACCGTCAATGGTCGCGGCTTCCAGAATATCGCTGGGGATGTTCATCAACACACCGGTGGCAATCAGCATCTGGTACGGCACGCCGACCCAGATATTGATCAGGATGATCATAAACTTGGCCCAGTGGCGATCCGTCAGGAACGGGATATGATCCATCCCCTGCCCCAAAAGCCCGATGGTTTTGAAGAAATCGGTAACGCCCGCGTTGGACATCATCGTGTTGAAGATACCGGCATCCGAGAAGAAGTTGCGCACCAACAGCAGCGTGACGAACTGCGGCACGGCGATGGTGATCATAAACAGCGTGCGCCAAAGACGGGGGCATTTTGTGCTTTTGTTGTTGATGAACATTGCCAGAAAAATACCGCCGAAGAAGTTGGTGAAGGTGGCAAAGAACGCCCACACCAGCGTCCAGCTCAGCACCTTGCCGAACGCATAGCTGAAGGTCAGCGAAAGCGACTGCCCGCCGAACAGCGATGCAAAGTTTGCCAGCCCCACCCAGGTAAACAGCGAAGCGGGCGGCATATGCTGCTGGTCGTAGTTGGTAAACGCCACCGCAATCAGGATAAACAGCGGCACGATGGTAAACACCACCACGCCCAGCACGGGCAGCGTCAGCAGCGTGACGTAGAATTTTTCGTTGAGGTAGCTGGTGATATCCTGCCGGAAGGTGTTGGGTCTTTTGCCGGCAGCCTTCTGCAGCTGCAGCTGATAGTTGGACTGCACGACCATCATGGTCGACACCACCAGCAAGGCAATGACCACCAGCGCAATGACGCTGAGCAGCAAAATGGCAAACGAGTTATCGTAGTTGTTGACCTCGTTTTTTAAGGTAATGGGGTTAAACTGCATTTCCATCTGCACAGTGCCCAGCGTGCCAAACTTTTTCAGTGCCGGGATGCCCGATGTACCCAAAAAATACAGCCCCGGTCCCTGCACCAGCGTTACCAGCAGCGCCTTGATCAACTGCCCGTGCCCGATGTAGCCGAACCCCCAGACAACCAGCGACAGCTTGGTGAATACGTCGCCGTGTATAAAGGCGCGACCGAACTTCTGAATGAAATTTGCTTCCTTGCCTTCGCTTTGCGAGGGCGTAAGAACCATTTCTGCCACAGAAGTCAACTCCTTTCTTTCTTTGCGCGGGATTTAAAAAAAGCGGGCACACCGCATACCGCAGCGTGCCCGCTAAAATATTTTTACTCTGCCACAGGTGCGGTGATGCCTGCCACGGCGTCATCCATCAGCTGCTGGGTGGTCTTGCCCTGCGTGTCGCCGGAGGCCAGGATCTCGCCCAAGCTCTGGGCGGAGCTCCAGTAGTTGGCACCTACGCGCTGCAGGGTGGCGTACTCGCTCTGGGCAGCCAGTGCAGCGATAGCGGGGGCGTTCTGCACGGCTTCGGACTCGTTTACTTTGATGTTGGAGGGTCCGAGCTTACGATCATTGAAGCGCTTTGCCTGATTGTCCTCGTTGGTGATGTAGTCGGCCAGCATCATAGCAACGCCGACGTTGGAGCTGTGGGGGTTGACGCCCACCAGCTTGTAGCCGGAGAAGGAACCCATCTGCACCTGCTCACCGTTCAGGGTGTAGGTAGGCAGCTTGGTGGCGGCGTAGTTCTCGCCCCAGGTATCCTCAGCGGTGCCGGCGTTCCAAGTGCCGGAGATGGCGGCGCAGCAGCTGCCGTCCTTAATGCCGGCAACGATGTCGGCATCAGCGCCGGACTTGAAGGCGGGCTGCTTGCTGATATCCAGAATGGCCTGCGTTACGTCAGCGCCGGGGGCTTCGTTCCAGTTGCAGACGGTGTTGATGCCGTCATCCGCGAGGGTGGCCTTCAGACCGGCACCGGCGTAGAAGCTGTAAATATACCAAGCGTCGTTCAGGCTCATCATAAACTTTTTGCCGGAGGCATCTGCCTTTGCCAGCAGGGTGTCCATGCTCTGGACGTCCTCCTCGCTGAGGACGCTCTTGTCATAGTACAGGAAGTAGCCGTTGTCGGCGGTCATGGGGTAAGCGTAGAGTTTGTCGTTCATGGTGGCGGCGTTGACGGAACCGGCAAGGTTACGGCTCTTGACGTCGTCGGGGTTCAGCATGACTTCCTGCAGGGCACCGGCTGCCACCAGTTCGTTGAGCTGGTCATCGGCAAAGGCGAAAACGTCGGCAGCGGCTTCGGGGTCAGCCAGAACGGTGTCCTTTGCGCTGGACTCGGACTGAACGCCGATATCGATGGTGATGTTGCCCTTGTCAGCATTCTCTGCGATGAAGGCATCCGCCATTTCACGCAGCATGGTCTGATCTTCTTCGGCACCCCACATGGTCAGCTTGACATCGCCCCAGCTTTCAGCTGCGGAGGAAGCCTCACTGGGGGCGGCGGCTGCGCTCTGCGATGCAGCAGAGGAAGCGGCGCCGCCGCCGCAGGCGGTCAGGATGCCGGCAGCGGTGACGGCACTGACTGCGGAGAGGACATTACGGCGGGAAATCCAATTTTTCATGATTGTGTTCTCCTTCTTATCCGATTTTGAAACTCTATCGTCCCAATGTTGCGCATTTATGTTGCGCACATTTGAGCAACCTGTTTCTTACAAACATAGAATACACCCTTTTCAGACCCCCGTCAATGGGCGATATTCACGGTATTATTCCCTAAAAACTGGAAATTCTGACGGAAATCACAGGTTTACAGCCTATTTTACGCGCAACTTTTGCGCAACTTGCGCGTTTTGTCCAAGAAAAATCCCCGGCTTGTGCGCAAGCCGGGGATGTGATTTTTCTGGTTTTGTCCGGTTATATTTTTTCGGGCGTGGGGTCATCGTGCATCGTTGGTGCGACCGTTCCATTTGGTGGACTCGCGCAAGATAACCTGATACCCCTCGATCTGGCGCTGCACCGTTTCCTTTCCTGCCAGATGATCCAGCAGCATACGGCAGGCGGTGCGCCCCAGCTGCTCGGCGTCGTACTGCACGGCAGATACCGAGGGTGTAATGCTGGCCAGCATCGAGCTGTCGTACAGGCTGGCAACGCGCAGATCCTGCGGCACCAGAATGTGCCGGTTGCGCAACTCGCGCATAACTTCACAGGCGATCTCATCGTCGCCGCACAGCAGGCAGTCCGCCTTTTGCTCCAGCGCCGCCTCCATCGCGTCGATGGTCTGCCCGGTCGATTCAATGCCCGAATGCACCAGCCGCTGATCCACCGGCACGCAGGATTCCGCAAAGCCACGCAGATAGCCGCGCGTGCGGTCGGTGTTGACGGCGTAGATCGTGCTGCCGACCAGCAGTGCAATGCGTTTGGCGCCCATCTGCAGCAGAATGCGGGTCATCTCGCAGGCAGCAGCAACCTGATCATTGTCCACCTGCGGTATCGTCTTATCCTCGCTGCGTCCAATCAGCACAAACGGCACATCGTACTGCCGCAGCAGGTCAACACAGGGGTCGTCCGCCATGGCGTAAGTCAAAATAACACCGTCCACCTTATGGCTCGCCAGCTGGCGCTGCAGCTGGGTGTATTCCGTATAGGAGGAGTAGCACACCAGCATATCGTACCCGCGCTGATCCGCCATGGTGCAGATGCCGCCCATACATTTGCGCAAAAACGGCAGATCCAGCGTGATAAAGCGCTGCGGCATGACCATGGCAATGTTGTTGGTGCGAAGCTTGGGGGCAATTTGTACAGGGGCAGGCTCACTGCGGGCATTACCCATCCCTATATAAG
>ERZ1035006.1324-NODE-1324-length-16625-cov-5.749125_pt1 | contig 16625 bp, 18 predicted proteins | sample MGYA00520694_ERZ1035006 | MGnify/ENA primary metagenome ERZ1035006 (study PRJEB33766, sample SAMN09781746) | gut metagenome | biome: gut microbiome | host: Homo sapiens | place: Madagascar | study: EMG produced TPA metagenomics assembly of the PRJNA485056 data... | reverse complement strand
CTTGAAATCTCCGTAATACAGATCCAGGTTTTTTATCTCAAATTTACCCATGCTCCAATTTCCTTTCTTTCCTAATTCCCTTTTGTAAGCCGCTTTGCGATCAGAGATGATACAAGGTTCATCACCAGTACTACCACCAGCAATATAACCGCTGTTGCGTATGCCGGTCCCATATATAGACCCTCTGAGGAAAGCACATACATATGAACCGCCAGTGTACGTCCGGAGGACATCAGTCCCTGAACTGCCGGTACAGTACCTGCCGTATACATCAATGCCGCCGTCTCACCGACAATTCGTCCGATTGCAAGAATGACTCCCGAAAGAATTCCGGGCATTGCGGACGGAAGTATGATCTTAAACACGGTTCTGAATTTACCCGCACCAAGTCCGAAGCTTCCTTCCCGGTAAGAATCCGGAACTGCCATCAACGCTTCCTCTGTCGTTCTCATAATAACCGGAAGGATCATGATCGCCAGCGTAAAAGCACCGGCTAACATTGACAGTCTCCATTTCAGCTGTGTTACAAAGAACAGCATACCGAACAGACCGTATACGATAGACGGAATACCGGTCAGGGTTTCCGCCGTAACTCTTACGATACTTACCAGCTTATTGCCACGCTTGGCATATTCTACCAGATAAACAGCGGCTCCGATACCGAATGGAACTGCAATCACAAGTGCCAGTACTGTCATAATCACGGTATTGATGATCGCCGGCATCATCGATGAATTCTCACTGTTATAGTTCCACTGGAATAAGCTCCATGAAAGGTTCGGAACACCATTGATCAGAATATATGCAATGATGAATATCAGCACTGCCAGTGTAATGCAGGCGGCTCCGATTACCAGGATCAGCATGATCAGAGATGTCGGTTTTCTGGTATAGGATTTTAATTTCTGTCCGAATGTCTGCCGGTTGATCCCGACAATATCCGCAACATTTGTTTCCGGCTCTTCTACCTGCATATTGAAATCTGCTGTTGTTGTCTCCGTCATTATTTATCCCTCCGTTTCACAATTGAGAAGCACAGGTTAATGATCAGGATAAAGACGAACAATACAACACCCGTTGCTATCAACGCCTCTCTGTGTAAATCCTGGGCGTATCCCATTTCTATTACAATATTGGCTGTCATCGTCCGGACACCCTGCAGCAGTCCCTTTGGCATAGCCGGGTTATTACCGGCTACCATGATAACCGCCATAGTCTCACCGATTGCACGTCCGACACCCAATATAATCCCTGCCATAATTCCGGATTTTGCTGCCGGAAGCACCGCCTTGAACACACTTCGTACCGGATCTGCGCCCAGGCCCAAAGAACCCTCATAATAGCTCTCCGGTACTGCCCGGATAGCGGCTTCCGATACACTGATGATCGTTGGCAGGATCATAATTCCAAGCAAGATTGCTGCCGTTAACAGACTGACACCATTTCCTCTTGCACCTAATGCATCTGTCAATGCCCGGACAACCGGAACAATGACTACCATTCCAAAGAAACCATATACAACCGAAGGAATTCCTGCCAGTAAGTCAACTGCCGGCTTTACTACCTTGTAAAGCTTCTTCGGACAGAATCTTGCCATAAAAATAGCGGTTAATAATCCAATAGGAACACCGATGACCAGTGCCAGTCCTGTTACATAGACTGAACCCAAGATCATCGGTAAGATTCCGTAAATATCATTTCCGGGTTTCCATACCTGCCCACCGAGGAATTTGAAAATACCGATCTTGGCCATTCCCGGAATTCCTTTGGTGAACAGGAAGAAACAGATTAACGCTACTGCAAGAATTGACATACAGGCACAGAGTATAAAGATGATTTCCATGATTTTTTCAAACACTCGTTTTCTTAATGCTTTTGATTCTTCTTTCATCTATTTCACCATACCTTAATTGCCATTCATTCTTTATAAAACCGCTATTACTTTAATTCATCCCACTTTGTCAGCTCGCCTACATAGATGGACTTGATCTGATCCTTGGTAATGTCTGTTAATGGGTTTGCATTGTTTACGATGACTGCAATACCATCCTTTGCGATAACAGTTGCTTCAACACCCTGCTCTGTCTCAGAATCCTTTAATTCACGGGATGCCATACCGATATCACAGATACCGTTGATGGTTGATTCAACACCGGTGGTAGAGTCTGAGGTCTGAATCTCGATGGTTGCATTTGGATTTACGGATGCGTAAGCTTCCTTTAACTTCTCCATAACCGGTGATACGGATGAAGAACCGGCTACTACGATCTTACCCTCTGCCTGTGTAGATTCGAAAGAACCGCTTGATACATCTACATAACCCTCATCAACGATTACCTTCTGTCCGTCATCACTCATGATGTAGTTGATGAAATCCTGTGCTGCATCACCGACAGTACCCTTTGTTACAATGTTAAACGGTCTTGATAATGTATAATCACCGCTCTTTACATTCTCAGCTGTTGCTTCTACACCATCTACGTTCAGTGCCTTTACATCCTTGTTCAGAGAACCCAGTGAAATGTATCCGATGGAATATGTATCACCCTTAACGGTACTCATCATAACGGATGTATTATTTGTGATTGCTGCATCTGTTGTGGTATTATCTACCTTATTGCCATCTGCATCCTTCTCCTCAACACCTGTTAACTCGATGAATGCTCCTCTTGTACCGGAACCATCTTCTCTGGATACTACATTGATATATTTTGTATTATCAAAATCGCCGGTTGCTGCATCATTTCCTGCATCGCTGGATGCTTCTGACTCTGCTGAACTTGCATCGCCGGAACCTGCTGCCGAAGATGCATCAGATGTTCCTGCCTGACTTCCACAGCCTGCCAGACAACCTGCTGCCATTGCCGTTGCTAAAACTACGCCTAAAAATTTCTTTCTCATAATAAATTCTCCCTTCTGGACACCCACGTGTCCAACCAATCTTTTTTCTCAAGTCTCACTTGACGCTTAGAAGAATACCGAACCTGTGTAAAATCTATTACCTCCGGAATGTAAAATCCGTGTAAGTTTTTTGTAACCCGGGTCGTACAGGCATCCTGCATTTCCCTCATCAACATAAAAAGGACGGCTGCCTGATCTGTACCGACCCCCAAAAGTTAGACCTAAGAATCTAACGATTGGAGGTCGGTATTTTTATGGCTAAATATAGTTTTGAATTCAAAAAGAAAGTTGTTAAATCATACCTAAATGGCGAAGGTGGTTACACTTATCTTGCAAATAAGTATGGTATTCCTTCTGACAGCAAAGTAAAGCTTTGGATAGATAATTATAATGCTTTTGGTGATGAAGGACTAATGCGTTCTCGCAAAAAAGAAAAATATTCTTTTGAAAAGAAGCTTAATGTTGTAGAATTATATCTATCAAGTGAAATCTCATATCAGGAATTAGCAATTCAGGAAGGTATAACTAATCCGAGCATGATTACTAACTGGGTTAATCGCTTTCGTACTGCAGGTCCTGATGCTTTGAGATCTCACAAGAAAGGTCGGAAGAAAACATTGGATAAACCTAAGATAGATAATAAGCCACAGGTTCAAGATGATAGGGTTGTCGATACTAGTGCTGAACACGTAAAAGAATTAGAGGATGAGCTCCTAAAATTAAGAATCGAGAATGCATTTTTAAAAGAACTGAGGAGACTGCGTTTAGAGGACGAAGCAAAAATGAGAGAACGGCAAAAATCATCAGCAGTCTCCGAAGACAGTTCAAATTAAAAGACCTTCTCTCATATACTGGTATGCCAAAAGCCACATATATGTATTGGCAAAAGCGTTTTGATAGAGGAAACCCAGATCGGGAAATTGAGAAAAAAATACTTGAGATTCGTGAAGAACATAAGGATTACGGATATCGTAGAATCCTTGGAGAACTTCGAAATCAGGGATATTCCATAAATAAAAAGAAAGTTCAACGCATTGTTCAAAAGTTCGGATTACAGGTAACATCATATACTCGTAAGAGCAGGAAATATAGTTCTTATAAAGGAAAGGTTGGGACTGTTGCTCCTAACAGGATTCGCAGGCGTTTTAATACACATATTCCCCATCAGAAAATCACTACTGATACGACTGAGTTTAAGTATTATGAAGTTGATGAGAACGGACGTATGACTATGCATAAGCTTTATCTGGATCCGTTTATGGATATGTGCAACGGCGAGATTATAAGTTACGGAATTGACAAGAAACCTTCTGCTAAAAATGTAATGGATGCTTTGAATGAAACAATTGAAATCACGGCAGACTGTCCATACAGAAGAACCTTTCACTCTGATCAGGGATGGGCTTACCAAATGAAGGCATACTCCCATAGACTAAAAGAAGAACGAATATTTCAAAGTATGTCTAGAAAAGGAAACTGCCTGGATAATTCTGTAATGGAAAACTTTTTTGGACTACTCAAGCAAGAAATTTACTATGGTGTCGTTTATTATAGCTACGAAGAATTAAAATCTGAGATAGAACGTTTTATAAAATACTACAATGAGAAACGAATAAAAGAAAAGTTAGGATGGATGAGTCCTGTTCAATACAGGCTCCATCTTCTAGCTGCATAAAGAAAAACGAGACGACCGAAGTCGTCTCGCAAAAGTCTAACTTTGAGGGGTCACCTCATTCGTGCAACTGCTCCTTTTCTAAATAAATTTATCGCTTCACTATTTAACTGTCTCAATATATCGATCAACCTGTGTCCGCAAGGTATCGAAATCACACGGACCGGTTTCCAGAATGACCTTATGGTAGGCTACCTCATCGAAATCCTCACCGAGCTTCTCCTCGGCATAGTCCCGCAGTTCAACGAACTCCAGATAACCGATGAAGTACTGAGGATAATATCCCGGCTCTTCAATCATCATATCATATAAGCCCTGTGCGGCATCGCCGTTAAATCCGTTATCATCCATATAGCTTGCCAGCTGATCCACAGTGTATCCGTAATAATTTACATAGATGTCGGCCAGACAGGAGAACGCAATGTTTTGCAGGGTACCTGCGATATACATTTCACGGACATAGTTACTGTCATAATTCTCATAGGTGACCAGATTGTAGGAACGCATCTCGACATACATGGCCCAGCCCTCATCATAGCCGAGGAAACTTAGGGCATCCCGGACCGGATAAGGATCCGTGGACAGGAAATACGTCATCTGGTAAAGATGTCCCGGATATCCCTCATGTGCATAGGTGGCAGATAAGCCGCCGGCACCGCCATTGTCCTTGCTGCGGTTTACCTGGATCACATTGTCGGTATAATCATCAATGCAAGGGGTTACACAGAATGCGGGAGATAAGATATCTGCAATGGATGGATCGATATCACTGATCTTATAGTTGACCTCCGGTGGTGTCGGATAAGAACCGTCCATTTCCTGCTTGTAATATTCTAAGAAGCTGCGTGGATCGGATAATCCCTCTACTACGAAGTTCTCATCTCCGAAATATTCCATATATACATCCGGCGCATTCGCATATACATCATAAAGCATCGCAGTGGAGTCATCCAGCACCTGATTCAGAACCGTTACCATTTCCTTAACGGATTTGGAAGAACCGGTCTTATGCGCCAGAATATACTCATAATATTCTTTCCCGCCTTCATAATTGCAGATACCGCCCAGATCCTTGCCCTTGCCCTTCAGACCGTTCAGCTCATCGATCATGTTCTCATAGGCAGGGATCACGGTATTCAGAACGGAGTTTTTGTTTTGGTCCTTATAGGAGCTTTTTTCGGTTTCGGTTAAGAAATCCAGCTCATCGATCCGGTTATCAAAGGTGGTGATCAGATAATTGTCCTCGCGATGTGTCAAGAACTCATTACACTGCTCGACCGCATCATCAATGGCACCATCGGACATACCGTATCCGTTATCGGTACGGTACTTCTCATAATCCACACAGTATTCAAAATAATCATCCAGAAGCTCCATCAGAGCCAGATAATCTTCCACGTCATCCTTGGAGTAGAATTCATACAGAGACATATTAAGCGGCATATTGCTCTGCACGCCGGTGACCTGACCGAAAACGGTTCCCTCGTACTTGCAGTCGCGCACGGATAATTCCTGTTCCATGTAATGATACAGGACATCATAAGTCAGCTGCTGCTTGGCATCCAGCTTCTTATAATTATAGGACTTTAATTCCTGAAAGGTGCCATCCAGATCGTCCCAGTCGGAATCCATGTTTGCAAAGTTGCGGTCATCCAGATCGCCGAGCGTTGGCTCCAGATCCTCAATGCCGTACCCTTCCGGATCCTTTAAGGTGAAATGGAGATTCAGGGTATTTGAGGTGACTTCCTCTGTAAATAACTCCTCCAGAAATGCATCAAACTCGGCATCGGGTGTTGCGGCAACCGAGGAATTGGTACATCCGGAAGCGGTAAACAACAGCACTGCACTTAAGGCAACGGCTGTGATTCGTTTCGAAATAGTATGTAGATTCATATAAACTCCTTCTATGCTTGTGTTTTACATAAAATAACCTATGATAATTATACGCATAGCATTGAGAAAAAACAACTAAAAATAGAGAAGAAGCAGTGGAATCGGTGGAATTTCTGACCGGATTTTGGTATACTGACAAGTAGCAGAAAAGAGCATATGTGTATGGAATATCCGCATATGCAGATATAAGAGTAAGGAGGATGTAAGGTATGGGATTTTTAACAGGCAAAACAGCAATCATTACCGGTGGCGGACGTGCAGTCTTAAGTGACGGAAGATGCGGCTCGATCGGTTACGGAATCGCAACAGCGTATGCGAAAGAAGGCGCCAATCTTGTTATCACGGGACGGAATGTGAAGAAGCTTGAAGATGCAAAGGAAGAGCTGGAGCGTCTGTACGGCATCAAGGTGCTGGCAGTTCAGGCAGACATTGAAGCAAGTGCAGACAATGAAGCAGTGGTTGCCAATGTGGTAAAACAGACCGTGGATACATTTGGAAGAATCGATGTGCTGATCAATAACGCACAGGCATCTGCTTCCGGTGTACCGCTGGCAGAGCACACGACCGACCAGTTTAATCTGGCAATGTACTCCGGCTTATATGCAGCTTTTTATTATATGAAGGCATGCTATCCATATTTGAAGGAGCAGAAAGGTTCGGTGATCAATTTTGCATCCGGCGCCGGTCTGTTCGGTAATTTCGGACAGTGTGCATACGCAGCAGCGAAGGAAGGCATTCGTGGTCTGACCAGAGTTGCGGCAACCGAGTGGGCCAGGGACGGAATTAATGTAAATATTATCTGCCCGCTGGCATGGACCTCACAGCTGGAGCAGTTCCAGAAGGCATATCCGGATGCATTTGAGAAGAACGTACACACACCTCCGATGGGACATTTCGGAGATGCTGAGCTGGAGATCGGAAGAGTCTGTGTACAGCTGGCATCCCCGGATTTCAAGTATATGACAGGCGAGACAATTACACTGGAAGGCGGCTTAGGACAGAGACCATGATGACATTAGTAGTAGGCGCGGGAGCAATTGGGATTGCAATCGCAACATTTTTAAGAAGCCAGGATGTGCAGGTGGATATTCTGGCACGGGGAAAGACCCTGCAGGCAATCCGTGAGAAAGGAATCGGCAGAAACGGACTGTTTGGCGAGTACAGCTGTCCGGCGGGAGATGTCGGAGCGTATGAGTCTTATGAAGAACTTCCTTCCGATGCATATGATTATGTAATCATCAGTACAAAGACGATGGCTAACCCGGAAGTGAGCAAAGAACTGTGGAATCACCGGGAGTGTTTGAAGAAGAACGGCAAGCTCGTAATTATGCAGAACGGCTGGGGAAATGATGTTCCGTATCTGGAATATTTTCCGAAGGAGCAGGTGTATAATGCCAGAGTGATTACCGGATTTTTAAGACCGGAGCCGAATATCAGTCACGTTACCGTGCATACGGCACCGATCTTACTGGGTTCCCTGCACGGATGTGATAATAGCTGCATGGAACCGCTGGCACACGCATTGGACACGGCAGGGATGCCGACGCAGGTAACAGAGGATGTCGGTAAGTTCCTGTGGGCAAAGATGCTTTACAACACGACTCTGAATCCGCTGGGAGCGATTCTTGGTGTGAATTATGGAAAGCTGATGGAGTCGGAGTCTTCCAGGGCCATTATGGATCAGCTGATCGATGAGACCTATGCGGTTATGGATGCGGCAGGCTACACGACCAACTGGGCGACTGCTGAGGAATATAAGCAGGTATTTTATGAGAAACTGATACCGGATACCTATTATCACCGGGCATCCACATTGCAGGATATCGAGAAGAAGCAGAAGACGGAAATCGATACGTTAAATGGCTGTATTGTGGATCTGGCAAAGAAGTATGGAGTGCTGGTTCCGGGACATACTATGATTGTCCGGTTGATTCACAGCATGGAAGATAATTTCTAGTAGAATGCTTGACAGTTGAGAACCGGATAGGTATACTTAAAGTTAGTTTTATAAGGTTATACGCGAGGAAAAGAAGAGTACATGAGAAGGACACTAACAGAGACTCTGGGTAGCTGTGAACAGAGAGTGGAGTACTTATGGAAGATGGTCTTGGAGCGGCGAGTGTGAGCAGATGAGCGGATCAGTCAGTAAGCATTCGATGGGAGCACCCATTATCGTGCAGAACTGTAGATGCAGTTCCTGAGTCTGACATCGTGAGGTGTCAGAGAATTAAAGTGGTACCACGGATTTATACCCGTCTTTAAGATGACTTGAACAGAAGGCCGAAACGCCGGACAGGAATCTTAAGGGCGGGTTTTCTGATAGGAAGAGAAATAGAATGCAGGAGGAGCAGAAATGGCAAAGAAACCTTATTACATCACAACTGCGATTGCCTATACATCAGGCAAGCCGCACATTGGAAACACGTATGAAATCGTACTGGCAGACAGTATTGCGCGGTACAAGAGATTTTTAGGCTATGATGTACGGTTCCAGACCGGTACCGATGAGCATGGTCAGAAGATCGAGCAGAAGGCAACAGAGGCAGGCGTTACCCCGAAGGAGTTCGTAGACAAGACTGCCGGTGAGATTAAGAGAATCTGGGATCTGATGAACACTTCCTATGATAAGTTCATCCGTACTACCGATGAGGATCATGAGAAGCAGGTTCAGAAGATTTTTAAGAAATTATATGAAAAAGGTGATATTTATAAAGGTGAGTATGAGGGTATGTATTGTACACCTTGTGAGTCTTTCTTTACCAGCTCCCAGCTGATCGACGGCAAGTGTCCGGACTGCGGCAGAGAGTGTCAGCCGGCGAAGGAAGAGGCATACTTCTTCAAACTCAGCAAATACACCGACAAGCTGATCCAGCACATTAACGCTCATCCGGAGTTCATTCAGCCGGAGGCAAGAAAGAACGAGATGATGAATAACTTCCTGCTTCCTGGACTGCAGGATCTGTGTGTATCCAGAACCTCCTTTAAGTGGGGCATCCCGGTTGATTTTGATGACAAGCATGTTATTTATGTATGGATCGATGCATTAACAAACTACATTACCGGCCTTGGCTATGATGTAGACGGCAACAGTGATCCGTTATTTAAGAAGTACTGGCCTGCAGATCTGCATCTGATCGGAAAGGATATCTTACGATTCCATACCATTTACTGGCCGATCATGCTGATGGCCTTAGATCTTCCGCTTCCGAAGCAGGTATTCGGTCATCCATGGCTGATCCAGAGTGACGGAAAGATGAGTAAGTCCAAGGGAAATGTAATCTATGCCGATGATCTGGTAGAGATGTTTGGTGTCGATGCGGTTCGTTATTTCCTGCTTCATGAGATGCCGTTTGAGAATGATGGCGTGATTTCATGGGAGCTGATCGTAGAGCGTATGAACTCCGATCTGGCCAATACTTTAGGAAATCTGGTGAACCGGACCATTTCCATGTCCAATAAGTACTTTGGCGGTATCGTCTATAATTCAGAGGTTTCGGAACCGGTAGACGAGGAGCTGAAGAAGCTGGCACTGGAGACTCCGTTAAAGGTAACAAAGGCAATGGAGAAGCTTCGGGTTGCAGATGCGATTACAGAGATATTCACACTCTTTAAGAGATGTAACAAATACATTGATGAGACCATGCCTTGGGCACTGGCAAAGGATGAGGCATCCCGCGGCAGACTGGAGACCGTTCTTTACAATCTGGTTGAGAGTATTACCATTGGTGCGGTATTGTTAAAGTCCTTCATGCCGGAGACTGCAGAAAAGATCTTAAAGCAGTTAAATGCAACCGATCGTGAGTGCGATCAGTTGGGAAGCTTCGGTATGTATCCGAATAATAATAAGGTAACCGAGAATCCGGAGATCTTATTCGCACGTCTGGATGTCAATGAGGTTCTGGAGGAGCTGGAGCGCCGGAAGGAAGAGGCGAAATTAAATCAGTACGGTCCTGGTATTGATGTTGAGCAGAAGGAAGAGATCGACATTGATCTGTTTGACAAGGTACAGTTACGGATGGGACAGATCATTGCCTGTGAAGAGGTAAAGAAGTCCAAGAAGCTGTTATGCTCACAGGTTAAGATCGGCAGCGAGATCCGTCAGATCGTATCCGGCATCAAGTCCCAGTACTCACCGGAAGAGATGGTAGGTAAGAAGGTCGTTGTAGTAACGAACTTAAAGCCGGCAACACTGGCAGGAGTAAAATCAGAGGGCATGCTTCTGTGTGCAGAGGATGAGAACGGAAATCTTTCTCTCTTGACATCCGAGAAGGAGATGCCGCACGGAGCAGAGATCCGTTAACAGAATTTGAAGAAATGAATGACCGCATATCAGGAATGGTGTGCGGTCATTTATAAAACCGGTAGAAAAGCAGGAGATAAAGGTTATGTGGCAGTATTTACAATATGTATTATCCGCAGCGCTTACGCTGGGATTTGTGACGATCGGGATTATCAGTTGTGTGGTTTTGCACCGGCAGAAGGGCATTCTGGTGGAAAGCCGGCTGGGGCGCTCCAGCAGTGTGTCAGAGATCATCAATGTCAATGTGGCACTGGTGGGAATCGCCATGTCTGTCTGGTTCCGGTATTACATATTTGTGCCGCCGCTCCTGATGTATATCTTCTTTATTGTCATAACGACTCGAATCCGCAGTGGACTTTCCGAAGAAGGCATGTTTGTGGGATTAACTTTTATTGACTGGGAGCACATTGAAGGTTATAAATTCGTAAATGACAACATAAATACAATAAAGGTGAAGCTGCGCGCCAATAAGCGGCAGTACATTATTGAATGCGAGAAGGACCAGCAGGAAGAGGTGGAGAATCTGGTCCGCAGAAAGTTAAAAGAGATTCCGGGAAATAATTGACACAGGAAGGGTGGAAGTTTATACTGTTGAAGGATAAAAACAGATGAAAGTACGGAGGTGCATTATGCGACATTTGATTGATCCAATGGATTTAAGCGTACAGGAAATTGAGAAGCTGTTGGCACTGGCCAATGACATTATCGAACATAAAGAAAAATATAGTGAGGTATGTAAGGGAAAGAAGCTTGCGACCTTATTTTTTGAACCAAGTACAAGAACCCGGTTGAGCTTTGAAGCAGCTATGATAGAGTTAGGCGGTAGCGTACTTGGTTTTTCTTCGGCCGATTCGTCTTCGGCAACGAAGGGAGAAAGCGTTCATGATACGGTTCAGGTTGTAGGTTGCTATGCGGATATTATTGCAATGCGGCACCCGAAGGAGGGAGCACCATTGCTCGCATCCTTAAAGTCACCGGTGCCGATCATTAATGCGGGAGACGGCGGACATGCACATCCGACACAGACTCTGACGGATCTGTTAACGATTCAGCGGGAGAAGGGAAGACTGGAGAACTTCACGATCGGTTTCTGCGGCGATCTGAAATTCGGCAGAACCGTACACTCCCTGATCAAGGCATTATCCAGATATCAGAATATCCATTACGTTCTGATCTCACCACAGGAGCTGCAGGTACCGGATTATATCCGGGAGGAAGTATTTGAGAAAAACAACATCCCGTATGAGCAGGTAGAGAGTATGGAGGATGTGATCGGGGATCTGGATATTTTATACATGACCCGTGTTCAGAAGGAACGGTTCTTCAATGAAGCGGATTATATCCGATTACGGGATACCTACATTCTGGATACCGAGAAGCTGAAGAAGGCGAAGCCGGATATGTCAATCCTGCATCCGCTTCCAAGAGTAAATGAGATTTCGACAGAGGTGGATGATGATCCGCGGGCATGTTATTTCAAGCAGGTAATGAACGGAAAGCATGTGCGGATGGCATTGATCATGACACTTCTCGGTCTTGCACCGGAGAATCTGTAAAGGAGGCAGGGATATGAATATTGATAGTATTACAAACGGAATCGTATTAGACCATATTAAAGCAGGAAAGAGCATGCAGATCTACCAGGATCTGGAGCTGGATAAGCTGGACTGCAGCGTGGCGATTATTAAAAATGTAAAGAGTAATAAGCTGGGACGCAAGGATATCATCAAGATCGATCAGGATTATTCCATTAATCTGGATGTGCTTGGATACATTGATCCGGATATTACCGTCAGCATTATTAAGGACGGAAAGACCGTAGAAAAGAAAAAAGTTGAACTGCCGGAGAAGCTGGTGAATATAATATTCTGTAAGAATCCACGTTGTATCACTACAACCGAGCAGGGGATTGATCATATATTTAAGCTGGTAAATCGCGAGAAACGTACATACCGTTGCATCTATTGCGAAGAAGAGCGGCAGACAATGAGCTAAGACCGGGACACCTCTTGAGAAAAAAGGTTTACAAACAGGAAAGTTGTGTTATAATTAGCCTAGTTATGCTTAAATAATGGGCGTAGAATGTAATCTGATAAAAATAATTAATTGATATATAAAATAATGTAAGAGGTGCATTATGGAGCAGTATGTAATAAAGGGCGGAACCCCTTTAGTTGGCGAAGTAACAATAGCAGGAGCAAAGAACGCAGCCCTTGGAATTCTGGCGGCTGCGGTTATGACAGATAAAGAGTGTATTATTGAGAATGTACCGAATGTCCGGGATACCAAGGTATTATTGCAGGCTATCCGGGAGATTGGAGCAACGGTACGATATATTGATGAGCATACGGTCAGCATTTGTGGCGGAACGATCACGAATATTGATTCGTTATGTGTAGATGATGAGTTTATTCGTAAGATTCGGGCATCTTACTATCTTCTGGGTGCCTTACTTGGAAAATATCGGCGTTCTCAGGTTGCCCTGCCGGGTGGCTGTGAGATCGGAAGCAGACCGATCGACCTGCATGTCAAGGGCTTTAAGGCATTAGGTGCCGAGGTTGTGATCGATGGCGGAATGATCACCGTCAGTGCAGATCAGCTGATCGGAAAGCATATTTATCTGGATACCGTCAGTGTCGGTGCAACCATTAATATCATGATGGCAGCGGTTCTGGCAGAAGGTAAGACCACGATCGAGAATGCAGCGAAGGAGCCGCATATCGTTGATGTAGCGAACTTCTTAAACAGTATGGGTGCAAATATCAAGGGGGCCGGTACGAATGAGATCCGGATCCGTGGTGTAAAGGAATTAAGCGGCACCGAATATTCAATTATTCCGGACCAGATCGAAGCAGGTACCTTTATGATGGCGGCCGCCGCGACCGGTGGCAACATCCTGATCAAGAATGTCATTCCGAAGCATCTGGAGGCGATCAGTTCCAAGCTGACAGAGATCGGAGCAACCGTAGAGGAATACGATGATGCGGTACGCGTGATCGGAGATAGGGAGAAACGGCTGGGTGCAACACAGATCAAGACACAGCCATATCCGGGCTTTCCGACTGATATGCAGCCGCAGATGGCGATTACACTTGGACTTTCGGAAGGAACCAGTGTGATTACCGAGAATATTTTTGAAAATCGTTTTAAATATGTGGATGAGTTAATGCGCATGGGTGCGAATATCAAGGTAGAGGGTAATATGGCAATTATTACCGGCGTGGACCATTACAGCGGAGCTTCCGTGGTGGCACCGGATCTTCGGGCAGGTGCGGCACTGGTAATCGCAGGACTGGCAGCAGAAGGCTTTACCGTTGTGGAGGATATCAAGTATATCCAGCGTGGCTATGAGCGGTTTGAAGAGAAATTACGGGATCTGGGTGGTAAGATCGAGATCGTGGAGACCGAGAAGGATATTATGAAATTTAAACTGAAGGTCAGTTAAGAATCAGGGGAAATGAGGAGCGAACAGTTTGAAGGTTCGCTCTTTTTATGTTTTAAAGAAAAAATTGCAGAAAGTTGAAGACAAACGGATGCCTGTCTCGTTCTATTAAACAGAGAGGGAAGGAGGTAGATAGGATCGTGGATATCAATATATCAGCGCTGATGGATCGATATCAAAACTTAATATTTTCCATTTGTTATCAGATGACCGGCGATTATTTTGCGGCAGAAGATCTGACGCAGGACACGTTCGTATCTGCTTATCGGAATCTGGAGCAGTTCGACGGCAGCTATGAGAAGGCATGGCTGTGCAGGATTGCGGCAAATAAATGCACCGATTACCTGAAATCGGCGAAGCGGAGGTCGGAGCCGGTGGACTGGGATGAGATGCAGGATCTTCCGGCAGAGGATACCGGACCGGAGCAGGAGACCTATGAGGCACTGGTGCGGGAGCAATTGTTACAGCGATGCCGGCAGCTAAAGCCACCATATGACCAGATCGCAGAACTGTATTTCTACCGGGAGGAATCACCGGAGGTAATTGCCGGGAAGTTAAACCGGAACCGGAAGACCGTACAGACACAGATTTATCGGGCACGAAGTATGTTACAGAAGCTATATCGAAAGGAGGAGTTCCTATGAATCAGGGATATTTGTCAGACGAAGAGCTGAAGAGACTGATCGAAGATGTTGAAGATAATAAGATGCTGCAAGCACCGGCGAATCTAAAGCAGCAGGTGCTGGAAACATTGGATGCGGATCAGGCACGAGACAGGATGAAGAAGCAACGGAGGCAATTAGTAGTATTTGAGATGAAGATTGCCGGTGGACTGGCAGCGGCGATGCTAATGCTGTTCCTGCTACCGATTACGGCACAGGGCGAGCAGGCCGGAGAGACCGCGGGAAAAGAGCCGACCGTCATGGAAGTAAAGACGCAGGAATTCTTCCATGTATGCAGGCAGATTTCCGACCGGATGGTAGAAGGGATCAGCGAGGCCAGTGACCGGATGTTAGATCCATGGCTGAATAAATCGGCAGAGTCAACCGAAGAGACAGAGCCGGGACAGAGTGAGTCAACCGAAGAGACTTCGGTGAAAGCACCGGGACAGAGTGAATAAGAGATATAAGAAAGGTAAGAAAAGAAAGGATTGATGCGATATGCGTAGAAAGAAGAGTAAGTTTTTAACATTTATATTTTCCCTGCTTCCGGGAGCCGGAGAGATGTATATGGGATTCATGAAAATGGGAGTGTCCCTGATGGCAGAGTTTTTCGGAATTATTTTTCTGGCAACGGTTACGGAGGTAAGTCAGCTGCTGCTGATCGATATTATCCTGTGGTTTTATGCATTCTTCCATGTACACAGCATTGCCGGAGCTTCTGATGAGGAGTTCAGCCGGCTGGAGGATAAATATCTGATCCCGTTGTATGAGTCAAATCTGGGACGGCAGTCTAAGATGATGCGGAGATTCTGCTCTATTGTGCTGATTGTTCTGGGGGCATTTATGCTGTGGAACATGGGTATTAAGATGCTTGGCAGTATCCTTTATCTGCCGGGAGTAGAGTATGTTCCGAAGGTTCTGGTTGCAGTTGGTCTGATCCTACTGGGAATCGTGATGATTCAGGGCAAGAAGGAGGCTCTGGATCAGGAAGAGGCGTCCAATGAGCAGGCCGTGAAGAATCAGACTGCATGGGATGAGGTTGCCGGAGAACAGGCCGCAAAAAACGAAGCAGTGAAGTATGAGGCCGGTCATGAAATAGGGCAAGTGACAGAGTATGTGGCAGGGCAGGCAGCAGAGCAGGCAACAGGACAGGCCGTTACATCGGAAGGAGGCGCGGAGCATGAGTGATTTACAGGAAGTACAGGGACTGCAGGGCATACAGCCACTGCAGGAAATCAGACAGGAACAGGAAACAGAACCGGTACGGATACACCGGACGAAACGGACGCACCGGATCGGAACGATTACGTTCGGACTGATGTTGGTTGGGTTTGGAGTTGGATTTTTACTGCATATTATAAATCCGGGAATCACATATTTCACAGTCTGGCAGTTTTGGCCATGTACTTTGATTTCGCTTGGGATCGAGGTATTGATCAGTACTTTTTATGCAGAAAAAGCAAAGTACGACGGTTGGGCGATCGCACTTTGCTTCCTGATCGTATTCTTTTCCATGGGGTTAGCCGGAACAGAATTTCTATTTGATTACTGGGACAGATTTTTCTGACAGGCATCGTTGATCAGATCTACGATCAGATCAATGGAATTTGTCATCTGGCTGTTTTTCATAGCCGCCTGGTAGTCTGCCCGGTGAGTATATACCTGATCAACAGCGTTCAACAGGGTTTCCTTTGTGAGCTCTTCCTCCGGAAGAACATAACTGAAGCCCTGTTTTTTAAATGATTCTGCATTCAG
>ERZ1035006.1322-NODE-1322-length-16636-cov-3.274109_pt1 | contig 16636 bp, 19 predicted proteins | sample MGYA00520694_ERZ1035006 | MGnify/ENA primary metagenome ERZ1035006 (study PRJEB33766, sample SAMN09781746) | gut metagenome | biome: gut microbiome | host: Homo sapiens | place: Madagascar | study: EMG produced TPA metagenomics assembly of the PRJNA485056 data... | reverse complement strand
AACCGCGGGACTCGATTTTTAAAAGGGTCTGTTTTTGCATTTCGTCCAGATTCTCGCGCTTAAAAAATTCCTTCAGATTCATCGCTCATTCCTCCCAGAACAGCTCGTCCAACGTCTTGCCCAGCACCCTGCAGATGCTGCGGCACAGGTTGATGGTGGGGTTATACTCCCCTTTTTCAATGGCGTTGATGGTCTGGCGGGACACGCCCACCGCCGCCGCCAGGTCTGCCTGCGTCATATCCTTTTGGGCGCGGGCAGCCTTCAGCATCAGGTTTTTTGCCATGGTGTTATGCTCCTTTTGTTTTGCTGTGGCTATACTGTATCATATTTCTTGCATTATGTCAAGTATATATTACATTTTGTTTGGTATAATTTTACTTGCGGTCAGCCGTTCGCTGTGCTATCATAGAATATATATCTGATACAAGGGAGCTTTCCTATGAAGTACAGTTTTTCCGCTTTTGAGAACGGTTTTGTCCGCGCAGCCGCTGCCAGCCCTGCCCTGCGCGTGGCGGACTGCGCCTACAATGCACAGCAAATTATCGACACCATGCGCGCCCACGCCGCCGATGGTGTGCAGCTGCTCTGCCTGCCGGAGTTCTGCCTGACCGGCTACACCTGCAGCGACCTGTTTTTGCAGGCTACCCTTTTGCAGGGTGCCGAAAAAGGGCTGGCTGACATTTTGAGCGCCAGCGCAGAGCTGGACATCCTCACGCTGGTGGGGCTGCCTGTGCGCCACAACGCCAAGCTTTACAACTGCGCGGCGGTCGTCTGCCGCGGCGAGCTGCTGGGGCTTGTACCCAAGACCTACCTGCCCAACTACGGCGAATTTTACGAAAAGCGGCATTTTGTACCCGCCATGCGCGAGGCTGAGTGCATCGAGTTTGCCGGGCAGGAAACGCTGATCGGCACCGACTTGCTGTTTGCCTGCAAGCAGCTGCCGGATTTTGTGCTGGGCGTTGAGGTGTGCGAGGATCTGTGGGCGCCCGTGCCGCCCAGCTGCCGCCACGCGCTGGCGGGTGCAACGGTGATCGCCAATCTTTCCGCCAGTGACGAAACCATCGGCAAGGCGGACTATCGCCGCGCGCTGGTCTGCGGGCAGAGCGCCCGGCTGCTGACTGCCTACCTGTACGCCGATGCCGGACACGGCGAAAGCACCACCGATATGACCTTTGCCGCCCACAACCTGATTGCCGAAAACGGCAGCTTGCTGAGCGAAGCCCGCCCGTTTGCGGGCGGTGCCGCTGTGACCGAGCTGGACGTAAGCCGTCTGCAGCAGGAGCGTATGCGCAACACGAGCTTCTGCCCCGAAACCACCGGCTACACTACCGTGGAATTTGAATTGCGTGACGAAAAAATCAGCCTGACGCGCCCGGTTTCCCCCACGCCGTTTGTGCCGCAGGACACCGCCGCCCGCGCCGAGCGCTGCGAGTTGATTTTGCGCATTCAGGCCGAGGGACTTGCCAAGCGGATGGAGCATACCCACGCCCAGTGCGCTGTGGTGGGCATTTCCGGCGGGCTGGACAGCTGCCTTGCCCTGCTGGTGGCGGTGCGTGCCTGCAAGGTGCTGGGACGCGACGCCAAGGATATTGTTGCCCTGACGATGCCCTGCTTCGGCACAACCAAGCGCACGCGCTCCAACGCCGAAATCCTGTGCGAGGCTTTGGGCGTGAGCTTTGGGGAGATCAACATTACAAAGACCGTGCAAAGCCACTTTGCCGATATCGGTCAGAACCCCGAAAGCTACGATGTCACCTTTGAGAACTGCCAAGCCCGCGTGCGCACGCTGGAGTTGATGGACTACGCCAACAAAAACGGCGGCTTTGTCATCGGCACCGGCGATCTGAGCGAGCTTGCCTTGGGCTGGGCAACCTACAACGGCGACCACATGAGTATGTACGGCGTCAACGCCGGTGTACCCAAAACGCTGGTGCGCCACATTGTGCAGTATGTCGCCGACACCTGCGGGCAGGAAACCCTGCGCAGCGTACTGCTGGATATTCTGGACACGCCGGTCAGCCCCGAATTGCTGCCCACCGCCGCGGACGGTACCATTGCCCAGCAGACCGAAAAGCTGGTCGGTCCCTATGAGCTGCACGATTTCTACCTGTATTATGTGCTGCGGTTCGGCTTCCCTCCTGCCAAAATTTACCGCCTTGCCCGCACCGCCTTTGCCGACAAGTACGAGCCGGCGGTGCTGCTGGCGTGGCTGAAAAACTTCTACCGCCGTTTCTTTGCGCAGCAATTTAAGCGCAGCTGCCTGCCGGACGGTCCGAAGGTCGGCTCGGTGACCTTGTCGCCCCGCGGCGACTGGCGTATGCCGAGCGATGCCTGCAACACCCTGTGGATGGCAGAGCTGGAAACCCTGCAGGCGGATTAAATAAAACAAAAAGTCTCTGTAAAGCGAAATTGCTTTACAGAGGCTTTTTAGTATTCTATGCCTTCCCGGGCGGGAATGCCTTTTTCATAGGGGTGGCGGCGGGCGGTAAACTCGGTGCTATAATCGGCGTTTTGCAGCATCCAGTCCGCCGGGTCACGCCCGGTCAATACCACTTCATAGGGTGCGTTCAAAACCGCCTTTTGCAAAAGCGCTTCCGGCAAAAGTCCTGCGCGCAGCGCGGCGCACGCCTCGTCCAGAATCAGCAAATCGCAGGGCATTTGCAGGGCGTTTTCCAGCGTTTTCGTGTTGTGGGCAAGTGCGTCCGCCTTTTCCTGCGGCGTCATCAACCAGGTAAATTTTGCGTTGGGGCAGGCAAAAACCGCCGCGCCAAGCCGGCGCAGGGGTTCGATCTCGCCGCTGGTGCCGTCCTTTAAAAACTGCACCACAACGACCTTTTTGCCGTGTCCCAAGGCGCGCAGCGCCAGCCCTGCCGCCGCTGTGGTCTTGCCCTTGCCGCTGCCGAAATACAGATGCAGCATCGTGTTACCTCTGCCCATAGTAGGCGTTCGGTCCGTGCTTGCGTGAAAAGTGCTTATCCAAAATATGCTGCGGGGCGCTTTGGGCATTGGGGTCAAGGCTGAACGTCATCTGCGCCATCTTGGCGGTTTCCTCCAGCACGACGGCGTGGTAAACCGCCTGCGCGGCGTCCTTTCCCCAAGTAAAGGGACCGTGGCAGGCGCAAAGCACGCCCGGCAGGTACACAGGGTTCAGCCCGCGCCGGGCAAAGGTTTCGACAATGACTTTGCCGGTATTTTTTTCGTAATCCTCGTCAATTTCCTCGGCGGTAAGTACCCTTGTGCAGGGTACGGCACCGTAAAAATAGTCGGCGTGTGTCGTGCCGAGGGCGGGCAGATCCCGCCGCGCCTGTGCAAACGCCACCGCATAGGTCGAGTGGGTATGCACCACGCCGCCGATTTCGGGAAATGCCTTGTACAGCTCCAAGTGGGTTTTGGTGTCGCTGCTGGGGTTCAGCGTCCCCTCGACTCTATTGCCGTCCAGATCCATAACCACCATTTTTTCCGGCGTCAGATCGTCATATTCCACGCCCGAGGGCTTGATGACAAACAAGCCCTTTTCGCGGTCGATGCCCGAAACATTGCCCCATGTATAGGTCACAAGCCCGCGCCGGGGCAGCTGCATATTGGCATCGTACACCTGTTTTTTGAGTTCCTCCAGCATAGGAGCGCTTCCTTTCGTTGCCGCCGGTTGGCTCGCTTTTATTTGGATTTTTCAATCAGTTCCCGTGCGCTGGCAAGGCTCAGGTCGCTGACCTTGTCGCCGGAGATCATCCGTGCCAGCACCTGCACGCGACCGTCCATATCCAAGGTGTGGATCTCGGTGTAGGTGCGCTCGCCGCTGACGTTTTTCTGGATCAGCAGCTGGTTGTCGGCAAAGGCTGCCACCTGCGGCGTGTGGGTGATGCACAGCACCTGATGCCCCGCCGCCGTCTGGTGCAGCAGCTGACCGATGCGCCCCGCCGCCAGACCCGATACGCCGGTATCAATTTCGTCGTAAATGACGGTGGGCAGCGCGTCGCGGTCTGCCAAGGCACTCTTGAACGCCAGCATAATGCGGGAAAGCTCGCCGCCGGAGGCAATTTTTGCCAGCGGCTTGGGGTCCTCGCCGGGGTTGGTGGAGATGAGAAATTCCACCGTGTCCTGCCCGTGGGAGCCAAGCGCACCCCGGCTATGCTTGAGGGCAAAGCGGATGCCCGGCATATTTAAAAATTCCAGCGCCGCGCGCATTTCGCGGTTCATCGCAGCGAAGCCCTGCAGACGGCTTTGGGTCAATGCTTCGGCGCTCTTTTTGGCTTCGGCATACAGCGCCTGCATCTGGGACTTCAGCTCGGCGATTTTTTCGCCGGAGGTCTGGAAGGTTTCCAGCTCGCGGGCGGCTGCCTCGCGCCGTTCCAGCAGCTCCTCGACCTCCATACCGAATTTCTGCTTGATGCGGTAGATGACATCCAGCCGGCTTTCGATCTGATCCAACTCGCCGGGGTCAAAGCCGTAGGCATCCAGCCGGTCTGCCAGCTCGGTGGCAAGATCGCGGGCGTTATAGTACAGCTCGTTCAGCCGCTCCGACAGGGGCACCAGCGATTCGTCCAGCCGGGCGCTGTTCTGCATTCCCTCCACGGCACCGCCCAAAAGGTCGGCGGCGCCGCTCTGCTCGCCGTCCTCGTCCCCCGCCAGCGCAGCGTGCGCGGCGGTAATGCCCTGCAAGATGCTTTGGGCGTGGGTGATAACATTTTTGCGTTCCTGCAAGGTTTTTTCCTCGCCGGGCTGCAGGGCGGCGGCATCAATGGCATCGATTTCCGCCGTCAGGGCTTCGATGCGGCGCTGCTTGTCTGCCTCCCCGGCGTTCAGTGCGTCCAGCTGTCGCTTGATGCCGATCAGCTCGCGGTACTGCGCGTAGTAGGGCGCAAACAGCGCCTGATTGCGGGCGTACTGATCCAGCAGCCCCAGGTGCAAAGCGGGGTTAGTCAGGCTTTGGCTGTCGTGCTGACCGTGGATGGAAAGCAGCCCTGCCGAAATATCGCGCACCACCGACGCCGTCGCGGGCATCCCGTTGACACGGCAGCTGCCCTTGCCCTCGGCGTTGATCTCGCGGTACAAAAGCAGGTCATCGGCAGCCTCATAGCCGCATTTCTCCAGCTGTGCCTTGACCGACTGCGGGATATCCTCAAAGGTCGCCCAAATGCACGCCTTCTGTGCGCCGCTGCGCACCAGCTCGCGGGAGGTGCGGTTGCCCAAAATGGCGTTGATGGAGTCAATCAGGATGGACTTGCCCGCGCCGGTCTCACCCGTAAGCACGTTGAAGCCGGGGGTAAAATGTACCTCGGCTTTTTCGATGACGGCTACATTTTCAATTTTCAGGTTTGACAGCATCGGTCAGTCCCCCTGTTTACGGTATCAGCTCTTGCGCAGATAGCGCTGCAATTCCTTGGCGATGGCGGCGGCGTCCTCCTCGCCGCGCATCAGGATAAAAAACGTATCATCGCCGGAAAGTGTGCCGACAACGTTGTCCCACTGCTTGGCGTCAAACACTTCGCAGGCGGCGTTTGCCATACCGGAAAAGCACTTGACCAGCACCATATGTCCCGCGTAGTCAATTTTCAGCACCGACTCGCGGAAAATCATCTCAAACCGGCTGGGGGAATGTGCCACCTTGCCGGATGCGGCAGCGGGCATATAGCGGTAGCTGCCGTCGGGCATGGCGGTCTTGACCAGCTGCAGCTCGCGGATGTCGCGGGATACGGTGGCCTGGGTAACGTCATAGCCCTCCTCGCGCAGGTGAGCAATCAGCTCCTCCTGCCGGTCGATCGGGTGTTGGGTGATCAAATCCAAAATTGCTTGATGGCGCGCGCTTTTCATCAAGGTCATCTCCTCATCAATTTATTGGCAAGTGCGTCAAATTGTTCAGCTTTGGCAAAGCTGACAAGCTTTACGGTATTTTCGGCAGCGGTAATTTGCAGGGTTTCGCCGGGGTGCAGATCGCACAGGGCGTCACTGTCCGCGCTGACATAGCAGGAGTCGCGGTTGTCTGCGTCCGCCGTGATGTGCAGGGTGCGTCCCTTGCCGAACACGATGGGCGCTGCCCCGGCTTCGTGGCTGCAAACGGGGGTCAGCACCAGTACGGGGGCGTCGGCGTCCAGCACCGGTCCCCCCGCGGAAAACGAGTACGCGGTGCTGCCGGTGGGCGTGGCAAAAATCAGCCCGTCGCTGCGGTAATGTCCCACGGGGGTGCCGTCGCACAGGACGCGGTAATCCATGGGATGCAGGCGGCTGCGCCCGAAAATGACCACGTCATTGAGAGCCTCGCCCTGCCAGCCCTCGGTTTGGGCTTTCAGCATCAGGCGGGGGCTGACGGTAAAATCCCCGGCAGCCAGCCGCTGCAGCTTATCCTCCAGCTCAGCGACCTCGCAGGTCGCCAGAAAGCCGGTGCGCCCCAAATTGACCCCCAGAACCGGCAGCCCCAGCCGCGCGCAGGTCTTGCCTGCCCGCAGCAGCGTGCCGTCGCCCCCCACCGTTACCACGCAATCCGCCTTGGCGTAGGCGTCGGCTTCCGGCAGGCAGATAACCCCCGGCAGCGGCTTTCCTCTTTGCAGGACTTCAGGCATAAGTACCGTCTGCCCGCTTTGCTGCAAAATTTGCGCAGCGCGGCGGGTGACGGTCAGCCCCTCGTCCTTGGTGGGGTTTGGGATCAACAGAACCGACATTTGCCCGGCTCCCCTTTCGTCTTTAGTGCAGGTTGGGGGTCTTGTCCAGCGCCGCGTGGGCCGCTGCCACGACCTGTTCGATCACGCCGTCGGGCAGCGGCTGCGGGGTTTCGCAGTGCTGCACAAACAGCAGAAATTCTATGTTGCCCTCGGGTCCCTTGATGGGCGAGAAGTCCAGCCCCGCCGGGGCAAAGTGGTTGGCAAGTGCATAGCCCTGCGCCATCTCCAGCACCTCGCGGTGGGTGGCAGCCTCGCGCACAACGCCCTTTTTGCCGACCTTTTCGCGCCCGGCCTCAAACTGGGGCTTGACCAGGCATACGCCCACAGCGCCCGGCGTGCAGATGGCATCTGCCACCGGGAAAATATGCTTGAGCGAAATAAAAGACACATCTACGCTGAAAAATTCAACAGGCTCCTGCAAATCCTCCGGCGTGACATTGCGGATGTTGGTGCGCTCCATATTGATGACGCGCTCGTCAGTGCGCAGGCTCCATGCCAGCTGCCCATAGCCCACGTCCACGGCGTATACCTTGACAGCGCCGTTTTGCAGCATACAGTCCGTAAAGCCGCCGGTGGAAGCACCAATGTCCATACAGACCTTGCCGTCCGGGCGCATGGGGAACACCTGCATCGCCTTTTCCAGCTTGAGTCCGCCGCGGCTGACATAGCCGATATCGTGTCCGCGCACCTCGACCTTGGCATCGGGGGCGATCATCTCACCCGCCTTGTCCACCTTTTGCTCGTTGACAAAAACGATGCCGGACATAATCAGCGCCTTGGCGCGTTCGCGGCTTTGCACCAGCCCGTTCTGGCACAGGTATTGATCCAGACGTATTTTACTCATTGCGGATTCTCCTCAGTTTGCAGCAGGGCGCGGCAGAGCGCGGCGGCGTCCAGCTTCTGGTCGGCGCGCAGCTCCGGCACCTTGGCGTGCAAAAGATGTGCGTTATCTACGGCGTGCAGCAGGAAACGACCCTGCCAGCCCGCCTGCTGCAGGGCAAAGCCCAGCTGCTGACCGATGCCGCCGGTGCGGATGGTATCCTCGGCAAACAGGATGGTGTCATACCCGCAAAGGGTCTGCACCAGCCCCTCGGGCAGCGGGTACAGCTGCACCAGCTTGACGGCGTCGGCGCGGCAGCCCTTGTCCGCCAGCTCCTGACACGCCGACAGGATTTCCTCGGTTTCGGCACCGTAGCTGACGAGGGCAGTCTTGGCGGGCGCAGCGCCCTTGTAAATGTCAAATGGCTTTTCGCTGCAGCCCAGTGCTGCCAGCGCGGCGCTTTCGCCCCCGCGGGGATAGCGGATGGCGCGCGGACCGTGGTATTCCCGCACCAGCACGCCCAGCCAGTAGCGCAGCTCCGCATAGTTGGCGGGCGCGTACACCGGGATGCCGATGCCGGAGAAAAACGCCGGGTCATAGATGCCCTGATGCGTTTCGCCGTCGCCGGGAACAAGCCCCGCGCGATCCACGGCAAACAGCACATCCAGCTGCATCAGATGGACGTCATGTATAATTTGGTCGTAGGCACGCTGGAAAAATGTGGAATAGATGGCAACCACCGGCAGCAGCCCCTGGCTTGCCAAGCCGCCCGCAAAGGTGACGGCGTGTTCCTCTGCCATACCGACATCGAAGAACCGCTGCTTGTGCGCCTGCTTGAAGAAGTTCAGCCCCGTACCGTATTTCATCGCGGCGGTGATGGCGCACAGGCGGGGGATTTCCGTGCCAAGCTCGGCCAGGGTCTGCCCAAAGGTGGACGAGAAGGAGTCCGACGGCGAAAGCTCGGGGTCGGTCAGATGGCTGAGGTCCAGCTTGCCTACGGCGTGGAACTCGCCGGGGTTTTCCTCGGCGGGCTTCAGCCCCTTGCCCTTCTGGGTGACAACGTGCAGGAAAAGCGGGGCATACTGCTCCCGCAAATTGGAAAGCATCCGGCTGAGCAGCTCGACGTCGTGACCGTCCACGGGACCGACATACTGAAAGCCCATTTCCTCAAACAGGGTCGCCTGCTTGTAGATGCCGCGGCGGATAAACTGCTTGCCGTCCTGCAGCACCTTGACCATGGCATCGCCGACTACGGGGATGCGCTCCAGCGCGGTTTCCATATGCGCCTTGACGTGGAAATACTTGGGGTCGGTGCGCAGGCGGGTCAGATAATTGGCCATCTGCCCGACGTTTTTGGAGATGGACATCTTGTTGTCGTTCAGAATTACGACCAGATTGTCCAGCTTGCTGACATTGTTCATGCCCTCATAGACCATACCGCCGGTGAACGCGCCGTCGCCTACAATGACGACCACCTTGCCGCGCTCGCCCTTGATTTTTTTCGCCTGTGCCATACCGATGGCAGCCGAAAGCGCCGCACTGCCGTGTCCGGCAATGAAGCTGTCACAGTTGCTTTCCTTGGGGTTGGGAAAACCCGAAAGCCCGTCTTTTCCGCGCAGCTGCGAGAAACCGGAGCGGCGTCCGGTCAGCAGTTTATGGGTATAGCACTGGTGACCCACGTCAAACAAAAGCTTATCCTGCGGAAATTCCATAACGCGGTGCAGCGCCACGGTCAGCTCGACCACGCCCAGATTGGAGGACAGATGCCCGCCCGTGGCGGTGACGCTGCGGATCAAAAAGTTACGAATTTCCTCACACAGAGCCGGCATATCCTCTGCCGGCAGGTTTTTTATGTCACCCGGTGCTTGGATCTTGTCCAGAAGATCAGTCTGCATACAGATAGACACCTCTTTTTTTGTATTTACTGCCTGTTACGGCATCGGCATCGCAAAGCCGATCAAAATGCCCAGCACGGCGCCGGTAAGCACCTCAATGGGGGTGTGACCGACCATTTCCTTGAGTTTTTTGCCGTTTTTCAAAAAGGGCAGCGCTTCGCTTCCCTGATCCATCCATTCGGTAAACATACGGTTTAAGAGCTTTGCCTGCTCGCCGGTTTCATAGCGAACGCCCATGGCATCGTACATAACGATGATGGACAGCACCGCCGCCACGGCAAACACGGCGGAGTTTACGCCGCAGTACCGCCCGGTTGCCACCACCATGGCGCAGACCGTTGCCGAGTGGGAGCTGGGCATACCGCCTGCGCCCCACATACGCTCGGCAATAAAGCGGTGGAAAATAAACAGATTGAGTAAAACCTTGATCAATTGCGCCGTAAGCGAAGCGGAAATGGCCGTTACCAGCACATAGTTCCAGTTCAGCGCAGTGGTCAGCAGATGCATCAAAATCGTTCACGTCCTTACGGTGTAGTGGTTATGGCAACACCGCACAATTCCCGCCGTATCGGCACTTAGAATTATGCGGTATTGCCTTATTTTTTTCGGGTCAAAAGTTCCTGTGCCAGCCGCTGCAAAAAGGCAGCGTTTTCGCCCAAAGGTTCCAGCGCTGCCAGCGCCGTGTCGTTGTGGGTGCGGGCTTTTTCCCCCGCGCCCTGCAGCCCGTACAGGGTGATAAAGGTCGTTTTATCGTTTTCGGCGTCGCTGCCGACCGGCTTGCCCAGCTCCTGCGTGGTGGAGGTCACGTCCAGCATATCATCGACGATCTGGAACACCAGCCCGATCTCGGCGGCGTAGCGGCGCAGCGCCTCGCGCTTGGCACCGGTCTTTCCGGCAGCCGCGCAGCCGAGATCTGTCGCTGCCACGATCAACGCGCCGGTCTTGTGGGCGTGCAGCTGCAAAAGCTCGCTCTCGCTTGCCTTGACAGTTTCAAAGTGCTTGTCCAGCTCCTGCCCGTACAGCATCCCGCGCGCACCGCCCGCCTTGGACAGCACGGCGGCAGCTTCGGCACGGCTTTCGGGGGAAAGCTCCGCGTTTGCCACCACCTCAAAGGCGGCAGTCACCAAGGCGTCCGCTGCCAAAAGCGCCGTAGCTTCGCCATATTGCTTATGGCAGCTGGGGCGTCCGCGGCGGAAATCGTCATTGTCCATACAGGGCAGATCATCGTGGATCAGCGAGTAGCAATGCAGCATTTCCAGTGCACAGGCATAGTCCAGCGCCGACTCTGCACTGCCTGTGCAAAGCTCGCACGCTGCCAGCGTCAGCACCGCACGGATGCGCTTACCGCCGCCCAACAGGCTGTAGCGGGCGGCATCGCAGATGGCACGCCCCGCGGGCAGGTAGGCGTCGCACAGGGCTTCCAGGCGCTGCTCGGTCGCGGTAAGATACCGGCTGAATGTTGCTTTGTATTCCTGCTCGGTCATTGCGGTTCCTCCTGCGCTGCCAGCAGCGAGGCATCAATTTCCTCGATCTTCAGCTTGGCAGTTTCCAGCGTTTTGTTGCAATACTGTATCAGGGATGCCGCCTCGGCATACAGCTTTACGGCATCCGCCAAGGGGGTCGTTTCGTCCTGCATCTGGGTCAGCAGGTCGTTCAGACGCTGCATCCCTTCCTCAAAGGATTTCGGCTGTTTCATAGCGTTGCATTCCTTTCCGGCTTGCGCACGGTCAGCACCGTGCAGTCCGCCTCCGCCTTGTCGCCGCGCAGGGTCACCGTCTGCCCCGGCGCCAGATGCTCGACCGGGGTCACGGTGCCGCCGACGCTTGCCACCGTGTAGCCGCGCGCCAGCACCCCATAGGGGTTCAGCGACGCCGCCAAGGCTGCCGCGCTTTGCAGCTGCGCCTGCGCCGTGGTGATACGGCGGCGGCTTTGCGCCTGCACGGCATCGCTGACGGCAGCAAGGCTTTGCGCGCGACGCTGCACAGCCTGCCGCGTGCGCTGCATGGCCTGACCGGTCGAAAGACTTTCTACCTTATTATAGCATACCCGGCAGCGATTCTGTATATTATTTTGAATATTTTGCTGTAAAATGAATATTTTCCGCTGCATTTCGCGGCGGTCCGGCACGCACAGCTCCGCCGCTGCCGAGGGTGTGGGCGCGCGCAGGTCAGCGACATAGTCCAGAATCGTTGTGTCGATCTCGTGTCCCACCGCCGAAACCAGCGGTTTGCGGCAGGCTGCGGCGGCGCGGGCGATGCGCTCGCTGTTAAAGATCCACAGGTCCTCCTTGCTGCCGCCGCCGCGTGTGACCAGAATCAGCTCCGGGCGGGGGTCGTTGTCCAGTGCGCGGATGCCCGCCACAATGCTGCGCTCGGCCTCCACGCCCTGCACGTTGACGGGTGCCAGCAGCAGCTGCACCCCCGGCCAGCGGCGGGCAATGACGTTTTGCACATCCTGCCATGCCGCGCCGGTCTTGCTGGTGACCACACCGATGCACCTTGGCACGGCGGGCAGCGGGCGTTTGCGCTCGGGCGCAAACAGCCCCTCGGCTTCCAGCTTTTTGCGCAGCGCGTCAAACGCCATCTGCGCCGCACCCGCGCCGAAGGGGCGCATATAGTCGGCATACAGCTGAAAGCTGCCGTCACGCTCATAGATGGTGGCGTGACCGTAAACCAGCACCTGCATCCCGTTTTGCGGTTCAAACGGCAAAAGCCGCGCCTGACTGCGGAACATCACCGCCTTGACCCCGGCGTTTTCGTCCTTGAGGGTAAAGTAGATATGCCCGCTTTTGTAGTGCCGGACGAAGCCGGAAATCTCGCCGCAGACGATGACATCGTTCAGCGGGTCGCACTGCGCCAGCACCTGCTTTGCCAAGCGGTTGAGGTCGGTTACCTTTATAAAGTCTGCCATACGCCACGCTCCTTGGCAGCCAGCACCGCAATGCCGATGGCATTGTCGCTGGCAAATTTTGCCGGCACAAAGCGGGCATCGGGCAGGCGCGCGGTGATATAGCTGCGGATGAGGTCGCTGCTCATCACACCGCCTGCAAACACGACCGGCAGACCGGGATGCTCCTGCAGGGCGTTTTGCGCCATACGCAGCAGCGTTTCGGCAACGCAGAGCAGGCAGTATTTGCAGACGTAGGGCGCGGTCTTGCCCTGCTCCAGCAGCTTGGCGCATTGGTTTTCCAGCCCGGAAAGGCTGCACGCGGTGCCGCGCACACTGACCTTGGGCTTGATGCGCTCCTCACACAAGGCGGCCTGCTCGCTGACATACACACCCGCCGGGAAAGCAAACCCCAGCTTTACGCCCAAGCGGTCAACCGCCTGCCCGGCGTACAGGTCGCTGCTGGTACCCAGCGGGATGATGGACTGCGCCCCCCGGCACAAAAGCAGGTCGGTGGTGCCGCCCGAAACGTGGAACACAAGGGTTTCTCTTTCAAACAGGGTCTTATCCCCCGCCGCGTACAGCGCGGCGGCAATGTGTCCCTGCTGGTGGGTCAGCTTGTACAGCGGCACGCCTCCTGCCAGAGAAAACGCCGTTGCGGCGTTAACCCCCGCCAAAAAGCAGGGCATATACGACCCCTGCACCGGGCGGGGCTTTTCGGACACTGCCACCGCCTGAATCTCAGAAAGCGGCACAGTATCGTTGATTTTTTGCATAAGCTCCGGCAAGGCGGCGGTATGGTGGAACAGCGCATCGCTTTGGCGCAGCCCCAGCTGCCCCGCCTTGACCGGCAAAAACTTTTTGCAATCGCAAACAACCTCTCCGGCATCCGCGTCAAACACGGCCAGAGAGGTTGCGTAATTACTGGTATCTATGCCTAGGGTCAGCATGATGCTTCAGGCTCGGCGCCCTGCTCGCGCGCTACCGCACCCAGCAAGCCGTTGACAAACTGGTAGTCGGTATCAGCGCCGTATTTTTTGACCAGCTCGACTGCCTCATTGATGGCAACGCCGGGCTTTTGCTCTTTGCCGTACAGCATTTCCGCCAAGGCAAGGCGCAGCGCCACCAGGCTGACGCGCGGCACACGGCTCAGCGTCCAGCCCTTGAGGTGGTCGGTGATGATGCCGTCCAGCTCGTCGCTGTGTGCGTTCATCGCTGCCAGCAGCTCGGCGGCAAAGGCATCGGGCTGCCCCTCCAGCTCCTCAGCGGGCAGGGTGGGCATTTCCGGCTCAAAGGTCGCGGCAAAGGCGGTTAAAAAGGCGGCTTCGCGGGATTCGCGGCGGGTAGGCTTTTTGTCCATAAGTTACGTTCCTGTCTTTCTTAGTTGGTTTCCTTGTCATGCTCTGCCAAGCCGACCACCTGCACGTCCACGCGCGCCACGGTGATACCGGTCATATTCTGGATCGCCTGCTTGACGTTCTCCTGCACTTTTTCGCACAGGGGCATAATTTTGGTGCCATAGCGGGCGGTCAGATGCACCGTAACGGTGGCAATGCCGTCCTCCATAACGACCTCAACCGGCTTTTGCAGCCCGGTACGGCTTAAAATGCCGCGTACATTTTTTTGCGGGTCGCCGGCGGTGACCTGTGCCACACCGTCAACCTCCAAAGCTGCCAGACGTGCGATCTTGGCCAGTACTTCGGTCGAGATCTGCAAGCTGCCGCCGATGGTATTGCGTACATCCATTTTGTGTACCCTCCCATTGCATACGGTCTGTTGCGCGCGGCACAGCAAGCCGCGCACCTTTTCCAGCCATAGTCTTTGATGATATACAGTAGTGTACCACAAAATGAATGTTTTTGCAACCACAGCGCGATTTTATTTTACTTCCACAATGGTAAGCTGCTGCGCCGAAAGCTGCGGGCATTTGGTAAGCACGGCATCCCGGATGCGTGCCACCTGATCGCCGTTCAAGGTACCCGTTTCCGTCATCACAGTGACATTGGCGCCGGCTTCGTCCAGCGCCACCAGACAATCGACAAAGCCCTTGGCTTTGATCAGGCTTTCCAGCTCGGCGGCGGCGGTGATGCTGCTGACCTGGGCGGAGAGCTTTTCGGTCAGCGCGGTTTTCTCCTCCTCGGTAAGCTTGGCGTTCTTCAGTGCTTTTTTCAGGGTTTCCAGCGCCTCGTCGCGGGCCTTGTCGCGCGATAAGCGTGCCGACTCAAAAAACGATGTTCCCGCGTCCTTTACAACGCTGACCAGCTGTGCCTCGCCGTAGTTTTTGGCAGTACCCCCGGCGTCGGTATCGGCAGCGGCAGGCAAAAGCGGGTCGGTCACGGCGGCGGTTCCCTTGGCCGCAGCGCCCACGGTCTGCGCCTCGGCAGGCAGGGCGCGGGCGTAGTTCCAGTTCAGATAAACCGCCCCGCCCATCGCCAAGGTCAGAAAAGCCGCCGTGACGCCGGTGCTCTTACATTTGCGGAAAACAGGCTGTTTCATCGTGCTTCCTCCTTGTCGGCTGCCATCTTGGCAACGGTGATATGATGTGTACCCACGTCGGTCAGCGCTTGTACCAGCGCCGTGATGCTTGCCTGCACCGCCGGGTCGTCGCCGCCGGTACAGACCACCGCCACGCCCAGCACCTCCGGCGCGTAGACGGTTTCCACCAGCCCTGCCGTGTTGCCGCTGACCAGCACCGGCGTGCTGGCGGCGCTGCCGTCGGCGCGGGATTCCGTGTCTGCGGCGTAGACGGTTTTTTCGCGGTGGGACACCGTGACCATAACCCGCACGGTGCCTGCCCCCTCGACCGTACCCAAAAGTTCTGCCATCTGCTGTTCGAGCTGTGCGGCGTAGTCGGTATCCTGTGTTTCGGCGGCATTTGGCGGCGCAGCGGCGGTTTCGGCGGGCAGCCACTCAGACACTGCCAGCAGCAACAGCCCCGCCTGCCGCCAGCAGCTGCACCCGGCGCTTTTCGTCGTCCCACAGCGGTTTCAGCCGTTGCCACCGCGCCGTCACGGGGCATCACCCCCGCTTTGCACGGTGTAGGGCAGGCTGCCGCAGTTTTCCTGCAGCAGCCTCCGCACGCGGGGAGCATCCGCCGGGCGGGCGGGGGTCACATACAGTGTGCCGTCCCGCAGGCTGACGGCAGCCTCGATGCCGTTTTGCTGCAAAATTTCCCGCACCGCCTGTGCGCTGACCTGCTCTGCCAGCGATTGGGCATACGGCTCGTAGTCGGTTTTTGCCGCCGCGCTAAAATTTTGCAGCTGCCCCACCACGCCCTGCCAGTCCGCCGTGCGGGCAAACTGCCACACCGCCGTTATAATATACAACATCAGCACCGCATTTATGACAGGTTTGTAGCCGTTGTCCGGCCAGAACACCCGCAAAAGTCCCGCCGCCGTGGAAACCACGCAGCAGCCCAGCGCCAGATGACGGATACTTTCCAATTCGGTCAACCTCCGTTTCCTGTCAGCAGCAGCAGCGCCGTGGACAGCAGCACCATAAACAGGTACAAAACCAGCACCGACGCGCACAGCTTGGCACCCTCGCCATACAGGGCGCACAACCGCCCGCACTGCTTTTGCCCGCCGAAGGATGCCAGCGCCCCCGCCGCGCCGAACGCCGCCGCATACAAAAAGCACTGCAAAAGCCCCGGCGCAAACAGCGCGGTCAACGCCGCCATACCCGCCAAGGCGAGCGAACTCTTTAACAGATGCACAGCGGCGGCAGCCCCGGTCAGCGCCGCAGCGGCTGCATCCCCCACCACCGGCAAAAGCCCCTGCAAAACACTGCGCCCGGTTTTCAGGGCGGCGCTGTCCACCGCGCCGGTCAAAATATTTTGCAGCCCCAGCACAAATCCAAACACCGCGCCGCAGCCCTTGAGCAGCCAGACAAGGCAGCGCGAAAACAGCCGCGCCGCCTCCTCGATGCCCGCATCGCCCCAGATGCAGGCGCACGCCGCAAAGCAGAAATACACCTGCATCACGGGCAGCAGCACCTGCCCGATGACGCCGCCCACCAACCCCGACACCGCGTAAAACAGCCCGCTGTAGGCTGCCGCACCGGCATTTTGCCCGCCCAGCGCCACCGCGCCGCTGTACACCGGGATAAACGCCGCCAGATAGTTGCGGCAATCCAGCGCCGTGGCGGACACCCGTTGCACCAACTGCATCATAGCGGCAAGGCTGACCCCGCCGAAGCCCAGCACCGCCAGACAGTCCAGACAAGCACGCCAGCCTGTTTTGCCGCACAAAAGCCCCAGCACCCCGCACAGCAAAAGATACCCGCACAGCTGTACAAAAAAACGCAGCGGCGCGGCGGCGGGCTGTGCCAGAATCCGCAGCGCCGCCGCCCACAGCCCGTCCAGCGTCCAGCTTGATACC
>ERZ1035006.1316-NODE-1316-length-16685-cov-3.510403_pt1 | contig 16685 bp, 16 predicted proteins | sample MGYA00520694_ERZ1035006 | MGnify/ENA primary metagenome ERZ1035006 (study PRJEB33766, sample SAMN09781746) | gut metagenome | biome: gut microbiome | host: Homo sapiens | place: Madagascar | study: EMG produced TPA metagenomics assembly of the PRJNA485056 data... | reverse complement strand
GAAGACCGGATATATAGCTGCAGGGCAATAAAAAACTTTCACTTATTTGTACAGAAATATGGCATTGAAAGCGGGACTGAACTTGCAGAAAGAATCTATTTACGTAATCCCGGGATAGTCATTATTTCTAATGAAATAGGAAGCGGAATTATCCCGATGGAAAAGCAGGACAGATTGTGGCGCGAGGAGACTGGACGAGCGTGCTGCGTTATTGCAAAACATTCCGAGAGTGTTATAAGAATGTGCTGCGGGATCCCGGTATTTATAAAAGGTGAACAAGATGGAGATTAACTTTATCCGGCATGGAATGACCGCCGGAAATCTCGCAAAAAGGTACATCGGCAGGACTGACGAACCGCTTTGCAGTGAGGGATTAGCAGCATTGAAAGCTAAGAATTACCCAGAGCCCGGGGTGCTGATATGCAGCCCCATGAAGCGGTGTGTTCAGACTGCGGAGGCGATTTTTACAGGTGTTGAGCCGCTGATTTATTCGGGACTTTGCGAGTGCGATTTCGGCGATTTCGAGGGGAAGAATTATCTCGAACTTTCCGGCGACCCGGCGTATCAGCGCTGGATAGACAGCAACGGAACAGCCGCTTTTCCGGGCGGGGAATCTCCGGACGATTTCCGTGAGCGCTGCTGCACTGAGTTCCTGCGTGCCGTGAATGAACATAATACAGTTGAAAAAATGACATTTATTGTGCATGGTGGGACGATAATGTCAGTTATGGAACGCTTCGCAGTTCCAAAGAGAAGCTACTATGACTGGCACTGCGATAACGGCTGTGGATTCACTGTGAATTGTGACAGTCAAAGCATGATGCTGATTTCGGAGATAAAATGAAAATACTGATATCTGTACTGCCGCTTCTGGCGGGATTTTTACTGGACTGCCTGCTCGGCGACCCGTACTCTCTTCCGCACCCGATACGCGCGATAGGAAGCATGATATCGGCGCTGGAGAAATGGGTCAGGAGAGCGTTTTCTCAACATCTTGTGCTTGGCGGAACTATTCTGAGTTTGATAGTTGCGTTGACATCATTTGCTATACCTTTGCTGCTGCTCATCGTGTGTTATCGGGTCAATATATGGTTTGGCGCGGCGGTGGAAAGCATTCTGTGCTACTACATGCTTGCGGCGCGTTGTCTGCGGAACGAAAGCATGAAAGTGTACCGCGCGGTCAGGGAAGACGACACCGAAAAGGCGAGAAATGCAGTCTCGATGATAGTCGGCAGGGACACGAAAGTGCTCGATCGGAACGGAATAATCCGCGCTGCGGTCGAGACCGTTGCGGAAAACACATCGGACGGAGTTACTGCTCCGATGATATTCATGGGGCTTGGCGGCGCTCCTCTCGGATTCCATGATAGGCTACACCAGTGAAAAATACCTGAAAATAGGCAGGACTGCGGCGAAAACCGACGACATACTTAATTTTATACCTTCCAGATTTACGGCGCTTGTGATGATATTATCCGCCGGGATACTTAACTTTGACATCAGAAATGCGTGGAAGATATGGCGCCGCGACCGCAGAAAGCACGCCAGCCCAAATTCCGCGCAAACAGAGTCGGTGTGCGCCGGAGCGCTTGACGTAAGGCTTGCGGGGGACGCTTATTACTTCGGGGAGCTTCACAGGAAGCCTTACATCGGCGACGATATCCGCGAGATAGAAAACGAGGATATTCGCCGCGCAAACCGCCTGATGTACTGCACTGCGGTTATCACGCTGGCGTTCTGCATAGCATTCAGGGCGGTGATTTTGGGGGTGATCATATGAACATAAATACTCACGGCGGGGATATCTACTCGCAGCATGTCGAGCACGATTTTTCCGCCAACATCAATCCGCTTGGCATTCCGGGCGAGGTGATTTCCGAGATCTCGGAATCCCTCTGGCACTGCGAAAACTACCCTGACCCGTGCTGCCGGGAACTTGTCCGTGCCATCTCAGAGCGGGAATGGTTTCCGTCTTCGAGGATAGTCTGCGGCAACGGCGCGGCTGATTTGATTTACAGAATAATTTCGGCATTCGGTCCGCGCAATGCACTGATTTGCGCGCCGTCTTTCAGCGAGTATGAAAAGGCGCTCAGCGAGCATGGCTGCGTGGTCAGAAAGCATTATCTGAAGCGCACTGACGGATTTCGACTGACTACTGATTTTCTTGAAGATATCACCGCTGATATTGACATGATATTCCTGTGCACGCCGAACAATCCAACCGGACTTACAATATCTCCGGAACTGCTGGGATCAATAACCTGCAGATGCCGTGAAACTGGCGCGTTCCTTGTTGTTGACGAGTGCTTTCTGGATTTCGTGGACGGCGGGCGGGAGCTTTCCTGCAGGCAGTTCATGAACGAAAATACTGCAATACTTAAAGCTTTCACGAAGATATATGCAATGCCGGGAATCCGGCTTGGCTATGCGCTTTTCGGGAGCGATTCCGCCGCCTCTGCGACCGCCGGAACAGGTCAGGCATGGAGCGTTTCAGTCCCCGCGCAGGCGGCGGGTCTGGCGGCGCTGAGATTGAGCGGTTTCATCGAAAAAACGGTCGAGGCGATCGGCGGGGAGCGCATTTTTCTTTCCCAGGGACTGAAATCGCTGGGGCTTGATGTCGTGCCGTCCGAAGCAAACTTTATTTTGTTCCGGTGCGATATTCCGCTTGATAAAATGCTTCTGGAGCGCGGTATCGCAATACGGAACTGTGAAAATTACGACGGTCTGGGAAACGGCTGGTTCAGAACTGCAGTCAGGCTCCGAGAGGATAACGAGCTGCTTTTGTCGGCGTTACGGGAGGTGCTGAATGGCTAGATCAATAATGATACAGGGCACTATGTCCAACGCGGGGAAAAGCCTGATCGCGGCGGCGCTATGCAGGATATTCCGGCAGGACGGATATTCAGTCGCGCCGTTCAAGTCGCAGAATATGGCGCTAAATTCCTACATCACGGCTGACGGGCTGGAGATGGGCAGGGCGCAGGTCATGCAGGCAGAAGCGGCGGGGGTTGAGCCGTCCGTGCTGATGAATCCGATATTGCTGAAGCCCACCAGCGACGTTGGTTCGCAGGTGATAGTCAACGGCGAGGTCGTTGGCAACATGCGCGCAATGGAGTATTTCCGGAGAAAGCGAGAGTTCATTCCGCAGATAATGGACGCGTTCAGCGAACTGTCGGCGCGTCATGACATAATCGTGCTGGAGGGCGCGGGAAGCCCGGCGGAGCTTAATCTCAAGGCTGACGATATCGTCAATATGGGAATGGCGAAGCTAGCGAAGTCTCCGGTGGTGCTTGTCGGCGACATCGACCGGGGAGGAGTTTTTGCCCAGCTGATAGGCACTGTAAAGCTGCTGGAGCCGTCCGAGCAGGGCATGATAAAAGCCCTGATAGTCAACAAATTCCGCGGCGACAGGAGCATTTTCAGAAGCGGCGTGGAGATACTGGAGCAGCGAAGCGGGAAGCCGGTCGCGGGCGTTGTACCGTATGTCCGCTGCGATATTGAGGACGAGGACAGCCTTTCGGAGAAGCTTGAAAACAAGACTGCCGGACTTGTTGACATCGCAGTGATACGTCTGCCGAGGATATCGAATTTCACCGACATGGATGTGTTTTCACAGTACAGCGGGGTTTCGGTGCGCTATGTAACTAAGGCTGAAAAGCTGGGACAGCCGGACATGATAGTAATTCCGGGGACGAAAAGCACGATATCCGATATGAAATGGCTGCGCGAGTCCGGACTTGAAGCCGCCATAAAAAAGTCTGCGTCAGCAGGCGTGCTCATCTTCGGAATTTGCGGCGGATATCAGCTTCTTGGCGATACCATTTCCGACCCGGAATGTACCGAGGGCGGCGGCAGTATCCGCGGTCTGGAGCTTCTTCGCGCTGAGACCGTATTCACGACCGAGAAGCGCCGCACGCGTATCTCCGGCAAATTTGGAGAGATCGACGGGGGATTCGCTTTTCTGTCCGGGGCGGATTTTTCCGGCTATGAGATACACATGGGGCGCACCGAGACCAGCGGGGAAGCGCTTCTGTCCACGGGAGACGGCGCGTTCAGCGGGAATGTATGCGGCTGCTATATCCACGGTATTTTCGACAGCGGCGAGGTCAGCAGCAGGCTGGTGTGCGAACTTTTCCGGAGAAAGGGGCTGGAGTACTCGGGCGGCGCGGTGGACAGGGAAGCGTACAAGCAGTCGCAGTACGACCTGCTTGCGGATTCGGTCAGGGAGAGCCTTGACATGAAACTTATCTATAAAATCATCGAGGAGGGTTTATAAATGGGATTACTTCATATTTACTGCGGAGACGGCAAGGGAAAGACGACCGCCGCTATCGGACTTGCAGTCAGGGCGGCGGGCGCCGGAATGCGGGTGCATATCATTCAGCTGCTGAAAGGCTCTGATACCGCTGAGCTGTCCGTGCTGAGGAGCATTCCGGGGATAACTCTGGAGCGGTGCGACAAGAACTACGGATTCATCTGGAATATGACTGACGAGGACAAAAAGAGAATTACCGAGTGTCATAATTTGCTGCTGGAAAAAGGCTACTCGCTGGTGCGCTCCGGCGGGACTGACATGCTGATAGTTGACGAGTTCAACGCGGCGTACAGGAATGGTCTTCTCGACCGCGCGGAAGCCGAAAAATTCTTCACGGAAAAGCCGGGAAGCGCCGAGCTTGTGATAACGGGACGCGACCCGGCGGAGATATTCGTTGAATCTGCGGACTATGTGAGTGAGATAAAATGCGTGAAGCACCCCTACGAAAAGGGGATAAACGCGCGCAGGGGGATAGAATTTTGAATATCGAATACATTCTCCCGGAGGATATTGAACGCCGGAGCTTCGAGATAATCGAAAGCGAGTTAGGCGGGCGCAGCTTTCCGGATAAGACCAAACCGATACTGTACCGCATTATCCATACCACCGCGGATTTTGATTACGCGGATAATCTCTGCTTTTCGGAGAATGCCGTGGATATCGCGCTGGAACTCCTGAAAAGCGGCGCGGTGATAGTCACCGATACCAACATGGCGAAAGCCGGGATAAATAAGTCCGCGCTTGCAAAACTTGGCTGCGAGGCGGTGTGCTTTATGTCCGACCCGGAGACTGCCGCCGCGGCAAAGGCGCACGGCACTACCCGCGCGGCCGCTTCAGTTGACCGCGCCGCGAAACTCGGGAAGCCGGTGATTTTCGCGTGCGGCAATGCCCCGACCGCGCTTATAAGGCTTTACGAGCACATCACCGCCGGAGATTTTTCGCCCGCGTTCGTGATAGGCGTGCCGGTGGGGTTCGTGAATGTGGTGCAGTCGAAGGAACTGATAATGCAGAGCGGAGTTCCGTACATCGCTGCGCGGGGGAGAAAGGGAGGCAGCAACGTTGCTGCGGCGATAGTCAATGCGCTGCTTTACATCATCACAAGAGGCTGAATGCGCTTATTCTTCAGGCTGAACCTGTTCCAGAATGCGCAGTCCGCTGTACATTTCCTGTCCGAGGATCTCCTGAGTTTTCTGGAATACATATTTCTCGTGAAGCCTGTCCTGCATTTTCAGGAATTTTTTCTTTCCGTATTTTCTGATGAACAATGCCTGAGCCTTTGCAGCGCCTGCGCCGTCGTTTTCCGTGGTGTAGAAACCCTTGGTGCATTCTTCAAGCTCCGGACATTCGTAGCAGCCGTCGATATTCTTTTCATGACAGCAGACTGCATTCTGGCATTTTCCGTCCGGTGAAATGGTCGCGAATGAACAGACGTTGTAGCATGTCCGGCAGGAACCGCACCACTGGCTGATGAAACAGTGATTGCAGGAAAATCCGCAGCAAGCGACCGGGTCGGCACCTTTTCTGGCAAGCTTACAAAGTTTGTTTGTTATGCGGCACATTGCTTCGATGTGCATTATCCAATGCCTGCTGAAAGGCATTTTCAGTATTCCGGAGATATCCTTTCCGCACCAGTAGTCTATCAGCCAGCGCGCGTTTATATCAGTGCTGACGCATTCTGAGGCTGTCAGCCGCTGCCTGTCCTCGTCAGTGAAACGGCGTCTGAGGTCAGGGTATTCCAGCTTCTCAATAAGCGCGTTCGTTGACTGCATGACTTCCCGGGCGTATTCGGCAAGCGACCTGATATCAAGCTGTTCTGAGAACGCTGCTATCTCGTCTCCCTGAAGTTCATTCCCGGTGGTGATGAGCGGTGAGCCTGTGCGCTGCTGATAGTTTCCGGAGAAAAATATCTGCTGGTCGCGGGCAAGCAGTTCATGCGCGGTGATGTCTTCTATTCTGAAAATATGCCATATCGAGTAGGCTAATGTTTTGCTGTGGTAACCCTCTGCGCCTGCGAAAGGCATCTGATAAAACGCCTCGGGCGGGTATGTATCCGCTATCTGCATTACCTGCCCAAAAAGCTCCGCTCTCAGTTCTGTGAGCTTTTTAATGCCGTCCTTATATGTGGCTCTGCTTTTTATAAGTTTCTGAAATTCGCTGTTTTTTACCGACCATTCCTTGTTCATGAAAACCTCCATAATGAAAGTATTTTTTATGATTATATCACATCTGTCGGGGAAAGTCAACAGCGAAAAAAACCAGCCCCTGCATTTCAGGGACTGGTCGTTTTTTATTTTGCAGACTGTTCGGGTGCGCGGCGGCAGTTTTCCAGCAGGTCTTTCAGCTGTGATATCGGGAAGAAGTATGCGGATTCGCTGTCGTCTTCCATTTCGATAACCAGGAGCGCCTTGGTGCCCCAGTCGTTGATTGTTATGCGGCGCACGGTCGAGCTTTTTCCGGTCTTTGTATTGATCGACTTCAGCAGGTCGTTCATGCGGACGAATCCGTGTATCCTGCCGCTGCTGCTCGTCCTGAAAGACAGCTTCTTCGCAAAGGGTCTCTCAATATCGATTATTACCCGGATCTCTGTAATACCGCCGGGCAGTTCAGCTTCGGTGCGGTGTACCGTGCGGAACAGCTTTGTCGGAATGTAGTCCTCCAGCTTTACTGTCGGCGCGTCTGCGTAGTGCTGTGAATTAGCCATGCTTCATCGATCCTTCCTGTTAAAGAGTTGCGTCCACCTCGGTGAGTACCTCATCGACCTTGACCATTTCCTCGCGGAGCTGTTCCGGAGTGATGATGAGCGGCGGGCATACGAGGATCATGTTCTCGTGGGAATATGTCATGAACTTCTTAGCCTTGAGCTTCTTGATGATACCGCCCATAACGCCCAGCTTGTCGCCGCCGTATGGTACCAGCGGTTCTCTGGTCTCCTTGTCCTTGACAAGTTCTATCGCGGAGAACAGACCGATGTAGCGCACATCGCCAACGCACTTGTGCTTGGTTTTCAGTTCCTCAAGTATCTCGCCGAGCACCTTACCGCTGTTGTTTACGTTTTCGAGGATATTGTTGTCCTTGTAGTAGTTCAGGCAGGCAACTCCGGCTGCGCATGCGAGAGGGTGTCCGCTGTAGGTGAGTCCGCACTGCAGCACGTTGTCATCGAAATATTCGGCGATCTTCTTGCTGACTGCAACGCCGCCCAGCTGAACATATCCGCAGGTGACGCCTTTTGCGAAGCTGACGATATCAGGCTTTACGCCGAAGTTCTCGAACGCGAACATCTTACCTGTGCGCCCGAATCCCGCCATTACCTCGTCGCATATCATCATGATGCCGAACTCGTCGCATATCTTACGCACGCCTGCAAGGTAGCCCTCCGGCGGGATAATGATACCGTTGGAGCCGGTGATGGTCTCCATTACGATGGCAGCGACTGTATCCGGTCCCTCGTAGATGACCTGCTCGCGGAGCTTGTTCACATAGTATTCGCTGTATTCTTTCTCGCTGGCGAACGGGAGGTTGTCGCGGTACATATACGGGTCGAAGAATTTCACAAAGCCGGGAATGCCGGGTTCAAGCGGGTATCTTCTCGGCTCTCCGGTGAGATTGCCTGCGCCGAACGTGGAACCGTGATAGCTTCTGTAGCGGGAGAATATCTTTTTTCTTCCGGTGTACATTCTCGCCATCTTGATGGCGTTCTCGTTGGCGTCAGCGCCGCCGTTGGTGAAGAATACCTTTCCGATGTTGTCGGGCATGAGGTCTACAACCATTTCGGCGAGCTTTGAGCGGCTCTCGCAGGCGTAGCTGGGACCTACGAAGCAGAACTTTTCAGCCTGCTCCTTGATGGCGTCGATGATGGGTCTGCATCCGAAGCCTACGTTGAGGTTTACCAGCTGGCTGGACATGTCGGTGTAGCGGTTGCCGTCATAGTCCCAGAAATAGATGCCCTCGCCGCGTTCTACGGGGATAGGGTCAAGTCCCGCCTGCTTTGACCAGGACTGCAGATTATACTTGGTGTGGTTGGCTTTGATCTCAGTTGCATTCATAAGAATCGTCCTCCATTATCAGCTTTGAGTTTTCCATATTGAGTAGTTCCTTTGCCCGGAAAGCCAGAAGCAGATTCATTTTATCCTCATCGCTGAAGCTGCTTGAGAGAAGCTCCCGGATCTGCTTCAGCTTGTAGTTCACCGTGTTGCGGTGAACGCCGAAGATCTCCGCGGCTTCCTTTACGCTGCAGTCGTTTTCGAAGTAGCAGCGCAGCAGATCAGCGTAGTCGGTGTTGTTTTTTGCGTCGTAGTCGAGCAGCTTTCCGAGGGTGCTGTCCACATAATCCGAGAGGATACGTGAGCTTTCCACGCCGAAAAGCAGCTTGTAGACCCCGATGTCGTGATAGTGCATTACTGCGGCGTTTTTCATGGTCGCCAGCCGCATGGCGGATACAGCCTCGTGGTAGCAGGAATGTATCCCGCCGTACCCGAGACCGTTATCGGATATCCCGATGTGGACTCCGGTGGGTTCGGAGCAGCTTTCAGTGACCGCAGCCGCAAGCTGTTCGGCTAAGCGTTGAGCCTCCTGCGCGGTGAAGTGCTGCCGGACTATCACCAGGTAGTTCTCCTGAATGAATATGCAGGAGGGATACTGGGTGCTGGCGCATATCTTACGCACCATGAACTTCATGCTGCGCCATTCGTCGCCGTTTCCGGGCTTGTCGGGGTGGGAAAGTTCGGCGGCAAGCAGCGTATATCCGCTCACGTCATGGAATCCCCGGCGCTCCAGCACCGGCGCGTATCCGTCCCGCTGACCCGGCGCGAAGAACAGGTTTCTGAACGCTCCCGCAAGACTGGTCTCGCTTTCCTCGTTGCTGACTATCCGGTGGCAGAAATCGTAGGTCATGTCTATCAGCCGGACAGTCCACGGTACGGCGAACAGCGGGAGCGCGTTGTGCTCGCAGTATTCCGCGACCTCCTTCGGGACTGCGTTTATGTACGGTCCGATATTCACGACTATCCCGGCAACGCTGCGTTCTTTCAGGGAATGAACAAAATCCAGCAGCCAGGCGTTTCCCTTGTGCCCGATTCCGGTCGTGAATACCAGCTCGTTGCCGTGCATGAAGTCGGGCACCTCGCTGTCCTCTACGATATGCACCCATCTGACGAAGTTCTCCATGCCGCCCTTTCCGGCGATGAGCTTCATGCCATAGGTCTTTTCGGTGTTCGCGCACAATCTTGCGAGAGTGATAGCCATAAATGCCCTCCTTTCATTGCTTTGATACTAGTCTCTTGCGGGCTTCTTCACGCGTTTGCTGTGAGTGATGGAGCCGGTGGGGCAGACCAGCGTACACAGCAGGCAGCCCACGCAGTTTCCTCCGGTGAGGTGCGGCTTTCTGTCAGCGCCCAAAGCGATAGCCTGATGTCCGCCGTCCATGCAGGAGATATAGCACCTGCCGCAGCCGACGCAGCTTTCCTTGCTGAACATCGGGTAGACCACGGTGCTGCGGTCGAGGTCGTCTGCCGGGACTATATTTTTCAGCGCAGAACCGGTCAGTTCCCTCAGCGCCGACATGCCCTTCGATCTCAGATACGCCTGCGTTCCGGTGATGAGGTCGTCGATTATCCGGTAGCCGTACTGCATGACCGCAGTGGTTATCTGGATATTTTCGCAGCCTAGCGCGATAAATTCCAGCGCGTCATGCCAGCTTTCGATACCTCCGATACCGCTGAGCGGCATTCCGGAAAGCTCCGGACAGACCGCCATATCGTGAATGAATCTCAGCGCTATCGGCTTCACCGCTTTTCCGGAGTACCCCGAAACGGAGCACTTTCCGTTCACGCTGGGGCAGGACGCCATGCTGTCCAGGTCGATCCGCGTCAGGCTCTTGACTGTATTTATCGCAGCAATGCCGTCCGCGCCGCCCTCCTTTGCAGCTATCGCCGGGATCTCCATGTTGCCGATGTTAGGGGTCATCTTCGCCAGCACCGGTAATTTGGTCCCGCGCTTTGCCGCCGCGGTGTACGCCCTTACCAGTTCCGGACTCTGCCCGACATCGCTGCCAAGTCCCTTGCCGACCATCTGCGGGCAGGAGAAGTTGCACTCGATGATGTCGCAGCCCGCTTCTTCTGAAAGCCTTGCAAGCTCCGTCCATTCTTCCTCGGTGCTTCCCATTATTGAGGAAACTATCACCTTGGTGGGGAAGTCGTTTTTCAGCCGTCTGAGTATTTCAAGGTTCTCTTTGAGCGGGTGGTCGGATATCTGCTCGAGGTTCTTGAAGCCTACGAACGGGGTGGATTCCTTGCCGATGGCGTCGAATCTCGGGGATACCTCGTCAGGCCTGATGAATCCTATCGTCTTGTAGACTATTCCTCCCCAGCCCGCTTTCAGCGCGTTCGCGCACATCTCGTAGCCGCTTGCCACGACAGACGAGGAGAGGAAGAACGGATTCTCGCACTTCACCCCGCAGAAGTTCATCGAGAGGTCTGCGGTGAGTTCCTCCGGCTTTATCGGCGCGGCGGATTCAAGCGATGCTTCCGCCATCTCGCGGATCTTCACCGGTGATTCGTAGTGCAGGCAGGCGTTTTCGCATTCGCCGGAACAGCCGGCGCACTTCGCGGCTTCAATGTACCCCGCGCCGACCGCTTCGTTTTCGAATCTCACAGCCCTTACGAACCTTGCAGGATCGAAGCCCATTGTGCACGCCGCCGTGCAGGGGGCGTCCGAGCACAGCATACAGCGTGCTGATTCATTGTTGAGTATCTGTTGTGCGTAGTTCATGATGTTACCTCCTGCACGCGGTCTGATTTATTTTGCCTTATGCCGTGCGCACTTTACGAATTTGCCCCAGCCGCGTTCGCCGACAAACTCGCCGTTGTCGAACACCAGCCTGCCTCTGGAGTAGGTCTGTACCGGATAGCCGTGCACCATTACGCCCTCCCAGATGGTATGGTCGCAGTCGGAGTGCATGTTCTCCTGATGGATGGTGAAATCCTTTTCCGGGTCGTAGATAACGATGTCCGCGTCCTTACCGGGGGCTATCTCGCCCTTGTCGGTGCAGCCGAATATCCTTGCGGGATTTGCGGAGCACAGTTCAACAGCCTTTTCGAAGCTGATAACGCCGTTGTTCGCCTTGCCGAGCATGTAGGGGTACATGTTCTCGATTCCCGCACAGCCGTTGGGTATCTTGCGGAAGTCGTTGAGTCCCCAGTCCTTTTCGCTCTGCTGGAATGGGCAGTGGTCGGTCGCGATGGTGTCGATATCGCCGCGCTTTATTGCTTCCCAGATTGCGTCCTGGGATTCCTGACCCTTCATAGGAGGTGAGCATACGAAGTTGCGGCCGTCTGAGCGCTTGTAGACATCGCTGGTGAACTCCAGGTACTGCGGGCAGGTCTCAGCGTAAATTTCAAGCCCCTCGTCCTTCGCCTTGGTTACTGCTTCCACACCCTGCCTGTTCGCAAGATGAACGATGTACAGCGGAGCCTTTGCCGCCCTCGCAAGATTTATCGCGCGCTCGTCAGCCTCGCCCTCAACGAACTCGGGACGGCTCATGTAGTGATACCACGCGCTGGTCTTTTCCTCGCTGATGTACTTCTCAGTCAGCGTGTTGACCAGTTCGTTGTTCTCGGCGTGTACCGCTATCAGCGCGCCGAACTCCTTGGATTTTGAAAGCAGCTGATAGAATACGCCGTCCTTTACGCCGAAATCGTATACCATGAACACCTTGTAGGAGGTAACGCCGATATCGCAGGCATCGTTTATGCTGTCCAGCAGTTCGCCGTGGATATCCTTGACGCCGATGTGGAAAGAGTAATCCACTGCTGCGTCAGGAGCTGCAAGAGCGTTTCTGCGCTCGAAGGTCTGGGTCATCGTCTCGTTGAAGTCCTGCAGCGCGAAGTCGAACACTGTGGTGGTGCCGCCGCAGGCCGCCGCGCGGGTGCCCGCGAAGTAGTCGTCGGAGGATACCGTGCCGCCGAACGGCATTGCAAGATGAGTGTGTGCGTCTATCGCACCGGGAAGCACCAGCTTGCCCTGCGCGTCAACTTCCTTTGCGCCGTCAGCGGGAAGCCCCAGCCCGACCGCCGCTATCTTGCCGTCCTTTACTGCAACATCAGCCCTGAACGAGCCTGTCGCATTCACGACCGTGCCGTTTCTGATGATCATATCCATAAGAAAACCTCCTTATAATTTGTGTTGGCAAAACTTGTTTGTCGGAAAACCAGCCGGAGCGTTCTCCGCCTGGCTTTCCGACAAACCCTCGCTGGTGCGGGGGTCTGCCGTGAATGAAACCTTATTATTTACTTTGGGAATGGGAAATCTTTAAGTTAACCGCCGTAGTTGGAGTTCTTGTAAACCAGTACCAGACCGGATCTCTGATATACCTGAGCGACCTCCAGCAGGTCCATGCCGCCGGCGTTTGCGTTGATGAGGTTGGATACCCATGTTACGCCGAAATCGACTGTGCCGTTGTATACTGCGGTAGTTTCGGAGATGTCGCCGCCGCCGGAGATGATGTCAACGGTGAGACCTACCTCATCGTAGTAGCCCTTTGCCTGAGCAACGTAGTAGCCCATGAACTGAGCCTGCGGCAGCCATTTCAGCTGTACGGAAACGGAGGTCTTTTCGGGAGCGCCGTCAGTTTCCGGGTCGTAGGTGAGGAAATCAGTGCTGCGGATATCGTCAAGCGTCAGGGAAGCGAGCTTGTCCTTTGCGGCGCTGTCCTCGAGAATGATGTACTGCTTTGCGAGGTCGAGGGTCTGCTGCATAGCGGCTTCGTCCATGTTGCCCACGTCAGCGGCGGAAACGGAATTGCCGTTCATATCTGTAGTCACCAGCTTTGCGACCTCGGAAGCCATGTACGCCTGGTGATCGGCGGAGACGGAGGAACCAGCCTCGAATACGATCTCAGCGGCTTCGTCCGGGTGCTCGCATGCGTAAGCCCAGCCCTTCATGGAAGCGGAAACGAACGCCTTTACAGTATTCGGGTTTTCCTCAGCGAACGCCTTGGAGGTGAACAGATTATCCTCCAGCATGGCAACTCCCTCGTCGTTCATGTCGATGACGCTTACCGAGTCGCCGTAGCCATAGCCACCGTCATAGCTGTTCTTAACAAGACCGAGTTCGTTGTATGTCATTGCGGAAGCCAGCTTTACGCTGTCGCTGTCGAACTGGTCCATTGTGAAATCCTGTGTGATATAGTCGGTGGGAAGTCCGTACTTAGTCAGCAGCGCCTGTATCTCATACTCATTGCCGAGACCCCAGTTGCCTACAGTGCTTTCAGCCGCTGCGGACTTTATGATATCCTCATGGCTCATTGCGCCTGTGGATTCAGCTGCGGAGCTTTCCTCAGCCGCGGAACTTTCCTCAGCCGCGGAGCTGCTGTCCGCTGCGGTAGTGCCGGAAGTGGAGGAGCTTTCAGCCGCGCTGGACGATGAACCGGAAGTTCCGCCGGAACAAGCGGTAAGCTGAACGCATGCCATCAGTGCCGCTGCACCTGCCAGTAATATTCTTTTTCTTTCTGCTTTCATAGTGTGTACCTGCCTTTCTTATACCTTTTGTTCTATACTAAACGGAAGCGCTTACGCCTTTCTCCGTTTTAGCACTATTCTTTCGACCAGCATGAGAACGATATACATTCCTATGCCTATCGCACATGCCACTGCGATGTAAGCCCACGCCGTGGGGTACTGTCCCTTGACTATGTTTTCACGTATCTGCCGTCCCACGCCAACCGTGTCTTCGGCGAAGTATTCAGTTACCAGCGCGCCGATGACGCTCGCCGGAACGCTCACCCTCAGCGCCGTGAAGACGTAGGGAAGCGAGTTCGGAAGCCTCAGCTTCGTGAAGACCACTATTTTCGGTGCCGCGTAGGAGGTCATCAGATCCTCGGAGAACGGCTTCAGTTCAGTCAGCCCGCGGAATGCATTTACGCTCATCGCGGCGGTGCAGGAGATGGTGACTACGATTATCTTTGCAAGCGTGCTGCGGACTGAAACATCATTGCTGACGTCGCGCGTCCAGTTGTTTATAACAGGCGCGAGAGCCACTATCGGTATCGCGTTGAACGCGGAAACTATCGTAAGTCCGCCTGCGCCCCACTTGCGGAATATCGAAGCCACGACTGCTATCAGATATCCCAGCACGCTTCCTGCCGCGAGACCGCCCAGCGCAACTATAAGAGTCATCTGGACCTGGCTGCCGATGCCGTCCTTGTTCTGGGATATTATCTCGCTTATTCGTGTTGGAAGCGGGAGAGTTATCGTATCTGTGCCCAGCCAGGAATGCAGCACCTGCGTCTGCCACAGCACGAATATGATAACTCCGAACAGCAGCGGAAGCCCTGCGCTTGAAAGCATGCCCAGCCATTTCTTTGTTTTCATGATATCCCTCCTCAGTCGCTGGTCTTGTTTCTCTTATACGGACAGAGCAGCTTTTCGATAAGCCCCATCAGCACGAAGCTGAGAATGCCTATCAGCGCGCTTATCAGCACGATGTCCCAGAAAACTAGGCGCGTCATGCCGCCTTTCAGGGACTGCGACAGCATACAGCCGAGACCGTTGCCGCCCTGCAGGGTATCGACGAGTATCGAAGCGGTTATCGCCATCGGGGCTGAAATTTTCAGACCGGTGAAGAAGTAGGGGATACACGCCGGGATAAGCGTTTTGGCGTAAAGCTGGAACTTGTTCGCCGCGTAGCTGTACATCAGTTCGTGCTTTTCCTTTTCGACTGACCGGAATCCGGCGAGCACGTTCGTTGACACGGGGTAGAAAGTTAGAATTGCAGCGATGACTATTCTTGCAGAATTGATATCGCCGGTTATCGAGAGGATTATCGGAGCCATGCCGAGAATAGGTATCATCTGAATTATCATCAGATACGGGAACGCTATCTTCTCGACCACCCGCGAGAGATTCATCAGCAGTGCGAGTATGTAGCCTGTCACGATACCGGTCAGGAAGCCTATCCCCGCACGCGATAGAGTTTCACCGCACGCCGTGCCGATAAGCTCTATCATCGTCATTTTTCCGGTGACTTTCTTATCGCTGAAGAACGAACCGATTATTTCATACAGGTGCGGAAGCACATTTACGGGGGTGCGCTTCGTTGCTGCGACTATACAGGCGAATATCTCCCAGACGACCACTATTCCGAGTATCCAGACCAGCGTTACCATGTGTTTTGAGTGAACGAAGCGTTTCAGAGCCGGGAGAGGACCCCTGCGCGCTTTCTTTGCAGTTGTCATGATATCCCTCCTTAAACGCCCTCAAAGCTGTTGCGGACCTTAGCTACCAGCTCGGTGAACTCCTGCGTGTCCGTGAGACCCAGCGTGCGGGGTCTAGGCAGGTCGATATCGACTACTGCGGAGAGCCGTCCCGGGTGAGGGGAGAGCACGCACACGCGGTCGGAAAGGAACACGCTTTCGGAAATGTTGTGCGTTACGAAGATGACGGTTTTGTTTGTCTTGCGCCATATCTTCAGCAGGTCGATGTGGAGCTTTTCGCGGGTAAATTCGTCCAGCGCTGAGAAAGGCTCGTCCATCAGCAGTATTTCCGGGCGTATCGCCAGCGCTCTCGCGATCCCGACTCTTTGCTGCATGCCGCCGGAAAGCTGATTCGGATAGTGGTTCGCGAAGTTCGTGAGACCAACCATTTCAAGCATGCTGTCCGCGATGTCCTCGCGCTCGTCTTTCGGGACGTGCATTATCTCCAGCGGGAGCATTACGTTTCTGCGGACCGTCCGCCAGTCGTAGAGCACCGGACTCTGGAATACGATCCCATATCGCTGAGCCAGCCTTGCTTCCCGGGGAGTTACGCCGCCTACCGTTATCTTTCCGGAGGTCGGGTGGAGCAGATCTGCGATTATTCTAAGGAGCGTTGTCTTGCCGCAGCCCGAGGGACCAAGCAGCGAGATGAATTCACCTTTCTTGATGTCCAGCGTTACATTTGTGAGCGCTGTCACATCGTTTCCGCCCTGATCCTTGTACACCATGCCGATGCTGTCCAGCATGATCTCTGTTTTCTCGTTTGCCATATTGATCACTCCTTATAATAAAAAACAGGGCAGCGGCGTCATCATCGGCGCCATTGCCCTGATCTTCTGTTCTCTGTTTTGTTTGTTGGATTTGCAGGAATGAATCATCGAATATTCATTTCTGCGTTTCCTTTGTTCTTGATACAAGTATACAGCAAAACACGCCCGCTGTCAATGTGCTGCGGCGCTTTTAGGATAAATATACAATAATCTTTGTGAAAAACCGGCACAGATATATGTATAATCCACACAATAATACAGCTTTGTGCTTCCGCATAACCACATATATTGTGCTGGGGCACACACATTTTATTTTCCTGACACGAGAAAAAGCCCTCAGCCCCGTGATGCTTTT
>ERZ1035006.1312-NODE-1312-length-16728-cov-10.359803_pt1 | contig 16728 bp, 18 predicted proteins | sample MGYA00520694_ERZ1035006 | MGnify/ENA primary metagenome ERZ1035006 (study PRJEB33766, sample SAMN09781746) | gut metagenome | biome: gut microbiome | host: Homo sapiens | place: Madagascar | study: EMG produced TPA metagenomics assembly of the PRJNA485056 data... | reverse complement strand
AAAACAATTCTGGCGGCCAAACAGATACTTGTGGAAAAAAAGTCTTTATTAAATGAACGTTTTCGTGTATGATAGTTGTGATATTGTATGCTGTTAATCAAAACAGGATAAAATACATTGTTCTGATATTATTTTATATAGCAGAAGGGAGAGAACCAAATGGGGATTCTGATTCAAGGAGGACGCATTGTAGATGCAGCTGCCAAGATAGACAAGGTTGCGGATATATACCTGAATGGTGGAGTTGTTGAGGCTGTAGGGGAGAATCTGAAAGTGAAGGAGAAAGACGACAGGATCATAGATGCCAGTGGTCTGGTAGTACTGCCGGGGCTGGTAGATCTTCATGTACATTTCAGAGATCCGGGTCAGACACAGAAGGAAGATATAGAAAGCGGTTCCAGAGCTGCAGCACGAGGTGGAGTTACCACTGTTGTGGCAATGCCAAATACCACACCTGTCATTGACTGCCCGGATCGTGCAAATTACGTAAAACATAAGGCAAAAGAAGTGTCTCCGATCCATGTCCTTCAGGCAGGTGCCATGACAAAGGGAGAAATGGGACAGGAGCTTTCTGACATAAAGGGAATGGCAGAGGCCGGTGTGCCGGTACTTTCTGAGGATGGAAAATCCGTTATGAAAGCAAGCCTTTGCAAAGAGGCAATGCAGGCAGCCGTAGAAGCAGATCTGCCAATCTTCGACCATTGTGAGGATATGACACTTCGAGGAGATGGCTGCATGAATGATGACGAAAATGCCAAACGTCTTGGCCTTCCGGGAATCTGCAATTCTACAGAAGATACCATAGCGGCAAGAGACTCTCTCCTTGCTATTGAAACAGGAGCAAGACTTCATCTGTGCCACTGTTCCACAAGAGGCGTTGCCAGGATGATGAAAGCTTTTCAGGCAGAAGGAATCAAAAATATCACAGCTGAGGTATGCCCTCATCACTTTATCCTCACATCAGATGACATTGAAAGAGATGATTCCAATTACAAAATGAATCCACCTCTTCGTACCAGAAAAGATGTAGATGCCCTTGTAGAAGGTCTGAAAGAAGGGTATATTCAGGTGATCAGTACCGATCATGCACCTCATACCCAGCAGGATAAAGCAGGCTCCATGAGAACTGCTGCTTTTGGAATAGTAGGGATTGAGACAAGCTTTGCCCTTAGCTATACAGCGCTTGTGGAAACCGGAGTGCTTACACTGAGCCAGCTGGTGGAAAAGATGAGCTACAATCCCGCACAGATCCTTAGGCTGCCGTGTGGAACCCTGCAGAAAGGACATCCGGCAGATGTGGTGATTGCAGATATTAAGCACCCATATACCATCCACAAGGCAGACTTTGTATCCAAAGGCAGGAACACACCTTTTGAAGGCAAAGAGGTAAAAGGGAAAATCTTATATACTATTTGCGATGGGAAAATTGTTTACAAAGATCCGGCTGCAGAGAAATAAATATCTTTTTTATAAAATTTATTTTAGGAGGAAAAATCCATGATCAATAAACTAATTTCAAATATCAAGAAAACAGGAGCGCCTATCGTAGTAGGACTGGATCCAATGCTGAATTACATTCCAAAGCATATTCAGGAAAATGCATTTAAAGAATTTGGGGAGACACTGGAAGGTGCGGCAGAGGCAATCTGGCAGTTTAACAAGGGAATCGTAGATGCTACCTACGATCTTATCCCTGCTGTAAAGCCACAGATCGCCATGTATGAACAGTTTGGAATCCCAGGACTTACGGCATATAAGAGAACGGTAGATTACTGCAAGGAAAAAAATCTTGTTGTAATCGGAGATATCAAGCGTGGCGACATTGGCTCCACATCTGCAGCCTACGCAACCGGACATCTGGGAAAAATCCAGGTGGGAAGCAAGACATACGTTCCATTTAACGAGGATTTCGCCACCGTGAATCCATATCTTGGAACAGACGGCATAAAGCCATTTATGGATGTATGCAAGGAAGAGAAAAAGGGAATCTTTGTTCTGGTAAAGACCTCCAACCCTTCAAGTGGTGAATTCCAGGACAGAATCATAGACAAGCGCCCATTGTATGAGTGGGTGGGCGAGAAGGTTGCCAAATGGGGCGAGGAAGTAATGGGAGATGACTACAGCTACGTAGGAGCTGTTGTAGGCGCTACATATCCGGAAATGGGAAAAGTACTGAGAAAGCTTATGCCGAAAACTTACATTCTTGTACCAGGCTACGGTGCACAGGGAGGGAAAGGAGCAGACCTTGTTCACTTCTTCAACAAAGACGGTCTTGGTGCTATCGTAAACTCCTCCCGTGGAATCATTGCTGCTTACAAGCAGGAAAAATACGGAAAATTTGGTGAAGAAAATTATGCAGACGCTTCCCGCCAGGCTGTAAAGGACATGATCCTGGACATCAGTCAGGCTCTGGAAAAACGTCAGGAGGAAAAATAAGATTATGAGTACAAAGGTAAAAGAAACCTGTACAGTGATCCGTCAGGAATGCATTGGAAAAGACATTTACAGTATGTGGCTGCAGACAAAGACCATTGCTGGAAATGCAAAGCCAGGTCAGTTCGTTTCTGTTTATACCCACGATGGAAGTAAGCTTCTGCCCCGCCCCATCAGCCTTTGTGAGATTGACAGGGAAAAGGGAGCTCTTCGTCTTGTCTATCGAGTGACTGGGAAAAATACAGGAACGGAAAGCTTTTCCAGATTTCAGGCAGGAGAAGAAGTAGAAGTATTAGGCCCTCTTGGAAATGGATTTCCTTTGGAAGAGGCAGCCGGAAAACGTGTATTTCTCATGGGCGGAGGCATCGGAGTTCCGCCTATGCTGGAAACCATGAAGCAGCTGGATGCACAGAAAACGGCAGTTCTTGGATACCGTGACGAGTTGTTTTTGAATGAAGAATTTGCGAAAAACGGACAGGTGTATGTTGCTACCGAGGACGGCTCTGCCGGAACAAAAGGAAATGTTATGGATGCCATCCGTGAGAATAAGCTGGAAACAGACGTTATTTTTGCCTGTGGTCCGAAGCCTATGCTCCGTGCAATCAAAGCATACGCAGTAGAGCATAACATTGCCTGCTGGATTTCCATGGAAGAGCGTATGGCCTGTGGTGTTGGTGCCTGCCTTGGATGTGTCTGCCAGTCCACAGAGGTTGATGGACATTCTCATGTGCATAATAAGAGAGTCTGCAAAGACGGACCTGTATTTCTTTGTACGGAGGTGGAGTTATGAGTAATGTGAGCGTAAATCTTGCCGGAGTACAGCTGAAAAATCCGGTAATGACAGCATCCGGGACCTTCGGTTCAGGACAGGAATACAGCGAATTTGTAGATTTAAACAAGCTGGGAGCCGTTGTTACCAAAGGAGTAGCCAATGTTCCGTGGCCGGGAAACCCTACACCCCGTATTGCTGAGACAACAGGGGGAATGTTAAATGCCATCGGACTTCAGAATCCTGGAATTGATGTATTCTGCGAAAGAGATATTCCTTTCCTGAAAAAATATGATACCAAGATTATTGTAAACGTCTGCGGAAAAAGTACAGAGGACTACTGCGAGGTAGTAGAGCGTCTTGGAAACGAGCCGGTAGATATGCTGGAAATCAATGTATCCTGTCCAAACGTAAAGGAAGGCGGAATCGCTTTTGGCCAGAATCCTAAGGCACTTGAGGCAATCACAAAAGAAGTGAAGAAATATGCAAAGCAGCCGGTTATCATGAAGCTTAGCCCAAATGTCACAGATATTACTGAAATGGCACGGGCAGCAGAAAGTGGCGGTGCGGATGTGGTATCTCTTATTAACACCATTACAGGAATGAAAATTGATATCAATCGCAGAGCTTTTGCCCTGGCAAACAAGACGGGCGGAATCTCCGGTCCGGCAGTGAAACCAGTGGCTGTCCGTATGGTATATCAGGTTGCCAATGCAGTAAAAATCCCGATTATCGGAATGGGTGGAATTGCAAGTGCGGAGGATGCACTGGAATTTATTATGGCAGGGGCGACAGCAGTATCTGTAGGAACTGCAAACTTTATTAATCCTTACACCACCCAGGAGGTTGCAGCCGGAATCGAGAAATTTCTCGAAGAGAAAAAGGTGGAAGATATTAAAGAACTTATTGGATGTGTCAGATAAAGGGATTTTGACCTGCACAAGGTTTTGTGATAGTATAGAGAAAATCTAAAGAGAAAACAGACAGGAAACAGGAGGTAATAGAAATGGAGCAGTATAAACAGGAATTTATTGAGTTTATGATCGATTGTAATGTACTTAAATTTGGAGATTTCGTTACAAAATCCGGAAGAAAAACACCATTTTTCGTAAACACCGGTTTTTATCGTACAGGTGCACAGCTTCGTAAGCTGGGACAGTATTATGCAAAAGCAATCGAGAACAAATTTGGTCTGGATTTTGATGTGCTTTTCGGACCTGCATACAAGGGAATCCCGCTGACCGTAGCTGCAACCATGGCCATCAGCGAAGAATACGGAAAGGATATCCGCTACTGTTCAAACCGTAAGGAAGTAAAGGATCATGGTGATAAAGGAATCCTTCTTGGAAGTCCTATTGAGGATGGGGATAAGGTTGTGATCATTGAGGATGTTACTACAGCAGGTACTTCCATTCAGGAGACACTGCCGATTATCAAGGCACAGGGAGAGGTATCTCCTATTGGTCTTGTAGTTTCTGTTGACCGTATGGAGCGTGGACAGGGAACAAAGAGTGCATTAAAGGAAATCGAAGAGAAGTACGGACTGAAAACAACTGCAATCGTAACAATGGCAGAGGTTGTAGAGCATCTTTACAATAAAGAATACAAAGGAAAGGTCATCATCGACGATACTTTAAAGGCAGCCATTGATGCATATTACAGTCAGTACGGCGCAGAATAATGGTAAAGGAGGCAGCTGCTGATGAGTGAAAAGCTTTACAAAACGGTATCGAATATAGGAGCCGGGAGTATTGCCCTTGGCATTATCACATTGGTAACAGGGGTTACAACTGGAATCCTTATGATCGTAAACGGTGCCAGACTTCTGAAAAGTAAATCTGATATGATGATTTAAGGGGAGCATTTTGAGCAGGAAAATAAAACTTTTGATTCGCCGGTGTGGACTTGTACTGTTTGTGCTCTATATGATGCTTCTGGTGTATTTTCTGTTTTTTGCAGAGGAATACGGCAGAGTGGCACAGGCAGAACGGCTGTACAGGTATAATCTGGTCCCCTTCGTGGAAATCAAAAGGTTCTGGATGTACCGGGAGCAGCTGGGAACATTTGCCGTGTTCAGTAATATTTTCGGAAATGTGATCGGCTTTTTACCTTTCGGTTTCATCCTTCCGATTATTTTCAGAAGAATGAACAGTGGTTTTCTCATCTGCATATCAGGATTTTTATTTAGTCTGACTGTAGAAGTGATTCAGCTTGTTACGAAGGTTGGATGTTTTGATGTGGATGATATGATTTTGAATACCCTGGGAGCAGTTCTGGGATATATATGTTTTGTCATCTGTGATCATATTAGGAGAAAATACCATTATGGCAAAAAGATATAGATATTCATTTACGAAGAAAAAAGAAGCTGCAAAAGGGAAGCTGTCTGCCGGTCTGGCAGCAGCGTCCTTTTTGTTGTTTATCGTTGCTGTGATCCTGGCTTACAGCCTGAATGACAGCTTGGGATTTATCATAGGAGGAGTGGGGCTGTTTGCCACTCTTCTTTCGGTATACGGATTTATTGTGGGACTTCTGGGTTTTTCCGAAGAGGGAAAAAATCACAGAACCTGTATTATCGGATCAATTAGTAATGGGATAATTATGGTTGTATGGCTTGGAATCTATCTTACAGGATTGTAAGAGGGAATGAAAAACGGGATTCAGGGCAGGAATAACCGGAAATGGGGCAGTATGGACAAAAGACTGAAAAAGCAGATGGATTTTATCCTGGAAGTGGATAAAGTAAAAAATATTACAAGACAGACCTATCTGGCAGATGGAAAACGTAAGGAAAATGATGCAGAGCATTCCTGGCATCTGGCACTTATGGCCATTCTTTTAAAAGAATATGCGCCGGAAGAGATTGATCTTGGAAAGGTAATTCCAATGGTTCTGGCTCATGATCTGGTAGAAATTGATGCCGGCGATACCTATGCCTATGATGAGGCAGGAGCACAGACCAAAAGAGAAAGGGAAAAGAAGGCGGCAGACCGTATTTACGGTCTTCTTCCGGAGGACCAGGGAAAGTGGCTCTATGATCTCTGGGAAGAATTTGAAGCTTATGAAACACCGGAAGCCAAATTTGCCCATATGCTGGATAATAGCCAGCCATTGTTTTTAAATAATGCCACAGATGGAATCAGCTGGGTTGAGCACGGGGTAAAGAAAAGCCAGATTTATAAGCGAAATAACCGGACTGGTGAGGGCGGACCTGAAATCTGGGAGTATATGCAGGAATTGATAGATGATCATGTGGCAAAAGGTCATGTAATCGATGATATGGGAAAGTGAGGATGGAAATTCTTGGATGAATTATTGATGGAGCGTTTCACTCTTGCAAAAGAGAGAATTAGTGAAATTCCAGAGGAAAAAGCTGTTTTGGAGCCTTATCTGGATTTTTTTGAGAAAACAGCTGTATTTCTCATGAAAACGGTGTATGTAATGGAGCAAAAGGAGCTGTTTACGGCAGGAGAGTGGAAAGAGATGAACCATGCCCTTTACGAGGATATTCTGCCGGAAAACTATGGGAAGAGCTATGGAAACCCGGTTTATGCCTGTGAGAAGCTGGGTGAATATGGAAAAGCTCTTTGCTTTTTGTATGCAGAGGTAAGAGGCGCCATTGTCTATGCACATGAGAAAAGCCTGTGGGATATGACTGTAACACTGGAACTGTTTCTGGAAATGTACAGCGCCTTTACCCAGGAAGAGCTTCCTTTGGAACATGAGGTGCAGGGAATTCTTTCCTCTTATGTGAATGATTACTGCCAGGATATGGTGGAAGAACACGTGCGTAAAAGTGTGGATCCGGATATGGATTTTGCAGCCAGAATCATTATGGAGGAAGATTTGTCTGATTTAAGCTATCTTTACCATTTTGGAGAGTATATATCAGACAATGAGCTGGGAGTGGCAAAATTCCTGAACGGACTTTCCCAGGAGAAAATTGATGCCTGTGCTAAAACTTATACAGAGGGCTTTCGCATGGGATTTGTAAACGGAAGAAAGAACCTCAGCAAGAAGAAAACAGTAAATATCCGCTATAATCTTGGCTTTGAGCGTATGGTAAGAGCTGCGGTAAAACAGTTTGAAGAAATGGGATTAAAGCCGGTAGTATACCGATATGCGACTCACGTAGTAAGCAAAAGAGGACAGCACAGAATCGGCTACACAGGGGCTGTGGCAAATCCGCAGTATGATTATGATCATCGTCAGGATGGAGCTCTTTACCTGAATGGAGATTTTGTACAAAAAAGGCTGAGGGCACTTCAGACTTCTTATGAGAAGTACAAAAATCTGGCAGCCGTTCACGCTGGTCCTGCCTGCATTGACATTTTCGGAGAGACACCATTTTCTCCGGTTAGTGTAAAAGAAGCATGGCGCTATGACGAAGCTCAGCAAAAACTGGAGCTTGAGATGATGAATGAAGCCGGACAGATTACCAACCGTTATATCAAGGGAGATGAGCGCAGTTTTACCATTATTGCGTATCCTATACCGGAGATTGGCGGGGATTATGAGGAAATTTTCCAGGAAATTGTAAAAATTAATACCCTTGATTATCATATGTATGAGAGAATCCAGCAGAAAATCATAGACACTCTGGATACCTGTCAGTGGGTATCGGTAAAGGGAAAAGGAGAAAATGTAACAGATCTTATCATTCATCTTCATACCCTTACTGAGCCTCAAAAACAGTCTAATTTTGAAAACTGTGTGGCAGACGTAAATATTCCGGTCGGAGAAGTGTTTACCTCCCCTGTGCTTGCAGGGACAAATGGTATTCTTCACGTTACCAAGGTATATCTGGAAGGACTTCAGTTCCGGAATCTGAAGCTGGAATTTAAGGATGGTAAGATTGTATCCTATTCTTGCAGCAACTTTGAATCTGAGGAAGAAAACAAGAAATATATTGAGGATAATATCCTTTTCCATCATCCAACTCTGCCTATGGGTGAGTTTGCAATCGGAACGAACACCACTGCTTATGTGGCAGCAGAAAAGTACAACATTGCAGAGAAGCTGCCTATTCTCATTGCGGAGAAAATGGGTCCTCATTTTGCGGTTGGTGATACCTGCTACAGCTGGTCAGAGGACACGCCTGTATTTAACCCGGATGGAAAAGAAATCATTGCAAGAGACAACGAGGTGTCCCTTCTTCGGAAGCAAGATATGAGCAAAGCCTATTTTGGATGCCACACGGATATTACCATTCCTTATGATGAGTTGGGAAGCATTCGTACAGTGGGAGAAGACGGAAGCCATATTTCCATTATTGAGGATGGACGATTCGTTCTTGCTGGAACAGAAGAACTAAATAAGCCTTTTTCAAACACGCTCTAGCGGTCGTTCTCAAAAGTAACAATGGAGCAAAGCTGAAAAATTGTTTGCGTGATAAAATTTTTCTTTGCTCCATTTTCATTGACAGAAAATGGGTTTCTTAGTAGAATTTATGGGAATGGTGGTTTAACCGCAGTTATTGGGTTAAGAGTGTGCAGCCAGACAGGCTGTGAATATCCACTTGCCAGGGAGGCTGTCTGCAATGCCTACAGACGCTGCGCAGTCAGGACTTTCACAGGAAAACACAGATAAAAGAGGAGAATATTATGCCAAAAGTAGGAATTGTAATGGGTAGTGACTCAGATATGCCGGTTATGAGCAAGGCAGCTGACATTCTGGAAAAGCTTGGAATTGATTACGAAATGCGTATTATCTCTGCACACAGGGAGCCGGATGTGTTCTTTGAGTATGCAAAAAACGCAGAGGAAAAAGGTTTTAAGGTTATCATTGCAGGTGCGGGTATGGCGGCACATTTACCAGGAATGTGTGCAGCAATTTTCCCAATGCCGGTCATCGGAATTCCTATGCACACCACTTCACTTGGGGGAAGAGATTCCCTTTATTCTATCGTACAGATGCCATCAGGCATTCCGGTAGCTACTGTAGCTATTAACGGAGGTGCAAATGCCGGACTTCTTGCAGCGAAGATTCTTGCAACCTCAGATCCGGAGCTTCTTGACAGACTGAAAGCATACAGCCGGGAACTGAAAGAGCAGGTAGAAGCAAAGGATGCCAGATTACAGGAAACGGGACATAAAGAGTACAAATAATTGTTCAAAACCAGGATTTTTTTAGAAAGTAAATAATTAGAAATATAAAATAAAAATAGCGGGGGAAAACCCCAGCTGGGAGGAAATGGCATGGATTACAAGAACGCAGGTGTTGATATTGAGGCAGGATACAAATCAGTAGAGTTAATGAAACAGCATATTGCAAAGACAATGCGTCCGGAAGTGCTGGGCGGAATCGGCGGATTCTCAGGTGCATTCTCCATGAACAGCTTCAAGGATATGGAAGAGCCGACTCTGGTTTCCGGTACAGACGGTGTTGGAACCAAGCTGAAACTTGCATTTATTATGGACAAGCATGACACCGTTGGAATCGACTGTGTGGCAATGTGCGTAAATGATATTGCATGCGCAGGCGGTGAACCTTTGTTTTTCCTGGATTACATTGCTTGTGGAAAGAACTATCCGGAGAAGATCGCAGAGATCGTAAAGGGTGTTGCAGAGGGATGCAGTCAGTCCAGCGCTGCTCTTATCGGCGGAGAGACTGCTGAGATGCCTGGCTTTTATCCGGTAGATGAATACGACCTTGCTGGTTTCGCCGTTGGTGTAGTGGATAAGAAGGATCTTATTACAGGAGAGGCACTGAAAGAGGGAGACACTCTTATCGGAATGGCATCTTCCGGTGTGCACAGCAATGGCTTTTCTCTGGTTCGTAAAGTATTTGAAATGACCAGGGAATCTCTTGACACTTATTATGAGGAGCTGGGAACTACCCTTGGTGAGGCGTTGATTGCACCTACCAAGATTTACGTAAAGGCCCTTAAGAGCATTAAAGATGCAGGAGTGAAGATTCATGCCTGCAGCCATATCACAGGCGGTGGATTTTATGAAAACGTACCTCGTATGCTGAAAGAGGGAACGAGAGCCGTGATCAAGAAAGAAAGCTATCCGGTACTTCCGATCTTTAAGCTTCTTGCAAAAACAGGAGACATTGAGGAGAAGATGATGTACAACACCTATAATATGGGTCTTGGTATGGTGCTTGCTGTAGATCCGGCTGATGTAGATAAGACAATGGAAGCAATCAAAGCGGCAGGAGAAACACCTTATGTTGTCGGCAGTATTGAAGCTGGTGAAAAAGGAGTGACATTATGCTAAAGGTAGCTGTTCTGGTATCAGGCGGCGGAACCAACCTTCAGGCAATCCTGGATGCCATAGATTCCGGAAAGATTACAAATGCACAGGTTTCCCTTGTAATCAGCAACAATCCAAATGCTTACGCTTTGGAGAGAGCGAAGAATCATGAGATTGAAAGCATATGTATTTCTCCTGGGAAATTTGAAAACAGAGAGGAATTTCACAGAGCACTTTTAAAAAAGCTTCAGGAAAGCGGCGCAGAGCTCATTGTTCTGGCTGGCTTCCTTGTGGCCATTCCTCCTATGATCGTGGAAGCATTTCCAAATAAGATCATAAATATCCATCCGTCATTGATCCCATCCTTTTGCGGCGTAGGCTATTATGGACTTCATGTTCATGAGGCTGCCCTTCAAAGAGGCGTAAAGGTAACGGGTGCCACGGTACATTTCGTTGATACCGGAACAGACACAGGCCCTATTATTTTGCAGAAGGCGGTAAAGATAGAACCAGATGATACACCACAGTCTCTTCAGAGAAGTGTGATGGAAAAAGCAGAATGGAAGATTCTTCCAAAGGCCATCAACCTGATCGCCAATGGAAAGGTTTCTGTAGAAAATCATATTGTGACCATCAGCGACTAAGGAGGAAGTTATGAAAGTACTGATCGTAGGAAGCGGCGGAAGAGAACATGCAATCGCATGGAGTGTTGCGAAATGTCCTAAGGTGGATAAAATTTACTGTGCACCGGGAAATGCAGGAATTGCAGAGTACGCAGAGTGTGTGAACATTGGTGCCATGGAATTTGAGAAGCTGGCAGATTTTGCCCAGGAGAATCAGGTAGACCTTACTATCATTGGAATGGATGATCCTCTGGTTGGCGGTGTGGTAGACGAATTTGAAGCAAGAGGACTGCGTGTTTTCGGTCCTCGCAAGAATGCAGCAATCCTGGAAGGCTCCAAGGCATTTTCCAAGGATCTGATGAAGAAATACCATATTCCAACAGCTGCTTATGAGAATTTTGATGATCCACAGAAAGCACTGGAGTATCTTCGCACAGAGGCAAGATTTCCTATTGTTTTGAAAGCAGATGGTCTTGCCCTTGGAAAGGGAGTTCTTATCTGCCAGAATCTTGAGGAAGCAGAGGCCGGTGTAAAAGAGATCATGGAAGATAAGAAATTCGGAAATGCCGGAAACACAATGGTCATTGAGGAATTCATGACTGGTCGTGAGGTTTCTGTCCTTTCCTTTGTAGACGGAAAGACGATCAAGACCATGACCTCTGCTCAGGATCACAAGCGTGCCATGGATGGGGATCAGGGCTTAAATACCGGCGGAATGGGTACTTTTTCCCCAAGTCCGTTCTACACCAAAGAGGTGGATGAGTTCTGCCAGAAATATGTTTATCAGCCGACTGTTGATGCAATGGCAGCAGAGGGAAGAGAATTTAAGGGGATTATCTTCTTTGGCCTGATGCTGACCAAGGATGGCCCTAAAGTACTGGAATATAATGCACGTTTCGGTGATCCGGAGGCACAGGTTGTTCTTCCACGTATGAAAAATGACATTGTGGAAGTGATGGAAGCCTGCATCGATGGAACACTGGATCAGATCGACCTGCAGTTTGAGGACAATGCAGCTGTTTGTGTGGTTTTGGCAAGTGAGGGATATCCGGTAAAATATGAAAAAGAGATTCCGATGTTTGGCTTTGAGAATTTTAAAGACAAAGATGGATACTATTGTTTCCACGCCGGAACGAAGTTTAAGGAAGGACAGATCGTCACAAACGGCGGCCGTGTAGTGGGAATCACTGCAACTGGAAGTGATCTGAAAGAGGCAAGAAAAAATGCCTACGCAGCAACTGAGTGGATCACCTTTGCAAATAAATATATGCGTCATGACATTGGAAAAGCCATTGACGAGGCATAATTAAGTGGTATAAAATGGGCAGGAGACCGGAAATGGTTTTCTGCCTGTTTTGGCATAGGATAAAAGGAGGAAGCATCATGTACAATGTAAAGAAAGTAAACGAAGATTTATACTGGATTGGTGCAAGTGACAGAAGACTTGCCCTGTTTGAAAATATTTACCCAATTCCAAGAGGAGTTTCCTACAACTCCTATGTGATCCTGGATGAGCAGACCGTACTTCTGGACACAGTAGACAAATCCGTAAGTGGGCAGTTTTTCGAGAATCTGGAGTATGTTCTGGGAGGCAGATGCCTGGATTACATGGTTGTAAACCACATGGAGCCAGACCACTGTGCTATTGTGGAGGAAGTGGTAAGAAGATATCCGGCAGTAAAGGTAGTAGGAAATGCTAAGACTTTTACCATGATGAAACAGTTTTTTACCTTTGATGTGGATGCCCATGCAGTTGTGATCAAAGAAGGAGATACGATCAGTACCGGCAAACATACACTTGCTTTTGCCATGATCCCTATGGTTCACTGGCCAGAGGCAATGGTTACATATGATGTGTATGACAAGGTTCTTTTCAGTGCTGATGCTTTTGGAACCTTCGGAGCTTTGAATGGAAATGTATTTGCGGATGAAGTGAATTTCAAGGAAGAGTGGCTGGACGATGCAAGAAGATATCTGGTAAATATTGTTGGAAAATACGGCGGACCTGTTCAGACTGCACTGAAGAAGGCTCTTACCCTGGACATTGCCATGATCTGTCCGCTTCACGGACCGATTTGGAGAGAGGACCTTGGCTGGTTTATTGAGAAATATCAGAAATGGAGCACCTACACACCAGAGGATCACAATGTTGTGATCATGTATGCCTCTATATATGGAAACACTGAGAATGCAGCAGATGTTCTGGCTGGCAAGCTGGCTGATGCAGGAGAGAAGAATGTGAAGGTGTACGATGTTTCAGTAACGGATCCTTCTTATCTGGTGGCGGAAGCGTTCCGCTGTGACAGGATCGTATTCGCCTGCCCGACCTACAACGCAGGTCTTTTCCCAAAGATGGAGACACTTCTTCATGAACTGGTAGCACATAACCTTCAGAAGAGAAGGGTTGCAGTCATGGAAAACGGAACCTGGGCTTCTACCGCTGGAAAACAGATGAAAGAAATCCTTTCCGGAATGAAGGATATGGAAATCTATGAGGAGACAATGACTGTGAAATCTGCTCTGAAAGAAAATCAGATGGAGCAGCTGGATAAAATCGTGGATTTCATGACAAAATAGGACTGTAATCTGGCTAAGCGGAGGAAAAAGCTGCCAGAAATTGAAGGCTTGCTGGGAATATACCACAGAACGGGCAAGAATGAGATACGGTGGTGGAGATCCTAATTTAAAGAAAAAGGGCTGGTACAATGAATAAGCTTTCTTTTACATATAAAATTGCATAAAGAAACTGAGGGTTAGACTTTACTTTTTTATGATTTTATTATAAAATAGAACGTATATCAGGTTTTCGGCCGATAGATGACAAGTGTTTTTTAGGCGGCCATATTTAGAAAACCAGGACTGAGAGGATAAAGACATGGGAATCAGTGAACAGGATGCAATTAAGGAATTACAGACAAGAGATAATGTCTTTGTAGCATACTCACAGGCTACGAAGCTTCCATATGTGGTTTGCGACGAAGAGAGCTTTAATGACCAGGTTTGGATTTTTGCAACAGAAGAAGAGATCAAGGAATTTGGCAAGCAGAAGGTTGGAGAAAAGATTCTTCTCATGGGCATGAAATATGAGAAAAAGGATTATCCCAGACTTTATGGCACTCTGTATGCTATTGGCGTAAACAGTGTTGTATGGGTAAATGGAGAGGATAAGATCGAGATAGAGGTCAATCGGATCGCAAAACAGGCAGATTTCAGTAACCTTGAGCCGAAGAAGCAGCCGCTTTTTAACCCGACTCTTCAGATGTCTGGTATTTATTTCATGCAGGAGCTGCGTCGTCCGATTAAGAAGGAAGAGCGTCAGAATATGCGTGAGATGGAAGAGGAGCTGATCGTGAATCTGAAGAAATCAGAGTTCCTTGTAGCTATGGCTGCAGATCCGGAGAACCCGAACAAGATCAACATTCCTTATCTTAAGAATAAAGAGGGAGAAATTCTTCAGCCGGCATTTTCTGATGTGATGGAGTTTGACAAATTTGCAAGAGGCAAAAAGCTTCGTGCTGCCAAGGTTCCATTTGCCAAGCTGCCAGGCCTTCTCATTAAGCAGGCAAGGGCATTTGTGATCAATCCGATGGGATTCAATCTGATCCTTGACAGAGAGCAGCTGGGAAGAATTCTTGGCATTAAGATTCCGCCTGTTGCCGCTACTCCGGTTCCACAGGAAAAGCCGGCAGAAGCACCAGAGGCAGCTGAGAAAACAGAAGTTCCCGAGAACACAGAAGCTCAGGCTCAGACTGAGGAATGATTGGGTCAGATAAGACAGTTTCCAGAGAAAATGATTTTGAATTTATAAAAGCTGCAAAGAGGCCGGGGCTTAAAACTCCGGTCCCTTTGCTTTTCAGCGGATATATGGTGGAGCCTTTGCGGCACTAATAGATACAGGGAGAGAAAGATGGTAATAGAAATCGATTTCCAAAGCGATGAAGCAATCTATACCCAGTTGATGAATCAGATCATTATGGGAATTGCCACATCCGCACTGCAGGAAGGGGATCCCCTTCCTTCTGTCAGGCAGCTGGCGGATACCATTGGAATAAATATGCATACTGTAAACAAGGCTTATTCTTTACTGCGCCAGGAGGGCTTTGTTTCCATTGACAGAAGAAAAGGTGCAGTAATTTGTCTGGATGTGGACAAAATAAGAGCAATGGAAGAAATGAAACAGAATCTTCGGGTCGCTCTTGCGCGAGGTTGCTGCAACAAGGTGACAAGGGAGGAAGTTCATAATCTGATTGATGAGATTTTGGATGAATACGGGCAGTAAGGAGGAAGAAAAATCAATGCAAAATAGATTCACCAAACAGGCAAAGACTGCCTTAAATTTGGCGAAAACAGCAGCTTCCAGATTTGAGCTGGGCTATATCGGCACAGAACATCTTCTTCTGGGACTTCTCAGCGAGACAGAAGGAACAGCTGGAAGAGCTTTGGAAGAATTTCAAATAGACGGTCAAAAGCTGGTTGAGCTGATTGACAAACTGGTTACGCCTCAGGATCACACGAATCTGAAAGAAAAGAAGGGAATTCCGGCGTACAGCCCAAGAACAGAAAAGGTGCTGGAAAGTGCAGTGGAAGAAGCTGAAAATATGGGGCAGGAGAAAGCAGGAACGGAGCACCTGCTTCTTGCAATGCTTCGTGAAACGGACTGTGTAGGAACCAGACTTTTATATACAATGGGTGTGAATATCCAGAAGCTTTATGCAACGGTTCTGGGGGCAATGGGTTATGACAATGAGTCTATCCAGGAAGAATTTCAGGCTGCCAGGGCAATGCAGAATTCCGGCAAAGGAGCCACCCCTGTTCTGGACCAGTACAGCCGTGATCTGACGCAGATGGCAGCAGAGGGAAAGCTGGATCCTGTGATTGGAAGAGAAAAAGAGATCAGCCGTCTTATTCAGATCCTTAGCAGGAGAACCAAAAACAATCCTTGTCTGGTTGGAGAACCAGGGGTTGGAAAAACGGCTATAGCAGAGGGACTGGCACAGAGAATTCTTGCGGGAATGGTTCCGGAGACAATTCGGGATAAACGTCTTGTAGTTCTGGATCTGTCGGGAATGGTAGCTGGAAGTAAATACAGGGGAGAGTTTGAAGAACGCATCCGTAATGTTGTCAATGAGGTGCGTGACAATCAGGGGATTCTTCTATTCATTGATGAGCTTCATACGATCATTGGAGCGGGAGGAGCAGAAGGGGCACTGGATGCTTCCAATATTTTGAAGCCATCTCTCTCCAGAGGAGAAATCCAGATTATTGGAGCAACCACTTTGGAAGAATACAGGAAATATATTGAGAAAGATGCCGCACTGGAAAGACGTTTCCAGCCTGTTACCGTGGAAGAACCTTCAGAAGAAGAGACGGTAGAAATCCTGAAGGGGCTTCGGCCTTACTATGAGAAGCACCACAAGGTAGAGATTACAGATGAAGCGCTGGGAGCTGCTGTGAAAATGTCAGTAAGGTATATCAATGATCGTTTCCTGCCGGATAAGGCCATTGACCTTATTGATGAGGCTTCTTCGAAAGTGCAGCTTCTTGGATACCAGGCAGTCTCCGGGCCGGATGAGCTTGGAGAAGAAATCAGGAAAATACAGGAAGAAAAAGAGGAAGCAATCAAATCCGGAAATCTGGAACTGGCTAGAGTGTGTCAGGAGAAACAACGGAAGCTGGAAGAGGAACAGGAGAAGCTTCATAAGAA
>ERZ1035006.1307-NODE-1307-length-16752-cov-18.060011_pt1 | contig 16752 bp, 10 predicted proteins | sample MGYA00520694_ERZ1035006 | MGnify/ENA primary metagenome ERZ1035006 (study PRJEB33766, sample SAMN09781746) | gut metagenome | biome: gut microbiome | host: Homo sapiens | place: Madagascar | study: EMG produced TPA metagenomics assembly of the PRJNA485056 data... | reverse complement strand
GACAATTTACAAGGATTTTCCTATTTACAGCCTGGGTAAAAGGGTGTATATTCTAGAAAAAGTTTTACACGACGTGAGAAAGAAATGATTGAATGCGCCGAATAAAGAAGATTTTAAAGTAAACTTTAGATTACAGGAAGAAAGGATAGCGACTATGAGGAAAGAAATGGAAAGTCAGAATCGTGGTCTTTACCGCGAAAGTTTTGAACATGATAACTGTGGTATTGGTGCAATTGTCAATATCAAAGGCAAAAAGACACATAGTACAGTGGCAGGAGCCTTGAGTATTGTAGAACAGCTTGAGCACAGAGCAGGAAAAGATGCAGAAGGAAAGACAGGAGATGGCGTGGGTATTCTGACACAGATTCCTCATGGATTTTTTAAGAAAGTCTGTCAGCCACTTGGAATTAAGCTAAAAGATGAAAGAGATTACGGAGTAGGTATGTTCTTTCTTCCGCAGGATGAATTAAAACGCAATCAGGCGAAAAAGATTTTCGAAGTTATTGTAAAAAAAGAAGGACTGAAACTTTTGGGCTGGAGAGAAGTTCCGATTCATCCGGACATTCTTGGAAAGACAGCGGTAGATTGCATGCCATGTATTATGCAGGCATTTATTGAACGCCCTGCAAAATACGAGAGAGGAATTGATTTTGATCGTCGACTGTATGTAGTCAGAAGAATCTTCGAACAGAGCAGTGATGACACTTATGTTGTTTCACTTTCCAGCAGAACGATCGTTTACAAAGGAATGTTCCTTGTAGGACAGCTGAGACTTTTCTTTGAAGATCTGCAGGATGAGGAATTTATTTCTGCAATTGCAATGGTACATTCAAGATTCAGTACGAACACAGCACCGAGCTGGCAGAGAGCGCATCCGAACCGCTTTATGGTCCACAACGGAGAGATCAATACGATCCGTGGTAATGCAGATAAGATGCGTGCCCGTGAGGAAACGATGGAGGCAGGATGTCTGAAAGGTGAACTCCACAAGGTGCTTCCTGCGATCAATACTTCCGGATCTGACTCCGCAATGCTTGACAACGCATTAGAATTCATGGTGATGAGTGGAATGGATCTTCCGCTTGCAGTTATGATCTGTATTCCGGAACCTTGGATCAACAATAAAGAGATGTCCCAGAACAAGAAAGATTTCTATCAGTATTATGCAACAATGATGGAGCCATGGGATGGACCGGCGTCAATCTTGTTCTCAGATGGAGATGTTATGGGAGCAGTACTTGACCGTAACGGACTTCGCCCTTCCAGATATTACATTACAGATGATGATAATCTGATTCTTTCTTCAGAGGTTGGAGTTCTGGATATCGATCCATCCAAGATCGTGATGAAAGAAAGACTTCACCCGGGTAAGATGCTTTTGGTTGATACTGTTGCAGGACGTGTGATTGATGATGAGGAATTAAAAGAAAAATATGCAAATCAGTTCCCATATGGAGAATGGCTGGACAGTAATCTGATCCAGTTGAAGGATTTGAAAATCCCGAATAAGGATGTGCCAAAGTATACTGCTGAAGAGTGTACACAGCTTCAGAAAGCGTTTGGTTATTCTTACGAAGATGTGAAAACTTCTATTCTTACAATGGCAAAGAACGGTGCCGAAGGAACCGCAGCAATGGGAATGGATGCACCGATTTCCGTGCTTTCTCAGAAACGTCAGCCGCTGTTCGGATATTTTAAACAGTTGTTTGCACAGGTAACAAACCCACCGATCGATGCAATCCGTGAGGAAGTTGTAACATCTACAACAATTTATGTCGGAACAGACGGTAACCTTCTGGAGCAGAAGGAAGAGAACTGTAAGATGCTCAGAGTCAATAACCCGATCCTGACCAATACAGATCTTCTGAAAATTAAAAATATGAAAGTGGATGGATTCAAGGTTGCAGAGATTCCGATCACTTATTATAAAAACACAAGTCTTGAGAAGGCAATCGAGTATCTGTTTATTGAAGTAGACCGTGTGATCCGCGAGGGCGCTAATATTTTAATTCTGACAGACCGTGAGGTAGACGAATATCACGTTGCAATCCCGTCACTTCTGGCAGTATCCGGACTGCAGCAGCATCTGGTACGTACAAAGAAGAGAACCTCAGTCGCGATGATTCTGGAAAGTGGAGAGCCTAGAGAGGTTCATCATTTTGCAACACTGCTTGGATATGGAGCATGTGCGATTAATCCATATCTTGCGCATGAGTCAATCCGTCAGCTGATTGAGTCTAATCTGCTTCACAAAGATTATTATGCAGCAGTAGATGATTATAACTCAGCAGTAATTCATGGAATTATTAAGATTGCATCTAAGATGGGAATTTCAACGATCCAGTCCTATCAGGGAGCAAAGATCTTCGAGGCAATTGGTCTCAAGACAGATTTTATTAACCGCTATTTTACAGATACAGTCAGCCGTGTTGGTGGTATCGGTATTGAAGAAATTGCAGAAGATTACACAGCATTCCATACAGAAGCATTTGATCCGCTTGGACTGCAGGTTGATACGACACTGGACAGTGTTGGAAAACATAAATATAAAAGTGGCGGAGAAGAACATCTCTATAATCCACAGACAATCCATATGCTTCAGCAGTCCACAAGACGTGGTGATTATGAAATGTTCAAGCAGTATACAGAGATGGTTGATGAGGAAGGCGAGAAGATCAATCTGAGAGGTCAGCTTGATTTCAATTTCCCAAAGAAGAGTGTACCGCTTGATGAAGTAGAAAGCGTAGATTCGATCGTAACAAGATTCAAGACAGGTGCGATGTCCTATGGATCTATTTCAAAAGAAGCACATGAGACAATGGCGATCGCCATGAATATGCTTCATGGTAAATCAAATTCCGGTGAAGGTGGAGAGGATATTGAACGTCTTGACACAAACAGATGCTCTGCAATCAAGCAGGTTGCTTCCGGCCGATTCGGAGTTACATCCAGATATCTGGTCAGTGCACAGGAAATCCAGATCAAGATGGCGCAGGGAGCAAAACCAGGAGAAGGAGGACATCTTCCGGGTGGAAAGGTATATCCATGGATCGCGAAGACACGTCACTCAACACCAGGTGTAAGTCTGATCTCACCACCGCCGCATCATGATATTTATTCAATCGAGGATCTTGCACAGTTGATCTATGACTGTAAAAATGCAAATAAAAATGCAAGAATTTCTGTGAAACTGGTATCAGAAGCAGGTGTAGGAACAGTCGCTGCCGGTGTTGCAAAAGCAGGAGCCGGAGTTATCCTGATCTCAGGATATGACGGAGGAACAGGAGCTGCACCAAGAAGTTCCATCCAAAATGCAGGACTTCCGTGGGAGCTTGGACTTGCAGAAACTCATCAGACATTGATTCAGAATGGTCTGCGTGAGCGTGTCCGTATTGAGACAGACGGTAAGCTGATGAGTGGTCGTGATGTTGCGATTGCAGCAATCCTTGGAGCAGAAGAGTTTGGATTTGCAACAGCTCCGCTTGTAACAATGGGATGTGTTATGATGCGTGTCTGCAACCTGGATACTTGTCCGGTTGGTGTTGCAACTCAGAATCCGGAGCTTAGAAAACGTTTCAGCGGAAAACCGGAATATGTTGTCAACTTTATGCGTTTTATTGCAGAAGAATTAAGAGAATATATGGCAAAACTTGGTGTCCGCACAGTGGATGAACTGGTAGGGCGCACAGATCTTCTGAAAGTAAAAGACGTTCCGACATCAGAGCGTGCCGCAACACTGGATCTGTCACAGATTCTGTACAATCCATATGCGAAAGAGAAGAAAGGTGTTATCTTTAATCCAAAGAAAGTCTATGATTTTGAACTTAACAAGACATTGGACGAAAAAGTACTATTGAAACAGCTTCTTCCAGCCCTTGAAAGAGGAGAAAAGAGAGGACTTGAAGTAGATGTTACAAATACAGACCGTACTTTCGGAACAATTTTCGGATCTGAGATCACAAGAAGATATCCGGAAGGACTGGAAGAAGACAGCTATGTGATCCAGTGTAAAGGTGCCGGCGGTCAGAGCTTTGGAGCATTTATCCCAAGAGGACTGACACTGGAACTGACAGGAGACAGTAATGACTATTTTGGAAAAGGACTTTCCGGTGGAAAACTGGTTGTTTGCCAGCCGAAAGGTGTGAAATTCAAATCAGATGAGAACATTATCATCGGAAATGTTGCTCTTTACGGAGCTACAAGTGGTAAAGCATTTGTAGGAGGTGTTGCCGGAGAACGTTTTGCGGTAAGAAACTCTGGTGCACGCGCAGTTGTAGAAGGTGTCGGAGATCACGGATGTGAATATATGACAGGTGGATGTGTTGTTGTACTTGGACAGGTTGGAAAGAACTTTGCAGCCGGAATGAGCGGCGGTATTGCCTATGTGATCGATATCGATAACAGCCTGTATCGTAAAGTAAATAAAGCAATGGTCAACATTGAACGTGTCACAGATAAGTATGACGTACAGGAATTAAAAGGAATGATCCAGGAGCATGTTGCTTATACAAACTCTGAGGTAGGTAAGAAGATTCTTGATAATTTCAAAGAATATCTGCCAAAATTCAAGAAGATCATTCCGGAAGACTATGAGAGAATGATGTCCACGATCATCCAGATGGAAGAAAAAGGACTTAGCAGAGAAAAAGCAAAAATCGAAGCATTTAATATGATCAAGAACGGAAGATAGGAGGCATAGAGATGGGAAAACCGACAGGATTTATGGATTATGAAAGACAGGATAAACCGGCAGAGAGCCCATTGGAACGCATCAAACATTTCAATGAGTTCCATACGCCTCTTAGCAAAGAAGAACAGGAGCTTCAGGGCGCGCGCTGTATGGCGTGCGGAGTTCCGTTCTGTCAGTCTGGAAAGCCGCTTGCAGGAATGGCCAGTGGATGTCCACTGCACAACCTAGTGCCGGAGTGGAATGACTTGATCTACAATGGAAACTGGAAGGAAGCTTATTTACGTCTGAAAAAGACAAACAATTTTCCGGAATTTACTTCCCGCGTATGTCCGGCACTGTGTGAAAATGCATGTACCTGTGGACTGAATCAGGAAGCAGTTGCATCAAAAAGTAATGAGTATGCAATTATTGAAAATGCATATGAGATGGGATATGCAAAGGCAAATCCACCGAAAGTGCGTACAGGAAAGAAAGTCGCTGTGATCGGTTCCGGTCCGTCCGGACTTGCGGCAGCAGATCTTCTGAACAGAAGAGGTCATCAGGTAACTGTTTTTGAACGTGAGGACAAACCGGGTGGATTGCTCCGCTACGGAATTCCGAATATGAAGCTGGAGAAACAGGTCATCGACCGTAAGATTGCAATCATGGAAGAGGAAGGAATTATCTTCCAGACAGGATGTAATGTTGGAAAAGACGTGAAAGCAGCAGATATCCTGAAAGAGTATGACCGCGTGATCCTTGCATGTGGAGCATCAAATCCAAGAGATATCAAAGCACCGGGAAGAGATGCACAGGGAATTTATTTTGCAGTAGATTTCCTGAAATCAACAACGAAAGCACTGTGGGCAAATGACATGAAGCTTAAAACAGGAAGCTACATTTCTGCAAAAGGAAAAAATGTAATTGTGATCGGTGGCGGTGACACAGGAAATGACTGTGTCGGGACTTCTATACGTCATGGGGCAAAGAGTGTTCTGCAGTTGGAAATGATGCCAAAAGCACCGGATGAGAGAACTCCAATGAATCCATGGCCGGAGTGGCCAAGAGTCTGCAAGACGGATTATGGCCAGCAAGAAGCGATTGCTGTATTTGGTTCTGATCCTCGTGTTTACACAACGACAGTGAAAGAATTCGTAAAAGACAAGAAAGGGAATCTCTGTAAGGCAGTTCTTATCAAACTTGAGAGTAAGACAGATGAGAAGACCGGACGGAAAATGATGGTTCCGGTAGAAGGAAGCAAATATACCGTAGATGCAGATCTTGTTCTGATCGCAGCTGGATTCCTTGGAAGTCAGGATTATGTAACAAAAGCATTTGGTGTAGAAGTGAATGAACGCACAAATGTAAAGACAGAGGCAGGAAAATATTCTACAAATGTGAAAGATGTATTCGCAGCCGGAGATATGCACAGAGGACAGTCTCTTGTTGTATGGGCTATCCGCGAAGGCCGTGAAGTGGCAAGAGAAGTAGATGAAAGCCTGATGGGATATACAAACTTATATATTCAGTAGAAAATAAAAGATCATACAGTGAAACAGGAATCTGGAAAGTTTATCTAAAAATAAAGAGATCTTTCCAGATTTTTTTGTTACGAAAATGTTACGAAAAAATGAAAAAAGTAAGGAGAACTATTGAAAATATTACATAAATACGCTATAATATTGAGCGTAGAATGTAAATAAAATACCCTCTTGTTACGAGAAATATGTTGAAAAAAAGCGATAGATGTTGTATTATAACATATGAGTATGTGGAATTATAATATAACTATTTACAACGAGTTATGATACGAAAATTATAATGCATCACATGGGGGACTAGATAAAAATAAGGATAGGTGGAAAGATGAAGTTAAAAAAAGTAAGCAGTATGATTCTTGCAGTAACACTTGCATGTACAATGACTGTTACACCGGTACTTGCCGACGAAGTCAGTGATCTGAAGCAGAAGAAGCAGGAGACACAGAACCAGGTAAGCAATCTTCAGACACAGCTGAATTCACTTATGACCAAGATCTCTGATCTTGAGAATGACCTGATCGAAACAGGTGAGGAAATCTCTCAGACAGAGGAAGATCTGAAAACAGCGCAGGAGGAACAGGAACAGCAGTATGCAGCTATGAAGCTTCGTATTAAGTATATGTATGAAGAAGGAACAGGAACTGCTACAGTGGAGAAGGTACTGACATCCGGAGATATTTCAAGTGTACTGACACAGGCAGAATATTCCCAGCAGGTACATTCTTATGACAGAGATAAGCTCGAAGAGTATGTTGCGACAGTTCAGAAAGTAGAAGATCTTAAGACAACGCTTGAGACAAAGATGGCTGATCTGCAGGAGACACAAACAGAGTATGATGCGCAGAAGGATGAATTGAATACAACGATCACAGAGAAGAGTAGTGAAATCGCAAATCTCGATGTTAAGATTGATGAAGCTGTAAAGAAAGCAGCGGAAGAAGCAGCGAAGAAAGCAGCAGAAGAAGCAGCGAAGAAAGCAGCAGAAGAAGCAGCGAAGAAAGCAGCTGAGGAAGCAGCTAAGAAGAATAACTCAAGCAGTAGTTCATCTAATAGAAATAACTCAAGCAATAGTTCTTCTAGCAGTTCAAACTCCAGCAGCTCAAGTTCAGGAAGCTCAAGCAGTTCAAGCAGTAGTTCTTCCAACAGTTCAAGTTCAAGCAGCTCAAGTTCTTCCTCATCAAGCCCAAGTTATAGTGCTGATAAGGGAAGCATTATTGTAAATGCAGCTTATTCACAGATCGGAGTTCCATATGTATGGGGCGGAACTACACCGGGAGTTGGACTTGACTGTTCAGGACTTGTACAGTATTGTTACAGACAGGCTGGAATTTCAATTCCAAGAACAAGTGGAGCTATTCTTGCAGCAGGAACAATTGTAAGCAATCCTCAGCCGGGAGATATCTGTTGGACATCGGGGCATGTAGCAATTTATATTGGCGGAGGACAGATGATCGAAGCACAGCAGACAGGAGTGCCGGTTAAGGTAAGTTCTGTACGTGTTACATATTATGTAAGATATTAGAACCAAAAAAGGAATCAGTGATGCTGATTCCTTTTTTTAAACTTTTTTTATTTGCCCGGTACAATTTCCAGCCAGTATCCGTCAGGATCTTCAATAAAATAAATTCCCATAGATGGATTTTCGAAGCAGATACATCCCATCTCTTTATGTTTTCTGTAAGCAGCATCGAAATCATCGACAGCAAATGCGAGATGGATCTCATTATCTCCCAGTTCATATGGTCGATCCATATCACGCAGCCAGGTGAGCTCTAAAAGATGCGGGGTCACACCGTCTGTGAGATATACAAGCTTAAAACTTTCGTCATCGGCAAGTTTTTCACGTTCTACTTTTAAATTCAGAGCTTTCTGGTAAAAATCCAGTGATTTTTCAAGATCATATACATTCAGGTTATTGTGTGCAAATGTAAAATTCATTTTAGTACCTCCATAGAATCATAAGGTTTTTATTCACAGTCAAGTGGAATGATGACTGGAATCTACTTTCTAAGGATATCACAGGAGGGGAGGAAAAATCAATAATGCATAGATAAAACCTGATTGGATAGAGTGATAACACGGAATACAGTGAAAAATGAATGAAAAACATTTTTGAAATGCAAAACATGTGGAAATAAAGCTGAAAAAACAAGAAAATAAAAAAAGAATGCAAGAACCCATTGACGAAACGTCAAAAATTATATACAATAACAAAAGTGAAAAAATAAAGAAAGTGGAGGATTCCTGTAATGACTGCATATAAAGATTTGAGCAAAGAAGAGTTATTGGAATTAAAGAGTGGCCTGGAGGCGCAGTTTGAAGAAGTGAAGGCAAAAGGTCTGAAACTGGATATGTCCAGAGGAAAACCGTCAGCAGACCAGCTGAATCTGTCAATGGGGATGATGGATACACTGACAAGTGGTGTTGATCTGACTTGTGAAGATGGTGTTGACTGCCGTAACTATGGCGGACTTGATGGAATTGATGAAGCAAAACAGCTTCTTGCAGATATGATGGAAGTTCCGAAAGATAACGTGATCATTTTCGGAAACTCAAGTCTGAATGTGATGTATGATACGGTAGCACGTGCAATGACACATGGTATCATGGGAAGTACTCCATGGTGTAAGCTTGATAAGGTAAAATTCTTATGTCCGGTTCCGGGATATGACAGACATTTCGCGATTACAGAGCATTTCGGAATTGAGATGATTAATGTACCGATGACATCAACAGGACCGGATATGGATATGGTTGAGAAACTTGTAAGCAGTGATCCGGCAATCAAAGGAATCTGGTGTGTACCGAAGTACTCTAACCCACAGGGAATCACATATTCTGATGAGACAGTGTTCCGTTTTGCGAACCTGAAGCCGGCAGCAGAAGATTTCCGTATCTTCTGGGATAATGCTTACTGTGTACATCATTTATATGAAGATAAGCAGGATTATCTGATTGAGATTCTGATGGAGTGTAAGAAGGCCGGTAACCCGGATATGGTTTACAAGTTTTCTTCTACATCCAAGATCAGTTTCCCGGGATCAGGAATTGCAGCAATGGCAGCATCTGATGCGAACCTGGAGGATATCAGAAGCACAATGCGTGTGCAGACGATTGGACATGATAAGGTAAATCAGCTGCGTCATGTAAGATTCTTCGGAGATATTCACGGAATTGTAGAACATATGAAAAAACATGCAGATATCCTTCGTCCGAAGTTTGAGACTGTTCTTGAAGTTCTTGAAAGAGAACTTGGCGGACTTGAGATTGGATCATGGATCGCGCCACGCGGAGGATATTTCATCTCCTTTGATGCGCTGGATGGATGTGCGAAAGCGATTGTTGCGAAGGCGAAAGAAGCAGGCGTTGTTATGACAGGAGCGGGAGCAACATTCCCTTATGGAAAAGATCCACATGACAGCAATATCCGTATCGCACCGTCTTATCCAACACCGGAAGAACTTGCAGTTGCCGCTGAAGTATTTGTATTGAGTGTAAAACTGGCAAGTGTTGATAAGATTCTTGAGACAAAATAAATATCAGCATTTTATAAAGACCTTTTGCAAGTGGTTGATCTGCCGGCAGAAGGTCTTTTTCTGATGGTTGACAGTTACTGTTTACTCCCGTGTCAATCATTCCGCTGATTGACACGGAGGATGCGTGTTTTGACTTGAATGCATCTCGCCCCATCGCCAAAGGCGATTTAAAATGGCGAGATGCGTTGCTGGTCGCACATCGTGTGAACAGTAACGGTTGACATGTGTTTCCAGGGAGACTATAATGTAGTGCATAGCAGAAAAGAGGAATGACATGATAAAAGGTGTAATATTTGACGTAGATGGTGTCCTTCTCAATTCCATGCCTGTCTGGGAGAATCTTGGAGAATTGTATCTGGATCATTTGGGAATTGAGGCCGAGAAGAACCTGGGGGAGACGTTATTTGAGATGAGCCTGGAGGAGGCGGCAGATTATCTGATTTCACATTATAACCTGGAGAAGACAGTGGAAGAGGTTGTACAGGGACTGAATAAGGAAGTGGAAGACTATTATGCAAAACGAGTTCCATTGAAAGAAGGGGTTCGTCAGTATCTGGAGGAATTCAGAGAGCGGAAGATTCCTATGGTGATCGCAACAACCGGTGACCGGAAGAATGCAGAAGCAGCTCTGAGCAGATTGAAGGTATTACCTTATTTTCAAGGAGTTTTTACAGCATCTGAGATCGGAAGCGGTAAGGATCAGCCGGATATTTATTTTGCAGCACTTTTGCAGCTGGATACGGAGCCGGAACAGACCTGGGTGTTTGAAGATACTTACCAGGCTTTGAGAACGGCAAAGCATGCGGGATTTAAGACAGTAGCAGTTTATGATAAGGCAAATGACAAGAATCTGGCGCAGATCTGGAATACGGCAGATATCTATTTGCCGGAATTTGATGATTTTAATGTTTTTTGGAACAGGGTGTCTGAGGAAGAGAAAGAACAGTTGCTGATTGTAGAATAAGAGGAGAATGAAAAAGCAGATTCGAATTCAAAGGAGAGATGCTCCAGTAGAATTCGAATCTGCTTTTTATCATATAAGTGGCTGGTCTGTCTTGTGTTTAGAGAAGGTGGATGCCGGCATCAGCAGCAGCTTCAACTACATTTTCAGGCCAGAGGGAAGACTGTACTTCACCGATATGAGCCTTTCTTAAGTAATACATACAGATACGGGACTGTCCGATACCGCCGCCGACTGTATATGGAAGCTCGCCGTTGAGCAGTGCCTTCTGGAATGGAAGTTCTGCACGATCTTCACATCCGGCTTCTTTGAGCTGTGCCTTTAACGAGTCTTCGTCAACACGGATTCCCATAGAAGAGAGTTCAAGACCGATGTCAAGAACCGGATAGTAAACGATAATGTCACCGTTCAGCTCCCAGTCATCATAGTCCGGTGCACGGCCGTCATGTCTTTCGCCGGAAGCAAGTACGCCACCAATCTTGGAGATAAACACTGCGCCTTTTTCCTTCGCAATCGCTTTTTCACGTTCTTTGGTAGTAAGATCCGGATAAAGGTCTTCCAGCTCCTGTGTAGTGATGAAAAAGATATCATCAGGAAGAAGAGGATCAATATAGTTGTAACGTCTGGAAATGTATTCTTCTGTATCTTTCAGAGCCCGGTAGACTTTGCGGACAGTATACTGAAGTGTCTCTGTGTTACGTTCTTCCTTAGAAATTACTTTTTCCCAGTCCCACTGGTCAACATACAGAGAATGGATGTTGTCTGTATCTTCATCACGACGTATCGCACTCATATCTGTGTAAAGTCCTTCGCCGGAATGGAAATTATAATTCTTCAATGCATATCTCTTCCATTTTGCAAGAGAATGAACGATCTCTGCAACAGAACCATCCTGTTCTTTGATGTCAAAGGAAACCGGACGCTCCACACCGTTTAAGTTATCATTCAGACCAGATTCCGGACGGACAAACAGTGGTGCTGACACTCGTGTCAGGTGGAGATTCTTTGCAAGAGCACGCTCGAAGTGGTCTTTCACTTCTTTGATGGCTACTTCTGTCTCACGAATTGTAAGAGGGGAATGATAGCCAGCAGGTATTCTTAACTGTTCCATAATAAACTCCTTTATGTTAGCATTTCATTGCTGTTCACAGTATTATGCGGTCAGCAATAGCATTTCTCTTCTATTTTAAGTGGAGAAGAATAAGAAGTCAATGGAAAGGTGAAATGAACACTTGTAATCAGTAAAAAAAATTGCTAAAATGAGCAGTAGTGAGTAATAAATAGTAAGGGACGAAGGTGTAAATAATGAATGTAAATGATATGATTGATACAATTCTGAATTTTGACCTGGATGTTGTTCTAGCTGGACTTAATGAAAGCAGTCATCATTTGAGTCAGATGGAATTTATTTCTCTGATCGTTATAACGGTCGGAGCAGTACTGTTATGTCTGACGGGGCTGAAGTTAGTACGTTTCTGGTCAGTGATTGCAGGATTGTCAGCAGGATGCGCAGCCGGAATTGCGGTCGGAGCGATTGCAGGTCTGGATCAGACAATCGCATTGGCAGCAGGTGCGGGTGTGGGACTTGTATTAGCGGTGCTTGGTGCATGGAAGAAGCAGATTGGTGGATTTGTGACAGTAGCGGTACTTGTCTTTGTTGTCAGTGTACATCTGATGAAACCACAGGATTTTATTATGTATGGAATCTGTGCGGGTATTGGTCTTGTGTGTGCGTTGCTTTCTATTAAGTTTCATAACTTTATGCTGATTGCTTCTTCTTCTGTGTTTGGAGCAATGGCAGCGGGCAGCAGTATCTTTTATCTGCAGCCATATAAAAACGGAATGATCCATGTGGCACTTTGTGTTGCAATTGGTGCACTTAGTATCTGGATCCAGCTTCTTTTGGAATCCGGAAAACGTAAGAAAAAGAATTTACTTAAAGCTGCAGAGATCCGTGAAGAACATTCTACAGAAAATGAAGTTGAGAAGGCAAGGGCACTGGTCGAGAATCTGGATGATTTTGATGAGCTGGATGAGATTATCGAGAGTCTTCCGGAAAATGTCCTGAAAGAAGACAAGGGCACAACAGTTGTCAGCATGGATGAATTTGATGATCTTGAAGATGATCTAGAAGAGGATGAAGTGGAGAACTTTAAAGAAGAGAAGTTTGATGTAGACGAGGAAGACGTCGAAATTGAAGTAACTGCTGATGAGGCAGATGCGACAGAGGATTATGATTTTGATGAAGATCCGGATGACCTAGATGACTTAGATGATTTGGATGATTTAGATTATCTTGATGACGATGATGATATCGAGTTTCTGGATGAAGATGAGTAGATAAAAAAAGCTATCGATTACAATAACTTAACACATATCTGTGTTGTTATCGTAGTCGATAGCTTTTGTATTATCTTACTGCTGTAAATACTCCGCGGAGATCATGGATCACATGTCTTGGGCATTTAACAGAACACATTCCACAGCTTAAGCAAATCTCTTCGTCGATCACAGCACAATTATCTTCTACATGAATTGCACCGGCGGTACATGTTTTCTCACAGATACCGCATCCAATACAGCTGACTTCACACTGCTTACGTGCTACAGCTCCTTTTTCTTTGTTAGAGCATTTAACTACAATGTAGTTTGCACAATCGTGAATCTTGATCAAGTTCTGCGGACAGACTTTTGCACACTGTCCACAGGCAATACATTTTTCTTCGTCTACTTCGGCAACGCCATATTCATTCATGGAAATCGCGCCGAATTTACATTTTTCTATACAGGCTCCACATCCGATGCAGCCATCTTTGCATCCACCGTCTTCAGAGCCGGCTGCGTGGCAGCCACCGTTACAGGCAACCAGAGCTGCCCGGTAAGGAAATCTCTTTTTAATTGCCATGATTATTTCTTCCTTTCATATGGTGTGTTAGAAAGAGGAAGGCTGTAGCGTCTTTCTCCGTCAAATCTGCAATATGCATCTGCGATTGCAGGAGCAGTAGGGATGGATGTGATCTCTCCGATACCGATTGCTCCACAGGCAACATCCAGACCAGGTTTATCAATAACGATTGCTTCAATCTCAGGAATTTCGTGAGAACGGAAAAGCCCTAAGGAACCATATTTGTCAATTGGTTTACAGTTTTCATCGATTGGATACTGCTCTCTGAGTGCATATCCCATAGACATTACAACACCGCCTTCGATCTGACCTTCGCAGGAGAGTGGATTGACAGCTTTACCAACATCGTGTGCGGCAATCATTTTCTCAATCTTACCAGTCTTAGGATCAAGGATGCAGACTTGAGTTGCATATCCATAAGCAACGTGAGATATTGGATTAGGCACATCTGCACCAAGTGGATGAGTCTTAGCGAGATATTCTCCGTAGAAAGTTTCTCCAATCATATCTTTCATGGATTTACCGCTGTTTTTCGCTTCCATGAATTTTTCACATGCTCTGCGGCACGCTTCACCAGTTACAAGTGTCTGACGAGAACCGGAAGTTGTACCGGAGTCAGGTGAAATCCATGTGTTGCTTCGCTCATAGACGATATCATCACGGGAAAGATCTGTATTTGTAACGATCATCTGTACAAGTACAGTACCAAGTCCCTGACCGATACAGGAAGCACCAGTGAAGATGTGAAGTTTTTCATCTTCTTCAACAATTAATTTCACACGTCCTGTATCCGGGATACCAACACCAACGCCGGCATTCTTCATAGCACAACCAAGGCCAACAGCCTTACCGGCCGCAAGCGCAGCATCATACTCTTCTTTGACAGCCTCCAGTGTCTCTACAAGACCTGTAGAGTTATCTACAATTTGTCCGTTTGGAAGTACTTCGCCTGGACGGATCGCATTACGGTAATGGATTTCCCAAGGTGTGATACCAACTTTGTCGGCCATCATGTTCAGAAGTGTCTCTGTTGCGAAACAAGTCTGTGTAACACCAAATCCGCGGAATGCTCCGGCTGGTGGGTTATTTGTATAGTAAGCAGTTCCTTCAATTTCAAAGTTTTCATAATGATAAGGTCCTGCTGCATGTGTACATGCACGTTCAAGAACCGGGCCACCAAGAGAAGCGAATGCACCTGTGTCAGATTTAACAATCGCTTTTACACCCTGGATCACTCCATTCTCATCGCATCCCATTGTCATATCCATGTAGAATGGGTGACGTTTCGGATGAACAAGCAAGGATTCCGCTCTGGATAATTTCATCTTGATCGGTTTCTTTGTTACGTAAGTAAGCAATGCGCTTAAATGCTGAACAGTCATGTCCTCTTTACCACCGAAACCACCGCCGACTAATGCGTTCTGAACCTTTACTTTATCTGTTCCAAGCATAAGTGTAACTTCGTGCAATGTCTGGTGAGCGGACTGGTCTGTTGAATATACGAAAATGTCACCGTCTTCATCATAGAAAGAAACAGCACATTCAGGTTCAAGGAAAGCATGCTCAGTCCAAGGTGTCTCAAAGTGATGTGAGATCACGTACTTGGAATTCTTGATTGCTTCTTCCGCATTTCCGCGGCTGATGTGCTTATAAGCACATACATTAGTCTCTTCTTCATCATAAACAAGTGGTGCATCCGGAGCAGCAGCTTCTTCCACTGTATGCACATGAGGAAGTACTTTATATTCAACTTTAATAAGTTTCTTTGCTTTTTCTACAGTTGCCATGTCAGTTGCAGCTACAAGGGCAATTGCATCTCCGAGATAATGAGTCAGTCCACCAACCGGAATCAGTGAATACTGGTCATGTTTTAAGTGTCCGATCTTATTCTCCCCAGGAATATCATCGGCTGTTACAACCGCTTCTACGCCAGGCAGAGCCTCGGCAGCAGAGGTATCAATAGAAAGTACGCGAGCTCGTGGATATTTACTACGAAGAGCAGCGCCATAGAGCATTCCTTCCGGATAATAGTCATCCGGATATTTACCTGTTCCAAGCACTTTTTCTTCAACATCTATACGAGAAACACGGGAACCAAGAGTCCAGCTAGGATCTCCGTCATCTGGTAAAACTCCTTCTTTCAGAATCTTAGCTGCCAGACGTACCGCGTCCATGATCTTGACATATCCTGTACAGCGGCAATAGTTGTTGCGCAGCGCATAGCGAATCTCATCATCGGTTGGTTCCGGATTTACATCCAAAAGTGCTTTTGTGCACATAACCATACCAGGAATACAGAATCCGCACTGTACAGCGCCTGCCTTCCCGTAAGCATAAGTGTAAACTTTCTGTTCCCAATCAGAAAGCCCCTCGACTGTGATGACATTCTTTCCGGCCAATGAATCTGTGTCAGGTACGCAGGATTTGCAAGTCTGTCCATCAATGATAACAGTACAGGCTCCACAAGCGCCTTCGCTGCAACCATCCTTTGCAGAGGTAATGTGCAGTTCATCACGCAGGAACCGTAACAGTTTCTGATTCTTTGAAGGTGAGACTTCCTGACCATTTACTATAAATGATGCCATGTCAGTTACTCCTTTCTTTGTGACAAAATCCCCAAAGAAAAATCTTTGAGGAGTATGTGTTTGTTGTGTATTTTTAATCATATAAAGATACCTATGGTTATATTTTATCACATATTCAACAAAAAGCAACAACTATTCTAAAAAAGTTTTTTGACACCTAAAAATATTTTAGATATATGATATAAAAAATGCATACCAGGACAAAAAAAGGGAAGTACCGCAAAATGATACTCCCTTGTAATTATCTTATATAAATTGTTCTTAGAAACCAAAAAGATTTACAACGCGATTTTAATTATCGTGTTCTTCTTCAAATGGATCGTCGTAATCATCTTCATCATCGTAATCATCTCCACCGCGGGAAGCAATTGCAAGAATCAGTGAAATAACAGCAAGTACACCACTTACACCGGCTAAAATCAGAAGCTCGAATTCATCTCCATGTTTCAGGAAAGCAAAAACAGCACTACCGATATAGACAATCATCGGGATAAGGAATGCAAAAAGTGTATCACGGTTATTCATGATGAAGTATAACAGTGCAGTGACAAGCAT
>ERZ1035006.1301-NODE-1301-length-16795-cov-6.748566_pt1 | contig 16795 bp, 18 predicted proteins | sample MGYA00520694_ERZ1035006 | MGnify/ENA primary metagenome ERZ1035006 (study PRJEB33766, sample SAMN09781746) | gut metagenome | biome: gut microbiome | host: Homo sapiens | place: Madagascar | study: EMG produced TPA metagenomics assembly of the PRJNA485056 data... | reverse complement strand
AGTATATGCTTCGCATACCGCTCGGGCGCGAAAGAGTCGCGAGCGACTCTTTTTTATAGCACTATCTAACTACAAACTCAGCGTTACGTCACCACGCTCAAAGATCTCTCTCATTTTTATCTTCAGATTCACATGCTCCTCCAATTCTAACGTCGGATCTGTCTCCATGATATGTCTGACTTCATCTGCCGCCTGACTGAGCACTCGTGCATCTGTATAGATATCGGCAATCAAAAAACTCATATCTCCGGCCTGGCGAATGCCAAAAAAATCTCCCGGTCCACGCAGCTTCAGATCCTCCGAAGCGATATAGAACCCATCATTTGACTGGTTCAGGATCTCCAGCCGCTCCTTCGCGCGATCTGAATCCGAGGCATTCATCATGATACAATACGACTGTGCATCCCCACGTCCGACACGGCCTCGCAGCTGGTGCAGCTGCGCCAGTCCAAAACGATCTGCATTTTCGATCATCATCACTGTCGCATTCGGCACATTCACACCGACCTCTATGACGGTTGTGGATACAAGAATATCCGTGCGATGTTCCTTGAAATCATCCATGATCTGATTTTTTTCCGCCGCTTTCATCTTGCCGTGCAGGCAGGCAATACGCACATCTGAAGATAGCTCTGCGCGCAGTCTGTCCGTATAGTCGGTCACATTGTTTGCGTCCAGATTCTCCGATGCCTCTACGAGCGGGCAGATGATATATGCCTGATGTCCGGCTGCCACTTCTTTTTCTAAAAATGCATTTGCCTTCTTCCGATAGTTCTCTCCTACCACACAGTTTTTGATCGGCAGTCTCGTTGCAGGCACCTCGTCCATCACCGAGATATCCATATCTCCATATAAAATAATTGCCAATGTACGTGGAATCGGTGTCGCACTCATGACCAGAATATGCGGAGACTGCCCTTTTTCGGCAAACGTCTCGCGCTGACGGACACCAAAACGGTGCTGCTCATCCGTGATCACAAGTGCCAGGCGTTCATAAGCTACCTGCTCCTGAATGAGTGCGTGTGTGCCGATAATAAGCGCGTCGGTATGCTCCGCGATCAATGCGCGCGCCTCACGCTTCTGCTTTGCAGTCATAGATCCCGTGAGCAGCACAATCGTCTTTTGGATTCCAAAACGCCCACACAGTTCCAGAAATGACTGCTCATGCTGCTTTGCCAACACCTCCGTCGGTGCCATGATCGCTGACTGGCAGCCCTGATCCGAGACATACAGCATCGCCAGAAACGCGACAATCGTTTTTCCGCTGCCTACATCTCCCTGGATCAGCCGCTGCATCAACGTCTCACCCTGCAGATCCCGCAGCACCTCCTGCAAGGTACGCTGCTGTGCTCCGGTGAGTGCATAAGGCAGTTTTTCGATGTAAGTTTTCAGATCATCCGGCTGAAAATGATAGGCATTTTTCTGTTTTTCTTCGCCCTGTTTCTGAAGCTGCATCGTCATTAAAAATAAGAAAAATTCATCAAATACCAGCCTTCTCCTTGCACAGGTGAGTGCTTCCACAGACTCTGGAAAATGGATCTGATCCAGTGCGTAATTATATTCCGCTAACTCATGCTTTTCACGGATACCGGTAGGCAGATAATCAAAAAAACTATCGCAGGCCTGTAATGCATACCGGATCGTTTTACACAGGAAACGATTGGTAATGCCACGTGTCAGTGCATAGACCGGCTGCATGGATGCCTCAATTGCAGCATAGTCCTCCGGCGAGAACAACGCTGGCTGTTCCATATGCCAGACACCATTTTTATCAAACACTTTTCCGTACAGGATCACGGTTTTTCCTTTTTTCAGTCCGTTTGCAATATATGGCAGGCGAAACCAGATTGCCTCTAATTCTTTCCCGGCAAAGCTACTTTTTAAGACCGTGATCGTCATTGCACGTGTACGGCGCATCACCGCCGGCCGTGCAATCGACACAATCACTGCAGCTGTTTCATTGTCCCGCAGCTCATCCATCTGTACTGCCTGCGGATATGTTACATAGTCCCGGGGAAAATGAAGGAGTATATCACCTACGGTGTATACTCCCATTTTCTGCAGCAAGTTTTCCGTTTTCTCGCCCACGCCTTTCACTTCACGGATCGGTGCAGTCAACTCCATAATGCTTGCTCCAATCGTTTATTCGACAGACAGGATATAATAATATACCGGCTGTCCACCGTTGTTTACTTCGACTTCGATGTCTGCATACTTCTCACGAAGCTTTTCTGCCAGTGCAGACGCATCTTCTTCTGACACTTCTTCGCCATAATACAGGCTCACAATACCGCTCTCATCATCTATGAGCTGGTCAACCATATCCATGAGTGCCTGCTCCATATCCGCACCCACAGACAGGATACCGTCATCGCCAATACCCATATAATCGTTTTCCTTGATCTCCCTGCCATCGATCACGGTATCACGCACTGCATAAGTGATCTGCCCGCTCTTGACATTTGCCAGTTCATCCACCATACGCTTTGCATTCTCATCTGCAGACTGCTCTGGAATATAGTTAATCAGCGCCGTGATTCCCTGCGGGATCGTCTTTGTCGGAATGACATAGATATTTTTATCTTCTGACAGGGAGGCTGCCTGGTTTGCCGCCAAAATGATGTTTTTATTGTTCGGAAGAACAAAAATATTTTTCGCAGGTACTTTTTCGATTGCGTGCAGAATGTCTTCCGTACTCGGGTTCATCGTCTGTCCGCCCTCGATAATGACATCTACACCGAGACCGCTAAAAATCTCGCTCAGCCCTTTGCCTGCTGATACACTGATAAATCCCATGTCCTTCCACTCTGCCTCAGGCTTCGTCTCCTGCGCAGCCTGCTCGGCAGCTACTTTTTCAGCATCCTTGATCAGACGCTCCTGATGCTCTTCACGCATATTGTCAATCTTGATCTTGCTGAGCGATCCGTGTGTGAGTGCTTCCTGAATCGCAAGACCCGGGTCATTGGTATGTACATGGGTCTTTACGATCTCATCATCCGCAACTACGACAATCGAATCGCCGATGGATGTCAGAAACTCCTTGTACTTTGCCACTTCCTCATCGCTTAACGGTTTATTTAATACAATAATAAACTCGGTACAGTAACCGAACTTAATCTCCGCCTCTGTCTCGGCAGAGATCTTTGTGATACCACTGGTTGTAGTCTTGTCTGCCTCAAAGCTGCTGTAATCAATCTCCTTGCCCATCAGCGCATCATAAGCGCCCTGAAGGACAACAACAAGACCCTGTCCACCGGAATCAACGACTCCTGCCTGCTTTAATACAGGAAGCATCTCCGGGGTCTTTTTTAATACACGCTCGGCTTCATCAATGACAGCACGGATAAATACGCACAGGTCATCCGTCTCTTCTACCATATCAATCGCTTTATCGGCTGCACCTCTGGCCACTGTAAGGATCGTACCTTCCTTCGGCTTCATGACTGCCTTGTATGCTGTCTCAACTGCCTTATTGCATGCTTCTGCAAGAATTACGGTATCAATCGTATCGTAACCGGAAATCACCTTCGTAAATCCACGGAAAAGCTGTGACAGGATCACACCTGAGTTACCTCTGGCTCCACGCAGAGAACCGGATGAAATCGCCTTTGCAACAGATTTCATGGATAACTTCTCAATATTACTCACTTCTTTTGCAGCGGAGAGAATCGTCATGGACATATTTGTTCCGGTATCGCCATCAGGCACCGGGAACACATTCAGTTCATTAATCCATTCCTTTTTTGCCTCCAGGTTGTGCGCACCTGCCAAAAACATCTTTGCCAGCAGCTTTGCGTCAATCTTCTCTATTTCAGATACAGTTTGTCCCACTTGTCTTATCCTCCTAATCGATTACCCGTACACCTTCGACGGAAATATTGATCTTATTTATTTTCATACCCGTGAATTCTTCCACGCGATATTTGACTGTCTCTATCAGATTATCCGCCACTGTAAAAATGCTTACTCCATATGCCACAATCACATGAAAATCTATGCTGATCTCATTTGCATCATCGACAGTCACATTGATGCCATGTGAGAGGTAATCTCTCTTCAACAGCTTTACAAGACCATCCTTCATATTTACCGCAGCCATACCTACAATACCGAAGCACTCCACTGCAACAGAACCGGCATAGGTAGCGATCACTTCCGGGTCAATGGTAACAGTACCTAAAGAATTGGTTAATTGTCCATTCATAGTCAAACCTCCATATCGTCATTCGGTACATCAAACATCGTACACAAAATCCTATTTTTCCAATAATAAACGTACCGTAGTCTATCTTATTCTATACCATCTATCGGAAAAAAGAAACATATATTTGATTAATTTGCAATTTTTTTCAAATTATTCTTGCATTGCATATTTATATCTGATAAAATGTCCTAGTATGAGTTTAGAGAATATCGCTCTGAACTAATTTTGGAAACCAGACAAGGAGGTGCAAGTCATGGCAAAGTGTGCAGTATGTGGAAAAGGCGCTCATTTCGGAAACAATGTGAGCCATTCTCATAGAAGATCAAACAGAATGTTCAAGTCCAACATCAAGTCTGTTCGTTGCGTAGTAAACGGAGGAACAAAGACACAGTATGTTTGTGCTAGATGTCTGAAGTCAGGAAAAGTTGAGCGCGCATAGTTCTCTCTTCCGTTGATTTATGAGCATGAGAAAAAAGGACATGGAAAAGAAGCTGATACTGTCAGCTTCTTTTTTTATCCCTATCCACAGCAAAATAGCTGGTAGCCGATCAGCAGCAAGGCACCAATCAGAATGACAAGCACGACTGTACTCTCGATAAACAAGGTGATCAACATGCCGACCGCCATACAAAAAAACGAATATCCGATTAATCTGCGCATGTCCCTCCTCCAATACAAAAGAATCCTGCCCGCAGGATTCTCCGCCTGCGGTGGGTCGCTTCTGTGACATACTACAGTATATGCCTGAACGGTCTTATATGATTACTGATTGACAGATGCATCAAGCATCTCACTCATTTCCTTACCTGCCTCTTTTTTTGCCTGCTCAGAACTATTGTCAGAATCTTTTTTCGTAAATTTATCTACAAATTCGGGCACCATATCGAGAATCTTGGTGATGCCATCCTGATTTTTGACATTGACAAGTCTGGTTGAGCCATTCTGGATCACCAACACTGCTGATGGCTGGATACGTCCTCCCATACCGCCTCCCGCGTTGTTCGATCCGCTTTTTGCGAAAGCACCTGCTCCCACGCCAAAGCTCACATCAACGAGCGGTAAGATGATCGTATCACCGATATGGATTGCGTCCCCGACAACCGTCTTTGACGATATAAAGCTGTCCATTCCTTTAAATAAAGACTCTACTGTTGAACGAAAGCTGCTGTTTTCTCCCATAATAATTACCTCCTGAGTTTTTTAATCATTCTTCGGATATCACTGTCAAATAATAACCGCATACCACTGGCGGCAGCATGTATGAGACACACATGCCCCCTCACATCCAGCCAGCCCTTCAGATATAGATCCTCTGTGACAAAATCCGGCTCTATACTGCATTTTTTCCCATATGCAAACGGACAGACACTGAACACTGCCGTCAGATAACCTGTATTGGCAGGATCTCCAAGCGAAAATGCCACATCCCCCTGCACACGTCTCGGTCCGATATGATGCAGCAGGCTCTTAACCTCACGCAATACATGAAGGAATGCCCGCCGGTTATGCTCATCCTTCAGTTCTGACCAGATCTGTTTTGCGGTACCCATCACATCTTTTGAAAACCTTTTTTCTGCTCTGTCTGAGGAATCAGGCTGCTCTGCCTGTCCTGACAAAGATGCCTGTTGTCCCGTTGCTGCAGCCGTCTCCATCTTCCGGGTGGATGGTTCTGCTGATTCTGGGACTGGCTTTTCACATTTCGTTTCCTCCGGTATATCTGTCGTCCCCGCAGAAGCTTTCTTGCGCTTTCTGCGTTTTTTCCCCGGAAACACCTGTATGCCAAAGATCTTTACCTTACAGCAGAACACCGGATCGTTTTCCGGTGTACCGCTTACCCATATACGATATGGAACCGGCATAAATAAAACCAAACAGATAAGAAACAACAGCAATCCGATGATACCGAGTATCAGCCAGCCGATCACTTTCAGGATCGTAAGCAAGATTCCTAGCATATCTGACCTTCCTCTCTGCTTCCATGTCGATTATCACGGATAAATTCACGCAGTCTGAAATCACCCCGGACTGTATATACTCCGTTTATAATCATACCTGCCAGCATCACGGCTTCCTCATAATCTCCCGCAATACCTATGACATACAGCCCTTTTTTCGGATAATAGCGCTGCCGTATCACCTTTGTTGAAATGATATCAATCAGATTATCCGGATTTGATGCCAACGTCAACAGATATGCATTATGAAAGATGCTGCGCGTTCTGACCCCACGGATGATTTTCTCTTTTTTGCGGGATGATATACTCTCACCGACAAACAGATCACCGTACCATATCATATATTATCCTCATTCATAGCTGTTCCATACCTTTACAGCTACCAATATTTATGACTTCCCCACAGGTTACTTTTCTTCAGATCCAGATATTCATTGTATGCTTTTTCCAGAATCTGCTTCTCGTTGTTGAATTTTAAAAGATGATACGCTTCGTGGTATTTATAGTATCCGGAATCCACGAAATATTCCTCGCGTTGTGGTTTGCTGTAATAGCTGTCGCCCATCATCAGATACCAGTGCACTTCTTTCTGCACGACATCCTCCGGAACATTAAAAGTATACTGGCTTTTTCCGATGTATTTGATAATCGCAGCCTCTACACCGGCCTCTTCCTTTACTTCCCGCGCTGCAGTCTCCTTGTACTCCTCACCATTCTCGACGGTTCCCTTCGGCAGTACCCATCCTTCATACTTATTCCGATAGTTCTTGTAAAGTAACAGTATCTTTCCGCGAAATATTACCACACCACCACAACTGGTTGCCTCGATCATTGCAATACCTCCTGATGTGGTTCAAAAATCTAAAATCATCTATCAGTATACTCTTATTTAAAGTAGGTGTCAAACACAGTCTTTGCAATCGGCACTGCAACCGTACCTCCGTTTCCGGCTCCCTCTACGACAACAGCGATCGCAATCGTCTGTTTTCCCTTTGCGCGTGCATAGCCGACAAACCATGCATGGCTGTCACCCTTGGTCGTCCCATACTCCGCTGATCCGGTCTTTCCGGCCGCATTGTAAGCATCCGACTGCAGTGCTGACGCTGTTCCGTCTGTCACAACTGCACGCATCATACCGCGCAGGATCTTTGCTTCCTTTTGCTTCATCAACTGTCCGTATGCTTCTGGCTCATACTGCTTAATGACTTTTCCATCTGTATTTTCCACACGGTCTGCCACGTATGGTGTCATCAATATACCTTTATTTTCGATTGCCGAAGCGATCAGTGCCATGTGCAGTGGACTGACCAGTGTCTTACCCTGTCCGATTGCTGTTGCCATAACCTCACTGGGCGCAGCATCGGATGTCAGTGGGAAGCGACTCTTGCTGCTCGCAATACGTCCCGGAAGATTGGTGTTAAACAGCACATCCTCGCTGGTCGACACATATTTTTTCAGATTTAACGACAAACCGATATTGGCAAACGAGCTATTGCAGGATTTTTCCAGTGAAGTCTCAAGGTCTACGGTACCATGTACCGATCCGCCAAAACAATGCAGTGTATAATTATCTGCCGTAATACTGCCGCTGCAGTCATAGCGGTATGACTTATAATCATTCGGGTGTTCCCTGATATATTCCAATGCCGTGACGAGCTTAAACGTAGATCCCGGCGGATACAGTCCCTGTGTGGCACGGTTCAGCAGCACAGAATTCTCATCATCATTTTCCAGAATCGAATTCCAGTCCGTGACGATCGTATTGGGATCAAAATCCGGTTTGGAAACCATGGACAATATTTTCCCAGTCTCCGGTTCCAGAACTACCACAGCGCCTTTGTAGCTGCCGAGCGCATCATAAGCCGCGGATTGCAGCTTTGCATCCAGCGTTGTGACCAGTGTATCCCCCTGGTTTTTATTTCCCTCCATCTCGTTCATGACACGTTCTAAAATAAATGAATGGGAACGGAGCAGTTCAAAATTATAGCTTGATTCCAGTCCGGCCTTGCCATTGTCTGCATAACCGACTACGTGTGCGTATTTTCTGCCCTGTGGATAGACCCGCGTCTCTGTCCCGTTTGCATCTGTCCTGGTCTGTGCAAGCACAGTACCGTCATCGGATACAATCGATCCGCGTATCACGCGCTCTGCAAAACTGTCAAGTCTGGTATTATACGGATTGTTGATGAACTGCTCGCTGCGCGCAATCTGAAAATAAGCAAAATAGGCAATCATTGCCAAAAAGATGCCGATGAAAAAATAAGCGATGACGGCAAACTCCCGGTTGGAGGATCTTCTCCTTCTGCGCACAGACTTATTCTGCGGTGCGCTTTCCCCTGTGTCCTGTTCTGTTTGTCCTTTGGCTGATGTTCTCTTTTTCCCCATCAATGATCTCATCCTCTCTGATGATATATAGTCCCTGAATCACTGCAAATATAATAAATGTCGACAGCAGCGAGCTGCCTCCGTAACTCACGAGCGGCAGTGTCACTCCGGTGGACGGAATAAACTTAATCACACCGCCGATCGTTAAAAATACCTGAAATCCGTAGGTTGTCCCCAGTCCGAGTGCAATCAGCTTGTAAAAACGCTCATGGATCTGCATCGCGATATTTAAAAACATCAGATAACAGCAGGCGCACACGAGAATCACACAGATCGCAAATACACCACCGAGTTCTTCCGATATCGCTGCAAACACAAAATCTTCATCTGCAACCGGGATCTTGTTTGGCATTCCCTGAAAGAGTCCCAGACCAAACCAGCCTCCGGTGCCGATCGCAAACAGCGACTGTGAGACCTGATAGCCCTGCTTGTCAATCACTGCCAGTGGATCTTTCCACGCAATCACACGCGCCTGCACATGTGAAAACAGCTTATAGGCAACGACCGCAGCCAGTGAACCTGCCCCCAGTCCGAGTCCCAGATATCTGGCATCCCTGGTAGCGACATACAGCAGCACCAGATACGTGACAAAGAAAATGGATGCACTGCCGAGATCCCTGGAAAGCACCAGGATAATGACATGTGCAGCAGCCAGTACCGTTGTAATGACCACCTGCTTAAATTCGATCGAATGATACAACATGGATGCAACGAAAAATACAAATAGTATTTTTATAAATTCTGATGGCTGCAGACTGACAGATCCGAATTTGAATGCCAGCTTTGCACCGTAATCCGTCTTTCCAGCGACGGCTACCAATGCCAGCAGGGCGATGCCAATACCCGCATATAAATACGGCAGCTTGTGGAGAAAATGGATATGCCTGATAAAAAACGGAACGAGCAATGTGATAACCGTAGCCGCCACTGCCAGCGTAAACTGGCGCATCGCCTTTGCCTCATCGAGTCTGGTCAATACGATAAAACCGATCACAAGCAGCATACACATATGGTTTGTGACCAGTCTGGCTGCCTTTTTATACAAAAAACGGTAAATCAACTGGATCGCACAGATCAGCAGCACCTGCATGGCATAAAAGCCAAGCATCTGTACTTCGCCCGTTGCAGCAAAAATGACCAGATATGCATCCAGATGAATCAAAAACAGAAACATCAGCTGTCTTCTGAGGATCGGCTGCACACGTTTTGGCGAACCGGATCTCTGTAACGCCGAAAAACTCTCATAGGTGTAGCAGGCAAACAGTATCATCATCAGATATTTGGATATTTCAGTAATGATTGTAATCATAAATTCTATTCTACCCCTCGTTTAAAGTGTCCGCGTGTAGCCTCACCGTGAAACGGTGTCACATCCGGTGTACGTCCGAGCACATGCTGTTCGTATCCGGCCAGAACTGCGCGTGTCACAGCCTCGTTCTCCACCGTAAAGTCCATCCGGAGCCATTCCGGCGCAATCTGTTTCACTTCTTCAAATACAGCCGGTTCATACAGAACGGTAGGGATCGCATTATATATGACGTTGCAGCAGACACTGCAGTAGTTTTTCACCGGCAGATGTTTGCCATAGCGGTCACACAGAAACAATGTATGATCCGTATGGTCACAGCCATATATCGTCCGGTTGACACATTGGCTGCTCACCATGAACGGTGTATGCCCATAGATCATCAGGCAGCTGCCTGCCTGTGGCTGCCGCCGCAATTCGCCTGCGTGAAGCTCTAACGGCAGAGTCCGTATACGATAACCCTTTTCCCGGAAAAATACATAGCTGCGGTCGGAAAACGTATACAGCTGACTATCCAGCCATACCTGCGCTTCTGATACACCCATACGCTGCAAAAAACCAAGTGTATCATACGTTTTTGCAAGAAATCCGTCAATCAGATTATTCTCTTGCATAATTTTTATGCAATTCCAGTTTTTCTCAAGGAAGCGTCCACGATCTTCACGCAGCACAGACGGCAATGCCAGCAGAAACCGTTTGTCTGTCTGCTGACACAATAGTGCGGCCTCACGCACATGCGCTTCAAACCGTGACCAGTCCATCGCCTGGATCTGAAGTGCTGCTGTACCGACATAATCCTTCCCTGTACAGACAAGAAACTGCTCCCATGTGTCACAGACAGTCACCAGTTCCTGTGTATGCATAGAACCATCTGCTGATTCCAACGAACCGGCAGTGCGGATGTCTTCCACCCGGCGGGAAGGAGCCGGTCTGCGCCACTGGTTTTGCAGCATCTGCCCGAGCGCTTCTATGGCATCCCTTCGAACGGACTTTAAAAATTGTTTTGGTATAAAACAATTCTCATCCATCCGGATCTCCAGTTGTTCAAACACGCAGGCACTGTCCCCGGTCTGCCGCAGCACACGTTCCACATCCGCCGGAAGTGCCGGGGCTTTCTGTGCCAACTGTATCTCTCCGGTCTGCGCCTGCACCGTCTGTCCACTCACAAGATCTGTGACTGACAATACGACCGGGGCGCCGATTCTGCATTCGCAGACACCGTGAACAGGGCGCTGTAGCGGCTTCCACTGTATTGTCCCACTATCTGATGCATGCGCCGATGTATGCTTCGGCGAATACAGGCTGATCATGGATTTCCCTTTTTCTCCACGCAGGTATCCGGCTGTAAAACCGCTGCGGTTACCCAGATCCATGAGCTGTCTGCGGTCAGATTCTGCAACCGCATAATTATCAGCGTCCTGTGCCAGCAAATCGAGATATTTCCGGTAGACTGCCGTCACACCCGCAGCATAAGCAGTCTGCTTCATCCGGCCTTCGATTTTCAAAGAACAGACTCCGGCATCTGCCAGCTCCGGCAGAAGGTCAACCGCACACAAATCCTTCGGGCTGAGCGGATACAGTTCCCTGCCCGCATCAAAGGGTGCCTTGCCCTGCTGCACACGATACGGAAGACGGCACGGCTGCGCACACCGTCCGCGGTTGCCGCTCCTGCCGCCAAGCATACTGCTAAACAGGCATTGTCCGGAGTAGCAATAACAGATGGCACCATGCACGAAACATTCTAACGGCACATCGACCCGTGCATGAATCTGCCGGATTTCTGTCAGTGATAGTTCTCTCGCAAGTACTACACGGTCTGCGCCCGCCTGTGCAAAAAAGCGCGCGCCATCCGCATTCGCGATTGACATCTGTGTGCTCGCATGCAATTCCATGCCGGGAAACTGTTTTTTTATAAAATCAAATACACCTGCATCCTGCACAATCACAGCATCCAGCCCCTGCTCATAATAAGGCAGCAGATAATCATACAGCTGTTCTTCCAATTCGTTGGTTTTTAACAATGTATTGACTGTCAGGTGCAGCTTTTTGCCCTGCAGATGCACCTCATCAATCGCCTGCAGCAATTCTTCCTGTGTAAAATTTTTTGCATAGGCACGCGCACCAAACTGGCCACCACCGACATATACCGCATCTGCACCTGCCGCACACACCGCCCGCAATGTCTCCATCGAACCGGCCGGTGCTAAAAGCTCCATATTTTTCATATCCGCTTATTTTAACAGAACTTCCTCCAGATCCGCACTCAGGCGTTCATTTTTCTGTGTCAGTTCCCGTTTCTCCTTCTCCAGTTGCTCTACCTGTCCCTGCATCTGTTCGTTTTGCTGTTTCACAAGCTCTAACTTGGCATTTGCCTCCGTGATCTTTGTATTTGCATCATCCAGCTGCATCTGTGCGTCGACTAACTGATGCTTCAGATCGAAGATCTCCTTCTCCAGATCAGAAAATTTATCAGATGAACTGCCCGCCTGTTCCTTGGCCTTGAAATAATCATCTGCCAGATTCAGGTTTAACATCAGGTTCTTCATATCCTGTGGAATCCGCTTATAGGAGTCCTGCTGATTCATCTCCGTGATTTTCTGATTAATGTAGGCAGCCACCTGCTGCAGATAGTCTTCTTCCTCAAATCCACTCAGATTATACTCTTTCTTATCAATGACTACGACCGTACTTTTCTTTGTTCCCATATCATTTCCTCCAGCTATCATAAATGCGTTTGCGGTAATCCGAAATGCTTATAACAATAAGGTGTCACAACCCGCCCTTTCGGTGTGCGGTTAATAAATCCGTTCATCACCAGATAAGGTTCGTAGACATCCTCGATCGTTCCGGCGTCTTCGCCGATTGCAGCCGCTAATGTGTCCAGCCCGACCGGCCCGCCTGAAAACTTTTCTATAATTGTATAGAGCAGCCTGCGGTCACTGTTGTCGAGTCCCATTTTATCGACTTCTAACAGATCCAGCGCAAAGTCCGCAACTTTTTTGGTGATTTTTCCGTCATATTTTACCTGCGCAAAATCACGCACACGGCGCAGCAGCCGGTTTGCCAGCCGCGGTGTCCCACGCGAACGTCTCGCCAGCTCATATGCACCATCTTCATCAATGTCCACGCCTAATTTCACCGCAGAATGCAGGATAATCGTTTTCAATTCATCGACGGTATAGAATTCCAGATGATGCATCACACCGAAACGGTCTCTCAGCGGTGCGGAGAGCAGTCCTGCACGTGTGGTCGCACCTACCAGCGTAAACTTTGGCAGATCCAGCCGAATGGATCGCGCAGTCGCACCTTTTCCGATCATAATATCGATCGCATAATCTTCCATCGCCGGATACAACACTTCCTCCACCTGACGGTTCAGCCGGTGGATCTCATCGACAAATAATACATCACCCTCGGCCAGATTACTCAGGATCGCCGCCATCTCTCCCGGTTTGGCGATTGCGGGACCGCTCGTGATCTTCATATGTACCCCCATCTCATTCGCGATAATCCCTGCCAAAGTTGTCTTGCCAAGTCCCGGTGGGCCGTAAAAGAGTACATGATCCAGAGATTCTCCCCGTCCTTTGGCCGCCTCAATATATACTTTCAGATTTTCTTTTGCCTTTGCCTGCCCGATATAATCTTCGAGACACTGGGGACGCAGCGATTTCTCAGCGGAGACGTCCTCTTCCTGTATTTCTGTGGATATCACTTTCCGATTATTCATGAATCCTCCTACATAAATGCCATATTGCGCAATGCCTGCTTCAGCACAGCCTCCACATCACTGTCCGCAGTGATCTCGATACCAGACAATACCTGTGTGGCCTCCGAAGCAGAATATCCAAGCGCTGTAAGTGCTAAAAGTGCCTCCTGACGGACACCCTTTTCCAGCTCCACTTGCGGATTCTTCACCAGTTCCTCCTGCGTGGTAAATGCATCTTCCAATTTTAATTTGTCTTTCAGTTCCAAAACGATACGTTGAGCCGTCTTTGCCCCGATACCGGGCGCCTTTGAGATCGCCTTTGCATGGTCAGCGACCACCGCAAAGCGCAGGTCATCCGGCGATAACACGGACAGTATCGCGAGTGCTCCCTTTGGTCCGACACCATTGACACCGATCAGCAGCTTGAAAATACGCAGATCGTCTTTTGTCAAAAAACCATACAGGCAAAAGGCATCCTCTTTGACCTGAAAATAAATATACATTTTTATCTCTGAACCGACAGCCGGCAGATATTCAAATGTCTGTCCGGAAATATAGACCTGAAATCCGATTCCCTGATGATCAATAATGACTGATTCCTCATCCATATCCGCCAATGTTCCCTTGATATATTGAATCATTCTACTTCTACTCCTTTTTATTCCCTGCTGACAGCCCGGCCAGTTCCTGCGGCAGACGGTGAAGAACCGCACCTGCCACAATCCCGATCAGTACACCGGTCAGCATGCCGACGAGAAACAATACCGGCAGATAATACAGGATGTGATAATTTTCCACTACCAATGCCGCTACCAGAAACTGTCCGACATTATGCGCGACACCTCCTGCCGCACTCACGCTGATCAGGTGCAGCTGTCCGGTCCGTTTCAGCCCTGCCATGACAAGCAGGCTGAGTACTGCCCCCGCCAGACTATATAAAATGCTGTACATACTGCCAAAAAAGAAACCAGCCAGCAGTACACGCGCAACCGAAACACAGGCACCGTCACGCGCATTACCCAGATAGAGCACAATCACAACAACAATGTTCGTCAGCCCCAGCTTCACACCCGGAATACCGATCGGCAGTGGAATCAGAGCTTCTATATAACTGCAGATCAAAGCCAGCGCCAATGCCAGACCCAGATACGGTATCCGCCGTACCCATTTCCCCTGTTTACTGGCTGACTGTGTCATATTCCTGCTCATGGTTTCCATACACCTCCACCACCAATTTGTGCGGCAGACATACGATTGTCTGTCGTTCACGCGATATCGCACCCTGACGGATGCACAACTCATCCGGACACGTTGCCTGTTCCATACGCACACTGCCATGTTCGATCTGTACGACATTGATCACGGTGCCACCCTGCTCCACCGGGATTTCCCGATCTTCGTTCAGCGGATATGTGCCATATACCGTACCATCAATTGTGATACAAACCGATTCACCCATCTGTGAAAACAGATAGATCCCGATCGTCAGAAGGATTCCGCTAAGGAACAATCCGCCCAAAAATACAGCATCCCTCCATCCAAATTGACGCATGTTCATGCTTATACCTGCTCTCCGATATAATAAAATCCTTTGCACTGTGCGAGTCTCACGTCCACAATCTTTCCAATCAATGAAGCATCCCCTGGAAAGTGTACAACCGAATTGTTCGATAAGCGCCCTGTCACCAGCGCAGGATCATGCTCATTGATCTGCTCTACCAGGACAGTCTGTACCTGACCTTCGATCGCCTGCGCCTTTTCTGTCGCAATGCGCTGTACTTCCTTCAAGATCATATCAAAATTTTCCTTCACTTCCGCTTCCGGAACCTGATTTTCCATCTCGGCAGCAGGTGTCCCGGAGCGCTTGGAATAGATAAATGTAAATGCGCTGTCATAACGTACACGTCTGACGACATCCAGTGTCTCTAACGCATCTTCCTTCGTCTCACCGGGAAATCCGACGATGATATCTGTCGTGATCGCGATATCCGGGATCGCCGCACGCAATTTTTCAACCAGTGTCAGATACTGTTCCTTATCATAATGGCGGTTCATCGCTTTTAAAATCCGTGAACTGCCAGACTGAAGAGGCAGATGCATATGCTTACAGATCTTCTTGGACTGCGCCATAACTTCGATCAATTCATCAGACAGATCCTTCGGATGAGAAGTCATAAAACGAATCCGCTCCAACCCTTCGATCTGTTCTACCTCACGCAGCAGCTGTGCAAATGTGACCGGATGCTCTAACGTCTTTCCGTATGAATTCACATTCTGACCGAGCAGCATGACTTCAACGACCCCGTCTGCTACCAGGCGTTCGATCTCGCGGATAATGTCCTTCGGCTCCCGGCTGCGCTCACGTCCGCGCACATATGGTACAATGCAGTAGCTGCAGAAATTATTGCAGCCGAACATGATATTCACGCCGGACTTGAAGCTGTATTTACGTTCTACCGGAAGATCCTCGACGATCTCTGTCGTATCCTTCCAGATGTCAACCACCATCTGTTTTTCCGTCAATGCACGCACGACCAGTTCCGCGAACTTAAAGATATTGTGTGTACCGAATATGAGGTTCACAAACCGGAACTCCTTTTTCAGCCGTTCTACGACATGTTCCTCCTGCATCATGCAGCCGCACAGCGCAATCATCATCTGCGGATGTTTTTTCTTATAGCTGCCAAGTGTTCCCAGTCTGCCGTACACCTTATTATTCGCGTTCTCACGGACGGTACAAGTATTGTAAATAACAAAATCCGCATCCTCCGTATCTACCTGTTCATAGCCGATCGTCTCTAAAATACCGCTCAGTTTTTCCGAGTCACGCGCATTCATCTGACAGCCAAATGTCTCTACATGAAACGTCAGACGATGTCCGCACTGTTTCTCCCGCTCCTTGATCAGTTGCTTTGCCAGATCCATATAATAAAACTGACGCTGCGGTTCCGTGACCGGCACTTCTATATGATTCATATTATTAGCTTGTATGTTTTTTACTGTCTCCATGTGTCTCTCCTAAATTTTCAATGCTGCCATCTTTGTTAATAATATCAATCTGATTGAGCTGTCCGCGGATATTGGCACGGATGGCAGCTAGATACTCCGCACGCAATTTTGCCTGTTCTTCCTTCTCGGCAGATGTCAATCCCTCAGCTTTCGACTTATGATATAGTTCATTGATTCGCTTGATTCTACTCTCATCCATCGTCTGATTCCTCTATCTCTCTATTTCTTTT
>ERZ1035006.1300-NODE-1300-length-16811-cov-3.913882_pt1 | contig 16811 bp, 12 predicted proteins | sample MGYA00520694_ERZ1035006 | MGnify/ENA primary metagenome ERZ1035006 (study PRJEB33766, sample SAMN09781746) | gut metagenome | biome: gut microbiome | host: Homo sapiens | place: Madagascar | study: EMG produced TPA metagenomics assembly of the PRJNA485056 data... | reverse complement strand
TGGCATCGCGACGCAAGTTGCGGACGGCAACCTTGGCGTCTTCGCCTTCGGCGCGCACGACCTTAGTGATTTCGCGACGACGCTCTTCGGTCAAAGCGGGCAACGGAACGCGAATCAAGTCACCGTTGGTCGCCGGGTTCAAGCCCAAGTCGCTCGTCAAAATAGCCTTTTCAATGAGCGGAACCATCTTGCGATCCCAGGGCTGAACGGTCAAGGTACGGGCATCGGCCACACCGAGGTTGGCAACCTGGCTCAAAGGCGTGGGAGAACCGTAGTAGTCGACCATCACGTGTTCGAGAATACCGGTCGAGGCACGACCCGTGCGCAACTTGGTGAAGTTTTCGCGCAAGGTTTCGATCGTGCGCGTCATCTTGTGTTCGGTTTGTTGATGAATTTCGGCGATGGTGCTCATCGTTATATGTACCTTTTAGAATCTAACGGATTCGCTCGCAAAATCTTTTTTACGAGCGAAAAGTTTATTTTAGCAACGAAAACTTAGGAAACCAACGTGCCTTCGTCTTCACCCATCACGACGCGACGCATAGCACCGCGCTTGGTGATGGAAAAGACCTTGATGGGCAACTTCTGGTCGCGGCACAGTGCAAAGGCCGTGGCGTCCAACACCTTCAAGTCGCGCTTCATGCACTCGTCAAAGGAGATTTCCTTGTAAAGTTCCGCATTCGGATTTTTCTTGGGATCTTCCGAGTAGATGCCGTCGACCTTGGTGGCCTTGAGCATCACTTCGGCACCGATTTCGGCACCGCGCAAAGCAGCGGTCGTATCGGTCGTAAAGAACGGGTTGCCGGTGCCGGCAGCAAAGATCACCACGCGACCCTTTTCAAGGTAGCGCAATGCGCGACCGCGAATGTAGGGTTCGGCAACCTGGCTCATGGCCAAAGCACTTTGCACGCGGGCTTCGACGCCGGCGTGACGCAATGCGTCTTGCAAAGCCATACCGTTCATGACGGTGGCGAGCATCCCCATATAGTCGCCCGTGGCGCGATCCATGCCGGTGGCGCCCAAAGCCACACCGCGGAAGATGTTGCCGCCGCCCACCACGATACCGAGTTCGACCCCCATAGCCAAGACTTCCTTGATGTCCTGAACGATGTCGGCCAGCGTTTCGCGGTTGATACCGAACTGATCGGGGCCCATCAAAGCCTCACCGGAAAGCTTTAAAAGAACGCGCTTGTACTTGGGTTTGCAGCAACACTGTTCGTCATGGTGAGACATTTTTTCGAGCTCCAAAAAAGTTTTTTGCCCCCGAGGATCGACCGGAAAAAGCCGCAAAAAAGCGTCGAAAGACACTTTTTGAGAACCTTTCAACCGAATCGGCCGCACGAGCAACGGAAGTTTTTACACATTGGGCGAGATAATACCCGAAAAAACGCGCCTAAGCCATAGTGCTTAAGCGCGTTTTTAGTGTGCGGTCAAACCGCTTGCAACTTTTTGCGAAAAATCAGATTCGCTGTTGCAAATTAGGCCTTAGCGGCAGCAGCCTGCTGAGCGGCAACTTCGGCAGCGAAGTCTTCGGTACGCTTTTCGAGGCCTTCGCCCACAACGTACAAACCGAAGGTAGCAACTTCAGCGCCCTTGGATTTCAAGAGCTGGCCGATCGTGACCTTGTCGTCCTTAACGAACGGCTGGTTCACGAGGGTGATTTCCTTCAAGAACTTCTGAACCGTACCTTCGGCGATGCGTTCGAGCATAGCTTCGGGCTTACCGGCTTCCTTGGCCTTTTCGATGGCCACGCGGCGTTCGGTTTCGATCTGAGCAGCGTCCACGCCGTCCTTGTCCAAAGCCTTGGGCTTGGCAGCGGCGATGTGCATGGCGATGTCGTGAGCGAGTTCGTCGTCGCCGCCCACCACGTCAACCAAAGCGGCGATCTTGGAGCCGCCGTGCACGTACTTGGACAAAGCGCCCTTGGCTTCGATGCGAACAAAACGACGGAAGGTCATGTTTTCGCCGATCTTACCGACGAGAGCGGTACGGACTTCTTCGAGGGTCTTGTCACCGGCAGACAATGCGCTCAAAGCGGCGATGTCGGCGGGGTTGTTTTCAGCGACCAAGCGAACGGCGTCCTGAGCCATCTGCTGGAATTCGGGGTTCTTGGCAACGAAGTCGGTTTCGGAGTTGACTTCGAGGATAGCACCCGTCTTACGATCTTCGGAAACGTACACGGCAACAACGCCTTCGGCGGTCACGCGTGCAGCGGCCTTGCTCGCCTTGTTGCCGAGCTTGACGCGCAGAATCTCTTCAGCCTTTGCGGCGTCGCCGTCGGCTTCCGTGAGGGCCTTCTTGCATTCCATCATCGGGGCATCGGTCTTTTCACGAAGTGCCTTCACCATTGCGGCGGTAATAGCGGCCATTTTGAGCTCCTATTTGTATGAGTAGATTGGGTTTGAAAATCAAACCGTACAGAAAAATTAAATTTTAAACTTGAAAAAAGGGCTCGGGGATATTTTTATCCAGCCGCGCCCCTTTTTTCTTTTCGGCTCATAGGAATTCCTTTGAGCCGAATCGGTCGAAAAACTTATCGAGCCGCCTTTAGATTAGGCAACGGGAGTTTCTTCAACTTCAACGAATTCTTCAGCCTTGTCACCGGTCTGAGCGGCTTCCTTGCCGGCCAACACGGCGTCGGCGATCACGCCGGCGTAGATGGCGACAGCCTTGCCGGAGTCGTCGTTGCCCGGAATGACGTAATCGACGCCTTCGGGGTTGTGGTTGGTATCGACCACGGCCACGACCGGGATGCCGAGCTTGTTGGCTTCCTGGATGGCGATCTTGTGGTAGCCGACGTCAATGATGAACAATGCATCGGGCAAGCTGGTCATGTCCTTGATACCGCCGATGGACTTGTTGAGCTTTTCAACTTCGCGGGTGAAGTCCAAGGTTTCCTTCTTGCTCATCTTTTCCAAGCCGCCGTCGGCCATGGTCTGTTCCATGTCCTTGAGGTGCTTGATGGTCTGCTTCACGGTCTTGAAGTTGGTGAGCGTGCCGCCCAACCAGCGCTGATCGACGTAGCAGCAACCGGCGCGCTGAGCCTGTTCGACGATGATGTCGCGGCCGCCGCGCTTGGAGTCGACGAACAAAACCTTACCGCCGCGAGCAGAAAGATCACGGATGAACTTTTCGGCTTCAGCGAGCTTGGCAACGGTCTTTTCGAGGTTGATGATGTGAATCTTGTTGCGAGCACCGAAGATGTACTGGCCCATCTTGGGGTTCCAGAAACGGGTCTGGTGGCCGAAGTGGCAACCGGCTTCGAGCATTTCGCGCATGCTAACGGACATTTTTTATCTCCAAGGTTAATGTCTAACGTTGCGGCAGTGACGGTGTGACGAATTTTCAAGCACCTCGGAAGAGCGCCGCAACGCGCTATTTACAAGCCTATGAGCCTACAAAAGCTCAAGGGCCGAACAAAAAATTCTCGTGCGTCAATACACGAGAAGCGCGCATTATACGCTAAGTGAAAAATTTTTGCACGCCCGATTTCCCAACGCGACCGCAAAGCCATTGTCTATATATATCGACCGGTCTGACTTTCGGAAATCCCCTTGATATCGGAAGGTGTTCCTTGAGCGACAATGCGTCCGCCCTCTGTTCCGCCGCCCGGTCCCAAATCGACAATCCAGTCGGCGTTGCGAATGACGTCCAGATCGTGCTCAATGACGATCACGGTTGCGCCGTTTTCAATGAGTGTTTGGAAAACCCGCATCAGCGTTTGTACGTCCAAGGGATGCAAACCGATTGTGGGTTCGTCAAACACAAAGACAGAATCGGACTGAACTTTGCCCATTTCGGACGCCAACTTCAATCTTTGTGCTTCGCCGCCCGAAAGTAACGGTGTTGCCTCTCCCAACGTCAAGTAGCCCAACCCCAAATCTTCGAGCACCTTTAAGCGCTGACTCACAACCTTTAGCCCGTCGCAAGCCTTCAGGGCACCGGTGACGTCCATCGCCATGATTTGCGGTAGCGAATAACCCTCGCCCTCTTTGTTTTTGTGCAAAACCTTCATAGCATCTGCCGCATAGCGCGAGCCGTGGCATTCGGGGCACGGGATTTCCACATCGGGCAAAAACTGCACGTCGAGACTGATTACGCCCGTGCCGTCGCAGACCGGACAACGCAGCTTTCCGGTGTTGTAGGAAAAGTCGCTTGACTTCCAGCCGAGTGTTTTGGCGTTTTCCGTACGTGCAAAAACCTTGCGCAACTCGTCGTGCACATTGGCGTAGGTGGCCACGGTCGAGCGCACGTTGATGCCGATGGGCGAAGCGTCAATCAGCTTGACCTGCTTGATTTCGGGCGCATCAATCGTTTTGACGTGATCGGGCAGCGGTTTACCCGCCATTTTGTTTTGTAACGCAGGCACGAGGGATTCCAAAACCATCGTCGACTTGCCCGAGCCCGAAACGCCGGTCACGACCGTCAAACGCCCTTTGGGAATTTTTACCGACAGAGGGCGCACCGTATGGATCGGTCCGGTTTGCATTGTGATGGTGCCCAAGTCAAACATTTGCTCTCGGGTAAGTTCTTGACGCATTCGCACCGTCTTGCGGCTCAAAAACGGCCCGATCAAGCTTTTGGGATCAGCTTCAATTTGTTCGAGTGTCCCTTGCGCCACAAGCGTTCCGCCACCGGCGCCGGCCGTCGGGCCCATTTCGATCATCCAGTCGGCAGCGTTCAAAATCTCGACGTCGTGATCCACAAAAACCACCGAATTGCCGTCGGCAACCAAATCGCGCATCACGCCGATTAAGCCTTTGATGTTGGCAGGATGCAGCCCGATCGATGGCTCGTCCAAAACGTAGAGCACGCCCGTCGTACGGTTTCGCACGGCTCTGGCCAATTGCATGCGCTGACGTTCACCCGTTGAAAGCGTTGCCGCTGCACGATCGAGCGTCAAATACCCCAATCCCAAATCCATCAGCCGCTTGGCCGTATCCAAAAAAGACGAACAGATGCTTTCGGCCATCGCACGCATGTCTTCGGGCAGTGTCTCGGGCACACCCTTAACCCACTCCACCAGTTCGGTTAACGTCATGCGGCAGGCCTCGTCCAAACCGATGCCGCGCAGCCTCGGCGCTCGGGCAGCAGCTGACAGTCGAGAACCGTGACACTCGGGGCAAACGTCTTCTTTCAGGAACTTCGCCACACGCTTCATGCCGGTTTCATCTTTGACTTTAGCGAGCGCATTTTCAACCGTATAGACGGCGTTGTAGTACGTAAAGTCAAGTTCTCCCGCCGATTCCGCAGAAGAATGTTTGGGTTTGTAGAAGATATGCTTTTTAACGGCAGGGCCGTTATAGACAATGTCTTTTTCTTGATCGGTCAGGTCTTTGAAGGGAACGTCGGTACGCACGCCCATCGCACGACAAACATCCGTCATCAAAGACCACATGAGCGAATTCCAGGGTGCAACGGCGCCGTCGTCAATCGTGAGACTTTCATCGGGCACGAGCGTTGCTCGATCCACCGTTCGTACGATGCCCGTGCCCGAACACGTGCGACAAGCCCCTTGGCTGTTAAAGGCCAAATCTTCTGCCGAAGGCGCATAGAAAACTTCGCCGCACTCCGGGCACGTCAAGGCTTTTTCGGCAGCCACATTGAGAGTCGGCGGCACATAGTGGCCGTTGGGGCAACGGTGGTTGGCTAAGCGCGAGAACATCAGTCGCAAACTGTTGAGAAGTTCCGTTCCCGTACCGAACGTACTGCGGATGCCGGGAATACTCGGTCGTTGACGCAGCGCCAATGCCGCCGGCACATGCAACACTTCGTCCACATCGGCCTTGGGCGCCTGCGTCATGCGTCGGCGCGTATAGGTCGAGAGCGCCTCAAGGTAACGGCGCGAGCCTTCCGCATACAAAATACCGAGCGCAAGCGAGGACTTGCCCGAGCCTGACAGGCCGGCAATGGCCACGATTTTGCCAAGCGGCACGTCTACGTCGATGTTTTTTAGGTTGTGCACGCGTGCACCGCGAATTTGGATGGTATCGACCATAACGCTTGCCCAAAACAATGGAGAGGAATGTCCAAAAGTCTAACACCGGCACCGGACTGTCCGATTGCTCGGCATTGTTCGAAAGCGCGATTTTGTTCGTCGCCGAAAACCTTGCCTAATTTTCTCAAATCGGTGTGTTTTTCGTCGACTTTGATCCGTTTTTCTCCCAAAACGGTCAAAGTCGATCAAAATTGCATCAATCATTAGTTTTTGGTATAAATAACGAGGAGATAAACATGTTCCGCATAACTCGTCGTCAAGTTTTGGCAACGGCCGTCGCCGGCACCGCTCTCATGTCAACGAACTCGATTTTGGCTTCCGGCAAAAAGGCGATCGTCATCGTCTACTCTCGCACAGGCAACACGCTTGAATTGGCGCGTGCTGTTCAAAAAACCACTGGCGCAGACTTTTTGCAGTTGGAGGTCAAGGAACCGTACGCAGCCGCTTACAGCGACATGACCTATGGGGCGCGTGAGGAAAAGAGAAAAGGCGCTCGTCGCGAAATCAAGACGGTTATTCCCGACTTGTCGCAATACGACACCGTCTACTTGGGGTCTCCTTATTGGTGGGGCGGCTTGTCGGTGCCGATGTGGACGTTTTTAAACGACCATCATTTGGAAGGCAAAACCGTTTATCCGTTTATCACTTCGGGCAGTTCTCCGGCCGACGGCGCCATTGCTGAACTCAAAGACCTTTGCCCCAAGGCCAAGGTGATGCCTGAATTTCATGCCACAAGTTCCGATTTGGGATCGGCACCGGCCGATATTGTGAAGTGGCTCAACCAATAACGGAGGTTTTCGCTATGTTTGCCCGAATCGTTTTACCCGTTTGTTTTGCACTTTTTTCGAGTACTGTCATGAGTCAAACCATTGAATTTGTCGTAGACAACCAAGCCTATCCGGCTGAATTGAACGGCAACGATGCCGCCAAGAGTCTTGTGTCCCAGTTGCCGATCACGCTCGTTTTCGACAATTTCGGCTCGCTTGAACGTATCGCCACGCCGCCCAAGTCCTTGAGCTTGGGTTCGGCACCGCAAGAATGCGATCCGGTGCGCGGCACCATTTCTTACTACATCCCGTGGGGCAATCTGGCCATCTTCAAGGGGTCTTTCCGCCACTCGCCCGATTTGGTCCCCTTGGGCGAAATGAGCGAAGAAGCTTTGAAGGCCGTTGAAACGAGCGGCAAGAAGCCCGTAACGATTCGCTTGGCCAAGTAACCTTTTCTCTCCTCAAACGATTTCGGCGCCTTAGAAATAAGTTTCCTTGGCGCCGAAATTGTTTTTGAGCTTCTCTTTTTCTTAACCCGGCAAAATCACCGGCACGATCTTTTGACGAATCAGGTGGTTGACTTTTCTAAAGTCGAGATTGACTTCATAGCGGCCGATTTCAACGGGTTCTTCCGTTTCGACAAATTGCCCGAGTCCCGTATCGTAGGCCATCAACTTGGCTTCGGGTTCTTCTTTAAAAAGCGTCACGAGAATCGGGAACAAGATATTGCCGACTTGACGGGCATAGTCGTCTTTCATTTGATCGAACTTGTCGGCAGAAATTTTGCCCGCTTTGGCAAAGTCCTCCTTTAACATCGTTCGGTACGGCATGTCGTACTTCCAGTTGTCGACCGACTCGCCCAAGGTCGAGCCAATGGGCATTCTGAATTCGTGGTAGTCGATGGGCTCAAACAGGTCTTTGCCCACCATTTGGCAAAAGATACGCACTTCGTCGTGATGGTATTCGAAGCCCGCATAAAAGGCGCCGAGATTTCTCCCCAAGCCCGTGGGATCTTCAAAATCGTAGACCTTGACGTAAACGGCCCAAGGCGAGAAGTTTTCAATCAAGAAGTCGGTCGAGACATTTCTCCACTCTTTTCCCTTCTTGGCGAGTCGATACTCTTCGCGCGTCAAGGGTGCCACGACACGCTGTGTGCCCCACTGTCCCAAGATGGTCTTACGACGAAACGACGGGAGCATTTCGTAAACAAGTTCCTGGTATTCGGGATCGCCCAAGGCAGCCTCAAACGCACGGCGCAAAGATGCCGTCGGCGAGTAATACACGCGCCGACAGTGGTGCGCAAAGCTTTCGCACGTCGACATGCTTTCCGAGCGCACCTTCACCATAAACTGCACGATGTCGCCGTCGACTTCTTGGATGAAGTCTTTCCAACGAGCGATGGCAGGCAGGATAAATTCGATACGCTCGCGGGTCACTTCGGAATTCACGATGCGAACTTCCTTTACTTCGGGAGCGGAACCGAAGAATAGATTCTTGAAGAAACTCATAATTCCCTAAGTGTAACAAGCGGGCTGGGGTTTTGAGAAATTTTCCGCTGACGGCTTGCTTCGCTTTTGCGGCGTAGCAAGCTCGCCCCGTCCAACTAGAACTTATAAACCCACTGCGCCTGAGCACCCAATCTCTTGGTGCCGGAGTCTCCCGCTTCGCCGTCGACTGCCACCGTGAACGTTTGGTTTTCCGATCCTTGGTACGTCACCGACAAACGCAAGAGTCCGGAATTCTTGTTGAGGAAAAAGTCTTCCGTTGCCGTATCGCCAATCCCCGACCAAGCGTAATTTTCAGCTTCATCACGATGGAAACGATTGCGCCACGCGGCTTTGCCGGCAAGCGTCCATGTTGCCCGGTCGTCCACAAACGTTGCCTGCCAACCGGAGCCGACTTCAAGCGCTGCACTTCCCAGCGTTTCCGCATCCCATTCTTGCGCCCCGGCGCCGCTACCTTCGTCAAAAGAACCGCGACGGATCACGTCGTAAGAGAGCGTTGCATACGGGAACACTTCAAACGTGTCTGTCACCGAAACGGGCAAACCAACGCCGCCCGAGACCGAACCGAAGAAACTTTCGCTGCGTGCGGTAAAGTGCTGATTTTGATCGGCAACAGTCAAACGACGTTCGCGTTTGTCCGACGCCCAGCCTGCCGTCACGCCCCCAAAAAGACGGACGCCTGCCGCATCATGCGTGATATCGGCAGATGCAAAAACGCCGGTGCCTTTGAGTTCGGTTGCGTTGTTCGAGCCTTCGGTATTGTCCATAAACGCACCCAAGCGCCAACCGAATGTGCCGTTGGACAACCCCAAATTCATTCCGCCTGCAACAGTTGCAAGATTGGTTTCAATGTCGCCTCTCGGAACATCGGCTCGCATGTTGTCGTAAGAAAGGGTTGCAACGACGCGTCTTTGAGCTTCGGCCAAGTTTTCAGCCGGATTCATCGCCGCGATTTCGCGAATGCGCGAGGTGCGAGATATGAGGGCGGCATCCAACAGCTTGTGGTCGTCGCCGTTAAGCTTGGCGATCTCGGCAGCAATTTCGGCCTTGGCTTGGTCAAAAGTCTTATCGTCGCTCTTGCGATCCAACCAGGTCACGATTGCCTGCGCGCCGGAAGCCAATGCTTCGCCCCGGCATCCAATCGCGCCAAGCGTGATTGACCGACGGCATCCAAATCCGCCTCATCGGCGAGCTTTTGCATGGAGTTTTGCTTGCGCGTCAACGTCCATATTCCACTGTCTTGTTTATCAGACAAGGTAAAGTTTTTCATTGAAATCTGTGCATTTGCCGAAGAAAATTCGGGCTTTTGTGCCGTTTGCTCAGTGACAACGAAAAAATCCTTCGGATCAAACGTGAAATCCTTGGCAATGTAGTCGCCCGCACGCAAATGGAAAGTCAGATTTGAGTCTGATGCCGCTTGTGCATCTCCGGAAGATGCACCGTTCCACTTGATTGTGCCCGCAACGATTTGATCATGCTTGTTTTCGCCGACGTCTAGCAAAATCGTTCCACCGGCAATCGTGAGCGTTTCCGTCACCGTGAGTGTGCCTACGGAGTCAACCGCCGTATCGTCGCCCGGCGACAAAACCCCGTAAGAAATAAGGTTTTGGATCGTGCCGTTGCCGCCGATCGTGCCTGTACCGTCACTGCGAACAAGGCCGGACAAAGCCGCTTCAGTTTTTGCAAATGTTTGGATTTGAGAGTCAAGCCCGGCCACGGAGCCGTTGACAATCAAAACGGCATTATTGAGAACATCGATTTCGCCCGACAAGCGAACATTGCCGGTCATCACCAGAGTACCTGCCGTGTTTTCTTGGTCTGATTTCGACTCACCCGTGACGACCATCCCGATGGGCAGATCGGCATTGTCAGGCGCTTTGAGCTCATCGAACTGTGAATACCAATTCTCCGTAATCCCGCTTTTGATCGCATCGCTGTAGGCAAATAGTTGTTCGACCGTGCAGATATGCAACGTCGGATCCCAACGCACTTCGCTGATGTTGTTGGTGAAGCGACTGACGCCGTCGCCTTTAAGCGTCAGAGTGTAATTGATCTGTTGGGTACTGCTTTCATTGTTGCCGACCGTCGGAAGCGTCCATTTGTTCTCGGTGTCATCCCAGCGCGCCATGCGGTTGAGGTCGATCGTGGCAAGACCGCCCACGGCTTTGCCGGCATTCAAAAGACCGTTACCGAGCGAGTTTTCAATAATGACAACGTTTTCGACAAAGTATTCAATCCATTTTTCATGTGCTGCGTTGAGTTTTTCGGTTAACGCCTCTTGATCCCCAACCATCCACTCTATGGCATCCAAATCTTCGGCATATTTTTCAGCGACCAAAGCCTCGGCTTTTTGACGCAATGTCTCTTTAAACGTAGCACGATCGAAATCTTCGCCTCGGCCATGCCAATAGACAAAGGCCACGGATTCGTTATACACCTCATATTGATCGTCCCAGAACCGGTAGTTATTGCGCTGTCCTTGGTTCCAAACGTTGTGCTTCAATTCGCTATCTGTGCGAAGCGTTTGGACATCGGTGATCACAACTTCTTCGAAACCGCCCTCGGCAACGCCAGTGACTTGATGCATGGGTGTAGCAGTGCTTAAGACGACGTCGGTCAGCTGTTCGGAAGTCATCCATGGAAACGCTTCTTCAACAAGCCCAAGGGTTCCCGCGACAAAGGGTGTAGCCATGGAAGTGCCGGTTAGGTTCAATGTTTCGGAACCAGTGCCGGCGTGAGCGCTCGGAACTTCGGTTCCGGGAGCCGCGATCGACCAAACCGAGGCAAACACCCCCAAGTTCGTACGAAGCACGTCCTGGCCCAGCTGAAGCTCGTGAAACAAAGGACTACTCGAGCCGTTTAGTCGATCGGCATCGATATTGATGACGTTCACAAGGTGTCCGGCATACTTATGCGCTTGCAGACCATCCTTAACAGGGCTATTGGGAACAATGCCGCCTTCATTGCCGGCCGCGAAAACCAGCACGCGATCGGTTTTGACTGCCTTATTGAAAACCTCCGACACTAAGGTCATGTCATCGCGAGGTATTCCGGCGTATTTGTTCAGTTGAAAATTCCAACCCAGACTATTGTTCCAGATACGAACTTCGGGATACGCATCAAGAGCCTTCATATATAGCTCATGGATCTCTTTGATGGTATCGGACAAGGTCTCCCACGCGGGCGTCAAAACAACCAAAGAAGCATTTTGAGCTGCGCCATACCCCTGACCGACCATAATACCGGCCACGTGCGTTCCGTGATTGCGATGACTCCATTGCTCGGATGTGAGCGCATCCGGATAGTATTTTGCGTACTCGTCGGAATAGAGGTATTCGTTATTTTTTCCGGCAAAAGCCTGATGTCGCCCGTCGACCCCAAGATCAAAGATGCCCAACGTCACGCCTTGCCCGGTAAAGCCTTGCGCCCAAGCTTCTTGAAGGTGGATCGCGCTCCAATTGGTTTCTATTGCTGCTGCATAACTTGCAGTTGAAAAGACGCCGGCAACGGCAAGAGCCAGAAGCGAACGGGAAAAGCGTGTACTACGAGATCGGGTTTGGCGCATGGCAACCTCGCTTGTCTGAGTCGGCGCACAAAATGGCGCGATTTCTTTCTATTGTAAGAAGTCGCACCAAACAAGCAATACGATCTCGGAAGGTTTTTACTTCTGAGATTGCATGGAAAAGGACTGCGGGCTTTTGTTCCTCACAGTCCTTTTCATTAAAACGATGCACGCAGGATTGCCAACACGTCTTCTCTTCGAATCGGACGCAATGCCCCTTCCAACGGCCACCAGCACGTTTGCAGATGATCCGCCATCTCTTCGAAGTGTTCGTCGGTCACACCCAAGTCGGAAAGCCTGCTTGGGATACCGATCGAAACAAAGAATTCCGCTGTTTTTTCGATTGCCAACTTGGCTGTTTCCATCGGATCGGCACCGACATCGAGCCCCCAAACACGCACGCCGTACTGCGCGAAACGCGCTGCCGTTTGCGGCGTAAGACAGTAGCGCATCCAGTGCGGCGTGATAATTGCCAGGCCTGCCCCGTGCGTAATGTCATGAAATGCCGAGATTTCATGCTCGATGCCGTGACAGGGCCAAGGACTCGGTGTACGGCCGATGGCGAGAATACCGCAACAACCGAAGGAACTCGCGAGCATCAATTCGGATCGCGCTTCGAGATCGTCGGGATTTGCAATGGCTTTAGGCGTATTGGTGATGACGGTACGCAGCATCGCTTCGCAAAAACTGTCGGTAATTTCGTTGCCTTGGGCAACAAGATATTGCTCGAACGTATGCGACATGATGTCGGCGGCACCGCACGCTGTATGCCAAGCCGGAACCGTGCAGGTGTAGGACGGATCGCAAATCGAGGCGACAGGAAAAAGTACCGGTGCGACCACACCGAGTTTTTCATTTGTCTCCAAATTGGAAATGACGCCCCCGCTGTCGTATTCGCTGCCTGTGGCGGCCAAAGTAAGCACGGCAAAAATCGGCAAAGCCTTTTTGACCTTAGTGCTGTCTTTGACCAACTCCCATGCATCGCCCTCGTAAAGAGCCGCAGCGGCAATGGCTTTTGTTGCATCGAGCACGCTGCCGCCACCCACGGCAATGATGAAATCGATCTTGTTTTCCTTGCAAATTTGGGCGCCCCTACGCACGGAAGTCACGCGCGGATTGGGCTCGATTCCGGACAATTCGCTGATTTCGCAATCCGGAAAAAGGTCCTTGACTTGCTGCAGCAAACCGCTTCGCACAACGCTGCCCCCGCCGTAGGTGATCAAAATATTTTTGCCGTAACCTTCGGCGGCTTTTGCAAGTTCGGGCAGGCGACCGCATCCGAAAATCAGGCGAGTCGGTAAAAATAAATCGAAGGATTGCATACTTATGTTTCTCCTTATTTCAAGCAAAATCGAATCGAAAAAAATCAAATGCGAATCAGCTCATAGCTGTCGGACGACATGCCGAGCACGCCCATATATTCAAGCTGGCGCAAACCTTTGCGTGACTCGATACGCTCGACGAGATCTTTTTTCTGCGCTTCGGGCAAAGCGTAGACCATGTCGACCGAGGCTTTGTCGATTGCCCAAAGGTCGTCGGAAACAAGAATGCCGAGATCGGGAGCCTTGGGTTCGGCGGCGGCCATACCGGCACAGTCGCAATCGACCGACATATTCATCAGCAGGTTGACATAAACCACATTGCGCCCGAAATGCGAAACGATGCCTCTTGCCGCCTCGACCATGTGCTCCTGAAAAAGTTCGCCTTTAATCCACCCGTCGCCATGAAGCATGCGCTTGCCTTGTACGGAGGCACAACCGATTGCAATGTTTTTGAGAGAGCCGCCGTAGCCGCCCGAAGCGTGCCCCTTGAAATGCGTGTACACCAGCAACGAATCGTAGTTAAGCAAATTTTTTCCTACAGCAATTTCTCGAAGATGATTGCCGGGCGTAAACGGCACTTTCATGCCGGGGCCTGCCCATTGGCGATCGAAAAACTCTTTCATGCCCGGTATCGGCAGCATAACTTCTCCTTCGGCATCCATAATGTCGACAGGGCAAAATGTCCAACCGTTTTCTTTCAGAAGTTTGCGATGCCCTTGCGTTGTGTGTCTAGGACCGTCGTAGAGCGTATTGCATTCGACAATGGAGCTGTCGGGTACCGTTTTTTGCAGTGCGCGAGCCAGATGTCGCGGCGGCAAATACGGTGCGCCGGGCTCACCCGTATGCAGCTTTATCGCTACTCGGCCGGTCAGACGGCTGCGAACACGGTCAAAAGCTTGCACAAGAGTTTCATCACTGATAGTCGGTGTGAAATAGACCTTCGGAATGCCTTGCGGACGAGGATAAGCCTTTTCAGCAGTTGCAGGTTTCGGCGTTGCATAAACGGCACCTGCAGCCAATGCACCTGCGGCGGCCAAAAGATTGCGGCGAGTCAGTTCGGTCATGACTTTCTCCTTTTGTATTATTCGGTCTTTAACGGCGCTTCGATTGCGGAAAGCTCCATCAACCCCGGGCGCAAGCGCACGCCGTGCACGGTCAACGTTTCAAGTTCGCGGTTAAACTGCGCCAATTCGTCGTAACTGAAGTTCACGTTGACGGCACCCAAATCTTCGTTCAAATGATTTTCGTTTGTCATGCCGGGAATCGGCACGATGAAAGGCTTTTGCACCAAAAGCCAAGCCAGTGCGATCTGCGCCGGCGTTGCGTTCTTTTGTCTTGCCCAACGTTGCAGCAACTTGACAAAGGGCTTGTTATCCCGGCGTGCTTCTTTGGTAAAGCGCGGATTGGAAAGTCGATAGTCCGTATAGCCCGGTTCGTTAAACTGCGTATCTTCGTCGATGGTGCCCGTCAGAAAACCGATTGCCAACGGACTCCAACTGACAAAACCGATCCCGAGTTCTTCGCAAGCGGCAAGCACGCCTTCTTGCGGATCTCGCGTGAGCAGCGAATATTCGTTTTGGACGGCCGACACCGGGCATTCGGCATGGGCACGTCGCAACGTTGCCAACCCCGGTTCGCTCATCCCCCAATAGCGAATCTTGCCTTCGGTCATCAGGTCTTTCATTACGCCGGCCACATCTTCGATCGGAATGCGCGGATCGACGCGATGTTGATAGAGCAAATCGATGTAATCGGTCTTGAGGCGGCGCAACGATCCTTCAACAGCTTCACGGATATGTTGGGGTCGGCTGTCGAGTTTGCCGGTACGTCGTCCGGTGGCATAGTCGATCTCCCAGCCGAACTTGGTGGCAATCACGACGCTGCTGCGACGATCCGACAGTGCCGAGCCGACGAGTTCTTCGTTGATGAACGGCCCGTAAACTTCGGCAGTGTCAAATAACGTCACACCCCGATCAAAAGCCGCGTGAATCACGCGCGTCATCGATCGGGTGTCGCGTGGCGGATTGTAGTTGCCGCTATTCATCGACATGCAACCGAGCCCGAGCGCCGAGACGCCAAGTGCACCGAGTTGTCGAGTCGGCAATGAGGAAGTCCCGACACCTGCAGTTATATTTTTTGCAAATGAGGCGACCGGAGAAGACAGAACGACAGCAGAGAAAAGGCCTGTCAACATATCGCGTCGGCGGACGGCAAACGGTATATTCGAGGTTTGCATGGCAAGCTCCTTGTGTTTTTGCGAACGACTGCCGATCGATGCTTGTCGCAACGGTTGACCGATCGCAACCCTTTGTACAAAAGAGCGGATTGTCGATCGGAAGTATCGTCCTTTCGAAATACAGAAATTTCAGCTTGCCACTATCATACTATTAGATATTCTTATTACCAATTCTGTTTTCTAATTCATTTAATCTCTTTTTCTAATGCCATTGGCAATTGCCAATATTCTTGCGAGTAAGCAAGAGGGTGTCCAAAAGTCGCTCTCTGACATACGACTTTTATGACACCCTCTTTCGTTGCGGTTTTTCCTACGAACAGCTACAAAAACGGACCGCGGGCGCTGACCTCTCAGTCCTTGCACGATCGTTTTTTACTTCAGATTTTGAGCCAGCAACTCAAGCGTCTTTCGACCCAGTGCGATTCTGGGTTCAACCGTTGTGAGATCGATGTACTCTTTTTCCGGGTTGTGCAGGTTGCCGCCGCACACCCCCATGGCGTCTACCACCGCAACACCGGCACCCGACAAGACATTGCCGTCGGACGATCCGCCCACAATGAGCCAATCGCCCTGCGGCTGACCGAGATCTTTAGCCGCATTTTGAATGATGCGACGCAAGTTTTGCGACGCTTCGGTTTCGGCCATGGCCGGTCCCTTGTACGGATACGAAACGGTTGCAGTCACGCCCGGAGCAAAACCGGCTTTGCAAAGCTTTTCGATTTGCGCCAAAGCGGCATCGCGATCACTGTCTCTTAAATACCGCATATCGAACGTCACGCTGGCTTGCGCTGCCACGGTATTGGGAACGGTTCCTCCCTTAACGACACCCGTGCTGATGGTCAAACCGTCAAAACCTGCGGCCACGGCGTTGATTTTGGGCACAGCCAAAGACAGCGCATCGATGGCGTTTCTGCCGTCTTGGGGGTTGTTGCCGGCGTGAGCCGCCACGCCTTGGAAGTCAACGGTCACCCACGTGCAGCCTTTTCTCACGCGCACAAAGTGGCCGCCCGGACGGCCGGGCTCGTAAACGAGCGCATACTTGGCGCGTCCACCGTATTCGATCACGGCTTTGTCGTGATCGCCCCCGCCCACTTCTTCGCCGGGCACGAGCAACACGGCAATACGCAACTTCTTAAGAATACTCTGCGGCAAATCGCGGCAGATCCACCAAACGGCGGTAATGGAGGCTTTGTCATCGGCAACGCCGGCGCCGTGCGCTTGCGTCCCAACCACTTTGAGCGGATATTTTGCGGCGTTGCCCTGCGGTTGAGCGGTGTCGAGATGCCCGCAGAGCAACACGTCAAATTTCGATTGATCCTTGAAATTAGTGGCCAAAACGGCGTGCCCGAAATCTCCTGCATCGGGTCTCGTGACCGTCCAGCCGATGCTCTTGAAGCGCTTTTCGAACACGTCACCCACAC
>ERZ1035006.1299-NODE-1299-length-16815-cov-17.276372_pt1 | contig 16815 bp, 15 predicted proteins | sample MGYA00520694_ERZ1035006 | MGnify/ENA primary metagenome ERZ1035006 (study PRJEB33766, sample SAMN09781746) | gut metagenome | biome: gut microbiome | host: Homo sapiens | place: Madagascar | study: EMG produced TPA metagenomics assembly of the PRJNA485056 data... | reverse complement strand
AATACATGGTACGGCGGAGAAATGAAAAAAGGTATGTTCTCTATGATGAACTACTTCCTGCCGCTGAAAGGCATGGCTTCCATGCACTGCTCCGCAAACACTGACATGAACGGTGAAAACACAGCAATCTTCTTCGGTCTGTCCGGAACAGGTAAAACAACTCTTTCTACAGACCCGAAACGTCTGCTGATCGGTGATGACGAGCACGGCTGGGATGACAACGGCGTATTCAACTTCGAAGGCGGATGCTATGCAAAAGTTATCAACCTGGACAAAGAATCCGAACCGGATATCTACAATGCAATCAAACGTAACGCTCTGCTTGAGAACGTTACTCTGGACGAAAACGGCAAGATCGACTTCGCTGACAAGAGCGTAACAGAAAATACTCGTGTATCTTACCCGATCGACCATATCCAGAACATCGTTCGCCCGATCTCTTCTGCACCGGCTGCGAAGAACGTAATCTTCCTGTCCGCAGATGCATTCGGCGTACTGCCTCCAGTATCTATCCTGACAGAAGCTCAGACACAGTACTACTTCCTGTCTGGTTTCACAGCTAAACTGGCTGGTACAGAACGTGGTATCACAGAACCGACTCCGACATTCTCAGCTTGCTTCGGCCAGGCATTCCTGGAACTGCATCCTACAAAATATGCAGAAGAACTGGTTAAGAAAATGGAAAAGAGCGGTGCAAAAGCATACCTGGTAAATACAGGATGGAACGGAACAGGCAAACGTATCTCCATCAAAGATACTCGTGGTATCATCGATGCTATCCTGAACGGAGCTATCAAGAATGCTCCTACAAAGACCATTCCATACTTCAACTTCGAAGTTCCTACAGAACTGCCAGGCGTTGATCCAGCTATCCTGGACCCACGTGACACATACGCTGATGCTTCCGAATGGGAAACAAAAGCAAAAGATCTGGCTGACAGATTCATCAAGAACTTTGCTAAATACGAAGGAAATGCTGCCGGTAAAGCTCTGGTTTCCGCTGGTCCTCAGAAATAAGAATAAGACTGCTGAAATCAAACTTTTCAAAAGCTTATACAAAAGGACACCGCAAAATTGCGGTGTCCCTTTTTTATGCCGAAATGCCTCCGCATGGCAGTCCAGATGGAGCACATTGCGTCCATTGCCCTGCGGCGGGGAATTTGTCGTGAGCAGATACATTTTACATTTATCATACCTGAAAATAAGACTATTATAAATGCAAAACAGTCGCCGTCACACGTTTTTTGACGCTGCTGCTTCATACGCCTGCTGATAGAAGGTTTCCTGAGCATCCACCGGACGCTCGATCGTCATCGGGATTCTGTAATTCCCTTCTGAATCCTCATGGCGGGCCTTCTGATTATCATTTAACATGATCCGGAACATCTCAAGCAGACGTTCTCTGATTGCCGGATCGCAGACAGGAGCTGCGACTTCCACACGTCTTAAGGTATTTCGCGTCATATAATCGGCTGACGCAATATAAACTTTCTCTCTTCCCTTGCTTCCGAAAATATAAATTCTCGAATGTTCCAGAAATCTTCCTACAATGCTGATCACACGAATATTTTCCGTTGCATCTTTTACGCCCGGGATCAGACAGCAGATGCCGCGGATGATCAGATCAATCTTTACTCCGGCGCAGGAAGCTTCGATCAGCCTGTCTATGATCTTTTTGTCAGTAAGTGCGTTCATTTTCAGCCCGATATAAGCATCTTTTCCGGCAAGTGCAGCTGCAATCTCATCATCGATCATCGCCAGCACTTTATTTTGCAGACAGAGCGGTGCTACCAGCAATTTGTCTGTGTGTTCTACGATTTCTCCCATCGCCAGTGCCTGGAAAACTCTTCTCGCCTCTTTTGCGATCTCTGTATCGGCTGTCATCAGGGAAAGGTCTGTGTAAAGGCACGCTGTTTTTTCGTTATAATTTCCTGTTCCGATCTGCGTGATATACTGCACTTCATCGCCGGCTTTTCTGGTGATCTGGCACAGTTTGGAATGTACTTTAAATCCATCCAGCCCATAGATCACATGACATCCGGCACGCTCCAGCCTTCTTGACCACTCGATGTTATTTTCCTCGTCAAATCTTGCCTTTAATTCTACAAGTGCCAGCACTTCCTTGCCATTTTCCGCTGCCTCGATCAGAGCTTCCACCACTTTACTCTGTTTTGCCACACGGTAGAGCGTCATTTTTACGGAAAGGACATCTTTGTCGTTTGCAGCTTCATGCAGCATCGTAAGAAACGGTTTCATGCTGTCATACGGATAAGATAAAAATTTGTCCCCCTCCAGAATCTGATCCAGAATCGGTCTGCCTTCTTCAAACTGCACAGATTTCTGCGGAATCCGTTTTTGATAGAACAGTTCCGGCACGTAACGCAGTTTATCCTGGATTTCATAGACAAATGACAGATCCAGCGGTCCCTCATTATAGAAAACATAGTCACGATCAAGATCCAGATAATGACACAGAGTACTGATCACTTCACCATCCATTTCCCGTGACAATTCCAGACGGATCGGAGCCAGTTTTTTCCTCTGTTTGATCACTTCCACCATAAAATCACGATAATCCAGATCTTCGTCATACAGTGCGTCTGCGTCAATATCTGCATTTCTGGTGATGCGGATCAGTGATTTTGCTTTTACACGATAACCCTTAAAGATTTCCGGCATATAATGGAGAATCACTTCTTCTGCCAGAATATAAGTGCCGCGTTTGCCGGGAAGTTCTATCAGACGTTTGAACATACCACTGCTGCATGGAATGATACCCAGCTTCTCTTTTCCGCTCTTTGTCTCCAGCACTACGACTGCATAGATTTCTTTATTTCGCAGAAATGGAAACGGCTGTCTTTTTGCCACGATCGTCGGGAAAATGATCGGTGCGATTTCACCCTGAAAATAGCGTTTAACGTATTCGCTTTCTTTTTCATTCATCTTCTTGAAATCCGTAATGCAGATATCATATTCTTCCAGTTCTTCCATGATTTCATCGTAAACGACATTTCTGCGACGGTTCAGTTTTCCGACTTCCGCAAGGATCTTTTTGATCTGCTCCTCCGGTGTAAGATTTGTTTTATTATCACGGATATCTTTCTTCAAAAGCATCTGATCTACGAGCGATCCCACACGCACCATAAAAAATTCATCAAGATTGCTCTGATAGATTGCTGCAAAATTCAGTCTTTCACAGAGCGGCACTTTTTTATTTTCCGCCTCTTCCAAAACACGTTCATTAAATTTCAGCCACGACAGTTCCCGGTTCATATATACTTTTCTCATTTATTATTCTGTCCTCCTCAATAAAATGTGATGCCCTTAACAGCTTTTTCGTTGCGTGCATTTAAGCCAGACACACGTGAGACCTGGGCTAAATCCCATAAAAATGGCATTCTACCTTTAACCATAAATTTATTTTACTGCCACAAGATCAAATCCTCTGCAATGCCATGTAAAATCCATGTAAAGAATCTTACTATTCGAAAATGAAACCCTACTCAGACAAATCTGTTGCCCACCACTTATAAAAGTTTGAATCTTTTCCAATTAACATAAAAAGGACAACAGATTTTCTCTGCTGTCCTTTGTATATTCTGCATGATTACATGATGTGCGTCTCTGCACTTTTCTGTTTTTAGTATGGATAGAAGTTTCCGTTTGCATCGGTTACGCCATCGTTACCGAATGTATACTGCATTCCGCCGCTGTCTACCCAGTTTCCGTTTGCATCCTGTGTCACGGAAATATAATTGCCCTGGTCATCATAAAAACCGTTGGTGCTGCCGCCGGTATTACCTCCTGTGTTTCCACCTGTGTTTCCACCGGTATTACCATTGTTTCCATTGTTGCCATTATTTCCATTGTTGCCATTATTTCCATTGTTGCCGTTATTTCCGTTGTTGCCGTTATTATTTCCGCTGTTGTCATATGGATAATAATTGCCGTAATTATCGGTTACACCATACTGACCAAAGGTGTAAACAATGCCGTTTCCATCTACCCAGTTTCCGTTGCTGTTTTTATAAACTGTGATCAGATTTCCCTGATTGTCATAGAAACTGCTGGTCTGAGTAGCTCCGCCGTTGTTATTGTTGTTATCACCGCCGTTATTGCCATTTCCGCCGTTGTTGTTATTGTCGCTGTTTCCACCCTGCGGATTGTAGGTAAAGCTTGCACCGTTGCTGTTTGTGATACCGTTTGCATCAAAATAATAAATCGCTCCGCTGCTGTCTACCCAGTTTCCGTCGCTGTCCTGATAGATATAAACTGCGTTGCCGTTGCTGTCATAAACATACTGACCGTTCTGGTTGGAACCAGAATTGCCATCGGTAGAAGCTGTGCTTCCGGACTCGGACTGTGTTGTACTGTTCGACTCGGAAGATGTTGTATTATTCTTTTTAGTCTCAGATGTTGTTGTGCTCGATGTTTTCAGCAGTTTCAGACTCTCCACAGAAGTACGGATCGCTTCCATTGCCGTTGCATCATCCTGCATAACCTGACCATTGACCGAATAAATATCCTCATCTCCTACCAGGTTATATGCTACCGAGTACGCATACTTACTGTTTGTACTCTTACATTTGATGGTTGTGTGATATGCCTCGTAAGAACCCATGGTATTTTTCTTGTATTCTACAACTGCATAATCGGTTTTGGATTTTCCGGCTTTCTCCAGATTATTCAGTACTTCTTCTTCAGAGGACGGGAAAACAAGTCCGTTCGTCTCATCTCCGGAATAATGTACGATCGTGATCGTTCCCTGGTTCGGTGACTCAAAGGTCCATTCTTTTGTGCCTTCTTTTTTCATTGTCCAGGTGTCATCCGGAAGTTTGATAGAAATACTGCCATCTTTTGATTTAAATGTTGTGGATGTATTTGTAGCTTTCTTTGCTGTTTCGCTCTCTGTCTGTTTCTCTGTAACACGAATCGTTTCGCTGCTCGTCTCAGTTTCCTGTGCTTTCTTTTTACAGCCGGTAGCCAGACAGGAAATGGACAGAGCGAGTACCAGACAAGTTACGATTTTTGATCTCATTTTCATCTATACTCCTCCATTCTGGTTGTTACCTTCTTTGACTTCCATATTCTACGCTTTCGCAGATATAATGTCAATCAAAAACCGGTTTAATATGGATAGAAAACGCCATTCTGATCGGTTACGCCATCATCGCCAAACTGGTAGGTCATACCGCTTTCATCAACCCACTGTCCCTGGCTGTTTTTGTGAACGGTGATCCAGGTTCCGCCATCATCATAGAAGCCATTGGTATCGCCTTCACCATTATCGGCTGCCGGATTATCGATGTTATTCTCGGTATCCGGTGCCTGTGTTTCCGGCTGCTGCACTACCTCTGTTTCCACTCTTGTCTCCAGATCCGGATGTGTTTCCGGTGTCTGCGTATCCTGGCTCTGATTCTGGTCATCCGATGCCTGATTCTGATCCTCTGCGGCTGAAGTCTGGGCAGAATCCTGACCTGCTCCCCGCTGTGTCTGATCCTGGGTCTGTTTTGTGCTGCTGTTCGTATCCCCACTGTGGCTGCCGCATCCTGTCATCAGAAGAGCCGATGAGAGGACTGCTGCTGCCATAAAATGTAATGCCTTATTTTTCATAATAATATTTACACTCCTTTATATCCCATTTTTATTCTGTTTTACCATTTGCTGAAATTGCCGTCGCTATCTGTTGCCCCTTTTTCATCGAAAGTGTAGGTTTTTCCATCACTGCCGATCCAGTTTCCGTTTGCATCCTGTGTCGCTGTCTGATAGTTTCCATTGATATCATAGAAACCAATGACCATGCCATTATCTGAAGAATTGCCGGAACCTGTCAAAGAATCCGACTCTGATCCTGAACCTGTTGTTCCCTGAGGCGGATCATAATAATACTGTGTGCCGTTGGAATCTTCTACGCCGTTTTCCAGGAAAATATAAGAAGTTCCGTTATCATCACGCCAGCTGCCGTCCTCAGACGGATAAGCGTAGATCGTATTTCCGTTTGCATCAAAGAAATAGCGGTATTCCTCATCGGTCGATACACCGGAAGAATCGCCTGTACTTTCACCGGAAGTATTGTCTGAAGCAGTATCACCTGTATTTTCCGGATCAGAACTGTTACCGGCATTATCCGAAGATGTACTGCCGTCTGCCGAAGATCCGGAGTTTGCATCAGAATCTGTCTTTTTACTGTCATCATTTAAAACTTTGAAGCTGGTAACGGCACTTTTCACTGCCTGCTGTACCGTACTGTCACTGGATGTCAGTTTTGCCGTGATCGTATAGCTCTCGGTGTCCGTATTGATCAGATACTTGATCAGATAAACATAACCAAGATCTGCGTCCTGCGTGGATGCAGCATAATAATAAAGGTCTGTACCATTGGTGCTGTCTTTTTTATATTCTACCTGAGAAAATGCGTTCTCCTGGATATCGTTTAAAAGAGCAATCGCATCTTCCTGAGACTGCGGCAGATTCTTCTCCTTGATCTTTGACTTTTTGTGCGTGATCTGGATCGTGCCGACGCCTTCTTTCATAAATGCCCATTTATTCTCAATGCCTTCCTTTGTCGCCACCCATGCAGAATCCGGAAGATCAAAAGAAAATGAATTGCTCTCTGAGGTATATGTTGTGGCTGCTTCGGTCTGTGCAGTACTCTCGCTCTGAGCTGTCGTCTGTTTCGTCGTTTCTGTCTCAGATGCCTTTTTCTGGCAGCCGTTCATCATAAACATTGCGGCCATTCCGATTACCAGTAATGTCGCAATTTTCTTTTTGTTATACATAAAAAATCCCCCTTTTCTCTCTGATTTTCAGTGTGTTTCAAGTCCACTCCCTTTTTTCATTGTACAATGAAAATGCGGTTAATGTCAACTTTTCTTAACACTTCTTAACAAAATCTACATATTTGGCACACCCTGTGCCCTTCTCTGTTTCAGCTTCCGGATTACATGACAGTACGCCGGAATCAGGAAACAGTCTGCCATGATCCATGCCAGAGGACTGGCAAAACATACGCTTGCGAATCCCAGATACGGAACCATGATCACGCCGATAATGGCTCTTGCGATCATTTCCATGACACCTGCAAGGATTGCCAGACCGCTGAATCCCGCTCCCTGAATGGTAAAGCGAACCGCATTGACAAAAACAAGTGCAATGTAAAATCCGCTGTTTGCAAGAATAAACAGCACTGCATTATGTATGATCTCCGTTTCGGATGCATTTATGAACAGAAGCATCCAGTATTTTGCAGAAAAAAGCATGACCAGGAAAATCAGGATCGAGTATGTGATACCGATCAGAACGGATGCCTTTAATCCCTGACCGATACGCTCGATCTTGCCTGCCCCGACATTCTGTCCGGTGTAAGTTGCCATGGCCGAACCGATCGCATCAAACGGACACGCCAGGAACATCGAAAGCTTCGATGCCGCCGAAACCGAGGCAACGGCTGCCGAACCAAGTGTATTGATACCGGTCTGAAGCACGACACTGCCGATCGCTGTGATCGAATACTGAAGTCCCATCGGAATACCCATTTTGCAGAGGATACCGATGTGTTTGCCATGCAATTTCCATTCTCCCGGCTCCATTTTCAGGATCGGAAACTTTGTCTTTATACACCACAGAGACAGTACCACGGAAAATGCCTGTGCAAGCAGTGTCGCAAAAGCCGGTCCACGAACGCCGAGTTTCAAAACCGTTACTGACAGGATATCAAATCCGATATTTGCCACTGCTGCCATCAGCAGAAAGATCAGCGGCGATTTGGAATCCCCAAGAGAACGGATGATCCCGGTCAGGAGATTGTAGGCAAGTGTGATCGGTATCCCTGCAAAAATAATAAAAATATAATCATATGCAAGATCCAGGATATCTGCCGGTGTCTTCATGGCGATCAGCACGCTGCGGCATAAAATACAGACTGTGATGCTCATGATCGCCGCGAAAAAAACAGTCAGCCAGATGCTGTTTGCCACAAACCTTCTCATATCTTTATAATCTTTTGCCCCGTAACGCTGTGCGACCGGAATGACAAAACCATTGGCAAGTCCCATACAGAATCCGATGATCATAAAATTGATCGCCCCGGTAGAACCAACGCCCGCCAGTGCATCTTTTCCAAGGAACTGACCTACAACGATCGTATCTACCATGTTATAAAACTGCTGCAGTAAAAACGTAAAAAACAATGGAATCGAAAATCGCATGATAATCTTCCAAGGTGTACCTTCTGTCAGATCTGTTGCTGCGTTTCTCATTTCCTTAATTACCTCCATATTTTAAATTCCATTTTTTGCACAGATATCCGCCAGGCAGCATCTGTCACAATAAGGCTTTGTTCTCGCTGTACAGACCTCTCTGCCATGATAAACGAGTCTGTGGCAGAAATCACTACCTTCTTCCGGTGGAATGATCTTCCAGAGTGCCATTTCGACTTTTTTCGGATCTTTGATCCCATCTACCAGACCGATACGGTTTGTCAGACGAATGCAGTGCGTATCCGTGACGATCGCAGGCTTTTTGAAAACATCGCCCATGATCAGGTTTGCACTCTTTCTTCCCACGCCCGGAAGCTTTAAAATCGCATCAAAATCACACGGCACTTTGCCGTCGTACTCATCACGCAGCATTTTCATGCATGCACTGATATCACGTGCCTTGCTTTTTCCAAGACCGCATGGCCTTACGATCGCCTCGATTTCTTCCGGTGTCGCTTCCGCAAGAGCATCTACATCCGGATATTTCGCATAGAGATCCTGAACCACAACATTTACCCTGGCATCCGTACACTGTGCCGCAAGCCGGACACTGACCAGCAGTTTCCATGCCGCGTCATAATCAAGCGTACAGTCTGCCAGAGGATATTCCTTCTTTAAACGCTCGATCACTTCCAGCGCAAGCTGTTTTTTTGTCATATGCTCCTCCTTATATATTTTCAAAAATCTTTTTGTACCCGTTATTTTATCACAAGAATCGCAGTAAGGATATTCCTTTTTTTTCGATTGTGCAACCCCTTTCTTTTATGGTAAGATAATAAGATGCCAGGATCAAAAGATCTAAATCCACATGAGCTTGCTCATAAGTGGATGAAAGACCTTGAAACCCGCCCCGACCGAAGCGGAGCGTAGAAAGAATTGTGAAAGTACGAAGTACGAAACAATTCATATGGCATCTCATAACTTTCATAACTTCACAAAATTTGACAGGAGTAATTATGATCTTAAATGTAAAAAATCTGACGCATGGTTTTGGTGACCGTGCGATTTTCGACAATGTTTCTTTTCGTCTCCTCAAAGGCGAACATATCGGCCTGATCGGTGCAAACGGAGAAGGCAAGTCCACGTTTATGAATATCATCACCGGAAAACTGACACCGGATGAGGGAACGGTTGAATGGGCAAAAAATGTCCGTGTCGGCTATCTGGATCAGCATTCTGTCCTGGAAAAGGGCATGACGATCGGTGATGTCTTGCGTTCTGCTTTTCAGTTTTTATTTGCAATGGAAGCGGAAATGAACCGTATGTATGAACAGATGGGCGATGCCACACCGGAAGAAATGGAACGTCTGCTCGCCGAGACCGGCACATATCAGGAGCTTTTAGAGCAGCACGATTTCTATATGATCGACACAAAAGTAGACGAGATTGCCCGTGCACTCGGTCTGGAAGAGCTTGGGCTTGACCGTGATGTAACCGACCTCTCCGGCGGACAGCGTACCCGTGTACTGATGGCAAAACTTCTGCTGGAAAAACCAGACATCCTGCTTCTGGACGAGCCGACCAACTATCTGGATGAGCAGCACATTGAATGGCTGAAACGCTATCTCCAGGATTATGAAAATGCCTTTATTCTGATCTCCCATGATATTCCGTTCCTGAACAGCGTCATCAACCTGATCTATCATATGGAAAACTGCAGACTTGACCGCTATCCGGGCGATTACGATAAATTCCAGGAAGTCTACGCCATGAAGAAAGCCCAGCTTGAGGCTGCCTACAACCGCCAGCAGCAGGAGATCAGCGACCTCAAGGATTTCGTTGCCCGCAACAAAGCCCGCGTCGCTACAAGGAATATGGCGATGGCACGCCAGAAAAAACTGGACAAAATGGACATCATCGAACTGGATCGTGAAAAACCAAAGCCGGAGTTTCACTTTAAAACGGCCCGTACTTCCGGAAAGATGATCTTCGAGACAAACGATCTGGTGATCGGTTACGACGAACCGCTGACAAAACCGTTAAATATCCGCATGGAACGCGGCGAACGCATTGCCCTGACCGGTGCAAACGGTATCGGTAAGACCACGCTTCTGAAAAGCATTCTGCAGCTGATCAAACCGTATTCCGGCGAAGTGCATCTTGGCGATTATCAGCATATCGGTTATTTTGAGCAGGAGTCCGATACGCAGAACACTTCGACCTGTATCGAAGAGATCTGGAGCGAATTTCCGGCAATGACACAGTACGAGATCCGTTCCATGCTGGCAAAATGCGGTCTGACCACCAAACACATCGAGAGTCAGGTGCGTGTACTGAGCGGCGGCGAGCAGGCAAAAGTACGTCTCTGCAAGATTTTGAACCGTGAGAGCAATATTCTGCTGCTGGACGAGCCGACCAACCACCTCGATGTTGACGCAAAAGCAGAACTGAAAAAAGCTCTTCAGGAATATAAGGGAAGTATTCTGCTAATCTGCCATGAGCCGGAATTCTATCAGGATATCGTGACAACCGTCTGGAACTGCCAGGAATGGTCCTTAAAGCTGTAGAAAATTTCCAAGGAAAAAGCTGGCGGCAATCCCGGCAAAAACAGAAAGCAGTGCACCTGCCAGCGTATACCGTGTTTTTGTCACTTTTGCTGCCATAAAATAAACGCTCATCGTATAAAATACCGTTTCCGTGCAGCTGAGCATCAGTGATGCGATGATTCCGATCTTGGAATCCGGCCCGAATTCTTTAAAAATATCCAGAAGAAATCCGGTCGCCGCACTGGCGGAAAACAGACGCACCACTGCAAGCGGCACAAGCTGCACCGGAAATCCGATTCCGGCAAAAAGCCTGCCAAGGATATCCGAGAGCCATTTAAGGAAACCCGATGCCCGCAGGATCCCTACGGCTGTCATCAGCCCGACAAGTGTCGGCAGGATCGCAAATGCCGTGTGGATTCCTTCCCCGGCACCACGCACAAAATCACCGTATGCATCTCTCTTTTTCAGAAAGGCATAACCGACAACGTAAAGCAGAACAAACGGTATCATATACATCGACAAAAAAAGCAGAAATGACAGAAAAATCCCTCCATAAGTCCGTCCGTTTACTGTATCTTATGAAGGGATTTTTGTAACTATTCAGGTAAAGCGGACATTCACAATCCGCTTCGCTACTTGCTCATCTCTGCTGCCAGAAACACAAAAACATGCTTCAGGATTTTTCCACAGCAGCTTCCGCTTCCATGGTTTCAAGCGTTTCTTTGATTTCTCTTTCTTTTTCAGCTTCTGTCACTTCTTCGACCACATCGGTTTCCTCTGTGCCTGTCTGTGTCTCATTTTCCTGTGCAGTCTCCGCTTTTTCTTCCTGTGGTTTCACAACCTCTTTTGTTTCGTTTTCTTTGCGAAGTTCTACTTTTGCTTTTTCTGCGGTTTCCTGTGCAGCTGCAGCTTCTTCCACAACCGTTTCTCTGACCAGCTCCTGCTCCGGATGCTGCATTCTCTGCGGATCACTCCACACACGCTCCCATGGATTTGGCATACGCTCACCGTTCATATGGATCCCCATGCTCTGTGCATACGGATACGGCATTCCACGATAGAATCTTTTTTCTTCATCAGAAGCACTCTTCATCAGTTTGCGGCCTGCCCATAAAACAAATACAGCAACAACAGCAACCGGAATCTTTGCGATCACAGCACCCGGCAGACTGGTCGGCCCGTAGATGATGTCCGCAAAATATTTGACAACACTCCAGATCATGCACGCCGCCACGATATACAGAACCGTTCCCATGGCCTTTTTACCATCCCGTCTGCTGATGCTGTCCTTTAAGCCTTCGCTCCAGTCCATCCAGTCATCGCCCCAGAGATAATGATCCTCCAATTTTTTAAACGCTTCTGCGTCCATTGAATTCTTGTTGGTTGCATCGAAAAAGCTGTACAGCAGAATGATCGGTGCAAAGAAAAGCAGCGGCTTGATATCCAGCCAGATACCCACTGCACATAACGTTGCAAAGATTGTCATTAAAGACAATCCCTGCTTCATAAATCCCATATACATCTGTCCTGCTCCCGGGATCAGAGAAAACAAAAACATCAATATTTTATTCTTTTGTCTCGCCATTTTCTTTTCCTTTCATAATGTTTTCGCATCACCACATCTGCATGCGAAACGGTATTTCCATCGAAAGCATTTTTAAATCTCATTGCAAAATTCAGAAACACTGCTTCAGCAGCTGTAACGCCTCTGAAAACTTCTCCACCGGAACTGCTGCACAGGAAAGAGCAAGACGGATCCCTTGCTCACTTTCATCCGCAGATAAAAAAGAAAAACCTTTTTCTTCTGCTCTGTACAGAACTTCCCGCAGATTTCCTGCTCCGAAAATTTCCAGAAGGCTTACAAATCCAGTCTCCCCGGCCGTAACTTTTGCCTCTTCTACAAAAATCCTTTTCGCTTCACTGCACAAAATTTTTGTTTTCGCCAAATAGTGTTTCCTGGATTTGCGAATCTGACTTTCCAGATGACCATCCCGGATAAACTGACACAATGCGATCTGTTCCGTTTTGGATGCCGTCTGATTATAAAAATCTCTGCGTCTCTGATATTTTTCCAGAAGATCCGGCGGAAGCACCATAAAACTTAAGCGGATCGACGGCAGCAAAAGCCTGGAAAATGTTCCGAGATAAATGACTCCGTTTCCGCCCGCCAGACCCTGAATGGACGGCGATGGATGATGATAATAACAGAATTCACTGTTGTAGTCATCCTCGATCAGCAAAATATTTTTTTCAGATGCTTCACGCAGTATCTTCATCCGCTCTCCGACCGAAAGAACATCGCCCCAGGCAGTCGCCTGCGAAGGTGACACATAGCAGACATCCGGCTGCTCCTGTTTTCGATCGCACAGTTCAAAACCATGATCCTCAAAAACGGCACGCCCCTGCCGAAATCCCGGATTATAAAACGCAATTTTTTTACGTCCCTCAATCAACGGACACAGAATGTGAAGCAGGCTCTGAACACCCGCTCCGATCACAATATGTTCCGGCGTACAAACCACATTTCGGTTGTTTTGCAAATATCTGCACAGAACCTCCCGCAGATCGTATTCTCCCTGCGGTTCTCCATAAGAGAGCAGACGCTCATCCTGCCGCAGTGCACTTTTGATATACCGCCTCCACAGTTCAAACCGGAAGGTTTCTCTGTCAACACTTGCAGACGCAAAATTGTAAAGCACCGGCTTCTTTTCTTTTTGAGCGGCACTTTTCTGAAATTCTGCCGTTTTTCGCGTCCTGCCGATGTCCGTCACATAAAATCCGCTCTGCGGCCTGGAAATAATATAACCCTCTGCCGCAAGCACCATGTATGCCGTCTCCACCGTTGTCCGGCTCATCTGCAATTCTGCCGCACACCGCCGGATCGACGGCAGCCTGCTTCCAGGTGCAAGCTGTTGCGACAGAATAAGCTGTTTGTAATAATTATATACCCGCATATAGCGGTGAACAGACTGATTGTCAAGTTCCGGTTTCATAGATCACACTCCTGGAATTTCAAAAATGTCAAAGTTAAATGTCTTTTCTTACAAGAAAAAACCGACTTTTGAACCTTTTTACCCTGACATCTTACAAGACGATAAGCAAAAATAACAAATCCAGTGCCCCGTCGATCAGCAGGCAGGCTCCGAAGAATACCATCGTCATCTTCACAGCCCCGAATGGGTTGAAAAGCAAAGCCACACCAACGATCATCAAAAGAATCCCGATCGTCAGAAGCTTGCCCCAGCCGATTGCATCCAACACACGCAGATCCAGTGCTCTCTGGATTTTGCTGATACCGTCCAGCATCAGTACCACGCCAAGCAAAAACGGCAAAAACGATACCACCGTCTGCGGCGTGATCAGACAGAACACGCCAAGTGCAATAAAGATCACACCGAGGATCAGTTCGCCCTTTGCCTTACCTTTCCGGCACTGGAGCACATGCAGAAGTCCGTATGCCGCCGCAATCACGCCGCAGCCATAACAGATCGCCCGCACACTGGTATCAGGCTTCAGCACCAGAAACAGTCCCAGAAGGATATAGCCTGCTGCCTGAAGAATCTGTATTGCTTTTATCTTACTTCCCATAAAAACACTCCTTCCCCTTTTTCATAAAAATCACTATGAAAACAGTCTACCACGAAGCGGATCCGGATACAATGTACCATTTGGAAGATTTGTCCAGGTTCTTATTGTTTATGTTGACTTTAATTGTATTTTAAAAATATATTAAAATAATGAGAGTTATGCGTTAATATTATTTGCAAGCATATCTTTCTGAATTTCTTCGTGCAAATAAATCGGAGGTGATCTCGATGAGTATATTCGAATACGACAAAGAAGAGGAAGAACGAAAACTCAGAAAAGCAGAATATGAAGCTGGTGTTGCCGATGGATTTAACGACGGCATCAATACTGCAAAAAAAGATACCGTTCGTTTGCACATTGCCAAAAGCTCCTGGTTTGACCGTCGTCTCTTAAGCGGAACTATACTTACGTCCATCTTCCCAGACAAACGCTGTAGGGATCAATTCTCCTTCCCGGCTGAATACCGCCAGGACATCTACATACACTTTAGCTGTCATTACAAAACACCTGCTCTCCACTACTTCTTCCAGATGTTTGTCATTCGGAAAAGTGCATTTTTTCATATAATACTCTCTGATTGCCTGAAACATCCATTCCGCAATCTTTTCTTTCTGCTGTTCTGTATTACACACATTGTTTTTGAAAGTTTACCGTCGTTTTCTTGTGATCCATAAAAATGTACAGGTAAAAATAATTCCCTTTACAATTGAGGTTGAAGAAATAGCCCACCATATTCCATCCAGACCCATAATACCTCCAAGAATGATCGACAGCGGAATTCTTGCACTGGTAAAAGCTATACTGATGATACTGCAAAGTCGGGTTCTGCCGAGCCCTGATAATGCACCGACTGTCGTCAGTTCCACACACATAAAAGCTTCACTGAAACCTATGATGATCAGATATTCAACTGATGTTGCGATTGCTTTGGGTTCATGAAAAAAGATTCTGGCAATCGGTTCCGGAATACATATAAATACAGCTGAGATCAACAGTCCCCAGATACCAACCGTCCACAAAGAAGCCTTATATCCTTTTTTGACACGGTCATTTTTGCCCGCACCATAGTTCTGTGCGATAAAGGCATTTAATGCCGCTGCAAAACCGTCTGCAGTATTCCATGATATCGATTCAATCTGACCTCCGACTCTCTGCGTTGCAACAGCTTCTGCACCATACCCGGAGATCATACGTGTCAGCACCATGGAGATTGCACAATATGCCATTCCCTGTATTGCTGTCGGAATTCCGATCTTACAGATTCCCTGCAGATATTTCCGCGGGATTTTTGCCAAAAGCCTAGTTCCTTTTAGTACATTTTCTTTCTTTTGTATGACAATTCCGACTATCATGATACTCATAACGATCGCCTGTGCTGTCACTGTCGCAATTGCAGCTCCGACAACACCAAGCTTCGGAAACATCCCCACTCCAAGAATCAACACAGGATCCAGAACCATATTTGTGGCCAGGCCGACAAGATTCGCTATAAAAGGTGTCTTTGAATCTCCCTGTGCCGTATAAAGTCCAGTCAATGTCAGCGTCATAAAAGAAAATACGATCAGCCCACAGGCAATCTTCGTATATGACATTGCCGCCGCATGAGCCTGTGCATCTGCAAGCTGAAAAAATCCTACCATCTGTCTGGTAAAAAGCAGCGAAAGAATTCCATATGCCATTCCCATAAATGCAGCAAGCTGTACTGCCGCCTGTGCAAATCCGTGTGCCTTTTCTCTGTCTCCACGTCCGATACACTGTGCCACATGCACCTGTCCACCCATTCTAGCCATAGCTGCAAGTCCCTGCGAAAGCCAGGTAAACATACCTCCAACACCTACACCTGCAACTGCCTTCGAACCAAGCAGACCAATCCAGGCCATGTCCGTGATGTTGTACAAAGTCCCCAAAAACGATGACGCCATGATCGGAACCGCAAGTTTCGTCAGCGTTTTTAGAATAGGATCTTTTGTTAAATTTCCCTCCATTTTCATTCCTCATCCATTTTCATTTTTTATTATCCACAAATCCTATTATACATGGTTTAACAAAGATTTTCATCAGGAATTATCCATATATATCAAAAATCCTTTTGAAGAAATATTATTCTCCAAAAGGGCTTTCTGTCTGAATCTTTTTATAATTTTTCCCTGCAGGATTCAATGACTTTTTTGTACCAGTAAAAAGAATCTTTTCGAATTCTGGAAAAATCTCCTGTTCCATTCTTGAGAATTTCATCATCTTCCGGCATCGTCTCCAGATTTATTTCATTTTCTTCGAAAAATCTTGCAGCAAAGCCCGGATAATACCCTCTGACATGTACATCTCCGGCAACAGAATTATGAATCTGTCCAAATTTCTGAGCATAAAAAATATCTTCTGAATGACAGGTATACTGAAATGTTTGAACTTCAGTATAAAAAAGATTTGGCTTCTTTTAATATCAACATAAAAAGCGAGATTGAGGCGAACTATTAATTTTATAT
>ERZ1035006.1297-NODE-1297-length-16842-cov-4.864061_pt1 | contig 16842 bp, 33 predicted proteins | sample MGYA00520694_ERZ1035006 | MGnify/ENA primary metagenome ERZ1035006 (study PRJEB33766, sample SAMN09781746) | gut metagenome | biome: gut microbiome | host: Homo sapiens | place: Madagascar | study: EMG produced TPA metagenomics assembly of the PRJNA485056 data... | reverse complement strand
CTACAAATGACCCGTAATATTGTTACAACCGCAAGGTCGTGGGCGGGGCTTGCCCCGCCCCTACCGCGCGGTGATTTTTTATTGCCCCGTAGGGCGGGGTGACCCCACCCCGCCGAGGAATTTGGCGGCTGCCGCAAATTTACCCCTCATCAGTCACCTTCGGTGACAGCTTCCCCCCAAGGGGAAGCCTTTCGTGCGGTTTGCCCGGTATATTGTTACAACCGCGGCTACGCGAGCGATTTGCACACAACAAAAAACACCGCCTGCCTTGCGGCAAGCGGTGTTTTTTATATCAAACTGTTCTGTTTAATCAGACCAACTCGATAATGGCCATCTCGGCGGCGTCGCCGCGGCGAGGACCGGTCTTGTAGATGCGGGTGTAGCCACCGGTGCGGTCGGCGTACTTGGGACCGATCTCATCAATAACCTTCTTGGCAACATCTTCCTTGGTGATGTAGGAGAAGATCTGGCGCTTTGCGTGCAGATCGTCCTGCTTACCCAGGGTGACCATCTTCTCGGCCATGGAACGAACTTCCTTGGCGCGGGTAACGGTGGTCTCGATTTTGCCGTTCTCGAACAGGTAGGTCACCATAGCGCGCAGCATAGCGTTGCGGCTGTCGGTGTCGCGACCGAGTTTACGGGTACCGGGCATTTCGATTCACTCCTTATCAATAGAATCCGCGTATAGCGGGGGGTTAGTTTTCGTCGTCCTTGGTCAAAGAGAAGCCAAGGCTGTCGAGCTTTGCCATAACCTCTTCCAGGCTCTTGCGGCCGAGGTTACGGACCTTCATCATCTCGTCCTCACTCTTGTTAATGAGGTCGCCGACCGTGTTGATACCGGCACGCTTCAGGCAGTTGAAGGAACGGACACTCAGATCCAGCTCCTCAATGGTCATTTCCAGTGCCTTTTCGCGACCCTGATCCTCGTTGTCCACCATGATCTCGGTTTCACCGGTTTCATCGCAGAGGTTTACGAACAGGTTCAGGTGCTCGGTCAGCACACGCGCCGCCAGGCTGAGCGCTTCCTGCGCGTTGATGGTACCGTCGGTCCAGACCTCCATAATGAGCTTGTCATAGTCGGTGATCTGACCCACGCGGGTACGGTCAACAATGTAGTTTGCCTTCAGCACAGGGGTGTAGATGCTGTCCACGGGCAGGGTGCTGATATCGTTTTTCTCAATCAGCGCCTGCTTGTTGCGTTCGGCGGGAACGTAGCCGCGACCCTTATCAAAGGTCAGCTCCATTACCAGCTTTGCGCCCTCGCCCAAGGTGGCAATGTGCCACTCGGGGTTGAGGATCTCCAAGTCATCACCGGATTTGATGGTGCCGGCGGTAACTTCGCAGGGACCAACGGCCTCTACGCGAACAGTCTTGGGGGCTTCGCCGTAAATTTTAGCGGCAATGCCCTTCAGGTTCAGGACGATTTCGGTAACGTCCTCACGGACGCCCTCGATGGTGGAAAACTCATGAACCACGCCGTCGATCTTGACGCTGGTCACGGCTACACCGGGCAGAGAGGACAGAAGCACGCGACGCAAGCTGTTGCCCAAGGTCGTGCCGAAGCCGCGCTCCAGCGGCTCGACGACGAACTTACCGTAACGACCATCCGGAGAAAGGCTGACCGTTTCGATCTTGGGGCGTTCGATCTCCATCATAAAAACCCTCCTTGTTAAGCCGATGCAAGAAGCTGCATCGGTTTGGTTGGAAAAAACGGAAATAGCTTAAGAGGATTACTTGGAGTACAACTCGACGATGAGGTGTTCGGCGATAGGCACATCAATGTCCTCACGAACGGGCAGCTTGGTAACGGTGCCCTTCAGAGCGTTCTTGTCGCGCTCCAGCCAAGAAGGCAGCAGCACAACGGGAGCGTCCTCGCCCAGCAGACCGCTGAACTTGGCGCTGGAACGGCTGGACTCGATAACCTCGATCACATCGCCCACCTTAACCTGGTAAGAGGGGATGTTGACGCGTTTGCCATTGACAGTAAAGTGATTGTGGGAAACCAGCTGACGGGCGTCGCGGCGGGTCTTGGCAAAGCCCAGACGGAACACGACGTTGTCCAGACGGCGCTCAACCAGAACCAGCAGGTTGACACCGGTCTGACCGGGCATACGGGAAGCCTTCTCGTAGTAGGTGTGGAACTGGGTCTCCAGAATGCCGTACACGAACTTGACCTTCTGCTTCTCGTTCAGCTGGGTGGCGTACTCGCTCTTCTTCTTTCTCATCTGGCCGCCGGGGTTACGATTGGTGGTCTTTTTGCCATAACCCATAACAGCAGGAGAAATGCCGAGAGCACGGCAGCGCTTAGCGATAGGTTGGGTATTCTTAGCCATATCTCATGTTCTCCTTTCAATCAAACGCGGCGGCGTTTGGGCGGGCGGCAGCCATTGTGAGGAATGGGGGTCACATCACGGATCATGGTGACTTCCAAACCGGTTGCCTGCAGGGCGCGGATGGCGCTTTCACGACCGGAACCGGGTCCCTTAACGTAGACCTCAACGGTCTTCATGCCATGCTCGATCGCAGCCTTGGCAGCAACCTCAGCGGCGCTCTGCGCAGCATAAGGAGTGCTCTTGCGGGAACCACGGAAGTTCAACGAGCCAGTGCTGCACCAAGAAACGGTGTTGCCCTGAGTGTCGGTGATGGTCACGATGGTGTTGTTAAAGGTGCTCTGGATGTGAGCAGCACCAGCGCTGATATTCTTGCGCTCTTTTTTCTTAGTGCGGGTTTTTGCCGCAGTAGCTTTGTTAGCAGCCATTTCTCAGTTCCTCCTTACTTCTTTTTGTTAGCGACAGTGCGCTTGGGACCTTTGCAGGTACGGGCATTGGTCTTAGTGCGCTGGCCGCGGCAGGGAAGACCCTTGCGATGGCGCACACCACGGAAGCACTGAATCTCAGTCAGACGCTTGATGTCCAGCGCAACGTTACGGCGCAGGTCACCTTCCACCATGATGTTGTTTTTGTCGATGTAGTCACGGATCTTAGCTTCTTCATCAGCAGTCAGATCCTTGACGCGGGTATCAGGGTTAATTCCGGTACCGGCGAGAATCTCGTCGGCAGTGGACTGACCGATACCGTAAACATAAGTCAGACCAACTTGGATCCGCTTCTCGCGAGGCAGATCAACACCAGCAATACGTGCCATAAAGCACCTCCATAATAACATCCCATGTCCTGGTCGGGGCCTGCGCCGGGAATCTACGCACTTGGCCCCCAAGCGTTTTGGGTACGGTTTCCGCGGTTAAAACCGCGGACCTTTAGCCCTGACGCTGCTTATGCTTCGGATTGGCGCAGATGATCATTACGCGGCCTTTGCGCTTAATGACCTTGCACTTCTCGCAAATGGGTTTCACGGAAGGTTTTACCTTCATGATGTTAACCTCCTTTATAACACAAGGCGCTTACTTGGAACGCCAGGTGATCCGGGCTTTGGTCAGGTCGTAGGGGCTCATTTCCATGGTGACCTTATCGCCGGGCAGGATGCGGATGAAATTCGTCCGCAGCTTGCCGGAGATATGGGCCATAACAAGGTGTCCGTTGGGTTTGCCCTCTTTGTTGAGAAGCTCGACCTTGAACACGGTGTTGGGCATAGCCTCGCGTACGATACCTTCTACTTCGATGACATCTTCTTTAGACAAGCTGAATGCCTCCTTGAAGGGTTCCGTCAGTTCCGCGCTGCGTCATAGGCGCAGATCGCATCCCTGAGTTGTTGATCGCTTTTCAGAAGCTCGTTTTCGAGAACGGTGGTCGTGGGGGCAACGTGCTGCATTTTCTTGCGTTTGGGATTGTCCACCTTGCGCAGATTTCCATCCGCCAGAAGCAGCATCTGCCCTTCCACCGCCAGAACAGCAAGGGTGCGTGTTTTGTCGCGTCCGGCTTTGGAGTGAACCAGCTGACCTCTTACAAAGTCCATTCCGGATCCTCCCAGCCGCGCGTCAGAACCTCGGCACCGGCCGTAGTGATAGCCATAGTATGCTCAAAATGAGCAGCCAAACCGCCGTCACACGTTTTCACCGTCCAGCCGTCCTTCAGCGTCTTTACCGCGTACTTGTACTGGCAGACCATCGGTTCCACCGCAATGCACATACCGGGCACCAGACGCGGACCGCGCCCTGCGTTGCCGAAGTTCGGCACTTCCGGGTCCTCGTGCAGCTCCTTGCCGACGCCATGGCCGACAAAGGTGCGCACGACCGAGAAGCCGTTTTCCTCAACATAGGACTGGACCGCATGACCGATATCCCCGATGCGGTTGCCGCCCCGTGCCATTTCAATGCCGCGGTGCAGGCTTTCCTTGGTGACATCCAGCAGGCGCTGGGCTTCGAGGTCGAGCTTGCCGCATCCGTAGGTGCAGGCGTTGTCGCCGTTGAAGCCGTCGATCTTGCAGCCGGTGTCGATCGAAACGATGTCGCCGGGGCGGATCTGCTGCTGTTTATTGGGGATACCGTGAATGACGGTGTCATTCACACTGATGCACGCCGTGGCCGGGAAGCCGTACAGGTGCAGGAAGTTGGGTCTTGCACCATGGCGCACGATAAAGTCGTAGATGATTTTGTCGATCTCAGCGGTAGTGATACCGGGTTCGATCGCTTCGCCGCCCGCTTTGAGGGCAGCCGCGCTGATCGCGCAGGCTTTCCTCATTTTTTCAAGCTCAGCGGCATTTTTAATTTGGATCATGGATTTCAAGCCTCCAAAAGCTTGAGAAGATATGCGGTGGTCGCTTCGATGGAACCCTGATCGGGAACCTCGATCAGCTTGCCGCGCTCGCGGTAGAACGCTACCAGCGGCTCGGTCTGCTGATGATAGGCCTTCAAACGGTCCAGCACGGTGGCGGGCTCATCATCCTTGCGGATGGTCAGCTCCCCGCCGCAGCGGTCGCATACGCCTTCTTTGGCACTGGGTTTATTTACGATGTGGTAGCTTGCACCGCACTTGGCGCAGACGCGGCGACCGGACATACGCTTGGTGATGGCCTCGTCGGCAACGACCAGGTTGACGACCTTGTCGATCTCCACACCCATCTGCTCCAGAGCTTCGCCCTGTGCGATGGTGCGCGGCATACCGTCCAAGATAAAGCCGTTTGCGCAGTCGGATTCGGTCAGGCGCTCCTTGACGATACCGACGCTGACATCGTCAGGCAACAGAGCACCGGCGTCCATAAAGCTCTTAGCCTTTTTGCCCATCGGGGTGCCTTCCTTGACGGCAGCACGCAGAATGTTACCGGTGGAGATGGTGGGGATGCCCAGCTTATCGCAGAGGATCTCTGCCTGGGTACCCTTACCGGCGCCGGGGGCGCCCAAAAGGATCAGTTTCATCGTTCATTCCCTTTCTTATTCCAGGAACCCTTTGTGGTAACGGGCGGTCATATAGCCTTCCAAAGAACGACCGGTTTCCAAAGCCACACCCACAACAATCAGCAGGCTGGTACCACCCAACTGGATGGAGGTGCCGGTGATGTTGCCCAGGATGATGGGCAGACCCGCAACGATAGCCAAGAAGATGGCGCCGATCAGGGTGATCTTGCTCAGGGTCTTGGTGATGAAATCGCTGGTGGGCTTGCCGGGGCGGATACCGGGGATCGTGCCGTTGTTTTTACGCAACTGGTTGGCGATATCCACGGGATTGTACTGGATCGCAACGTAGAAATAGTTGAACGCAACGATCAGCAATACATATACGATAAGGTACAGAACACTGTTGTAGTTGAATGCGCGGAAGAACGCATACAGGGCGGGGTGATCTGCGGCGCTTACATTGATGAAGCGGAAGATCATACCGGGCAGGCTGCACAGCGTCGAGGCAAAGATGATGGGCATAACGCCGGTCATATTCACCTTGATGGGAATGTAGCTTGCCTGACCGCCGTACATTTTGCGACCCATAACGCGCTTGGCGTACTGCACGGGGATGCGGCGCTCTGCGTTGGTCAGGATGACCACGAAGATCACGGCAGCCACAGCCAGAACGACCAGCAGGGGCAGCAGAATGTAGAACATAGGCTCGCCGTTCTGGGCGCGCGCCAGGATGTTGTTCACAGCACTGGACACGCTGGACCAGCGGGCGACGATGCCGGCGAAAATCATCAGCGAGATACCGTTGCCGATACCCTTGTCGTCGATCTGGTTGCCCAGCCAAGTGCAGAGCTGAGAGCCTGCGGTGAACGCCAGAATAATGACGACGGCACTGAAGATGCCTGCGAAGCCCTCGGTGTAGTTGAGGGCGCCCATGTTGCGGATGATGAAGTAGTAGCCGATGGAAAGCATCAGACCGATGCCCGCGCCAACGTAGTTGGTGATGCGGCGCATCTTGCGCTGACCTTCCTCCCCTTCCTTGGAGAGATTCTCCAGGTACGGGATGGCAACCGCCAGCAGCTGCATGATGATGGAGGCATTGATGGCGGGCTGCACACCCAGAGCGAAAATGGTGCATTCGCTCAGAGCGCCGCCGCTCATCATATTCAGGTACTCCAGCATATCACCGGTGCCGCCGGCAAACATCGAGGTCAGTGCGCCGGCGCTGATGTAAGGCACCGGGATTGCACAGCCCAGACGGAACAGAACGAGGATCAGAAGGGTGAAAAGAAGCCGTTTGCGAAGATCTTCGATCTTCCATGCATTACGGAAGGTTTCAAACACCTTACATCACCTCAGCCTTCCCGCCCGCTTTCTCGATTTTTTCCTTGGCGGAGGCCGTGTAAGCGGCTACCTGCACGTTGAGAGCCTTGGTCAGCTCGCCGTTGCCCAGCACCTTAACGCCGTCCAGCGTCTTGGAGATGATGCCAGCCTTCAGCAGGGCGGCGGTGTCAACGGTGGAACCGGCCTCGAACTTCTCGAGGTCAGATACCTTGATGGTAACATACTTGGTTGCGAAAATGTTGTTGAAGCCGCGCTTCGGCAGACGGCGCTGCAAAGGCATCTGACCGCCTTCGAAGCCGGCCTTCTTGACGCCGGAACGAGCTTTCTGACCCTTGTGGCCGTAGCCAGCGGTCTTGCCGTTGCCGGAACCGGCACCGCGGCCCTTGCGGGTCACGGCCTTACGGGCACCGGCGGAAGCTTTCAGTTCATGAAGTTTCATTGCTTGCACCTCCTTGCGTTACGCCTTGGTCACGACAACCAGGTGGGCGATCTTGGCGATCTTGCCCTGGGTGGCTGCGTTATCGGGCTGCTCGGTGACCTCACCGGGACGGTTCAGACCGAGAGAGTGTGCAACAGCGATCTGCTCTTTGCCGCGGCCGATCAGGCTCTTGGCAAGACGAATGGTAACTTTTTCCATTGTGGCACCCTCCTTAACCCAAGATCTCGGCAACAGTCTTGCCGCGCTTTGCTGCGACGCTCTCGGCATCGGTCAGGTTGCACAGACCGGTGAAGGTAGCAGCAGTAACGTTGATGGGGTTGCTGGAACGCAGGCTCTTGGCGCGGATGTCCTTAATGCCGGCGCACTCGAGCACGGCACGGACGGGACCGCCGGCCAGAACGCCGGTACCAACAGCGGCGGGACGCATCAGAACGCGACCGGCGCCGAACTCGCCCACGATCTCGTGGGGAATGGTGCTGCCCTTCAGGCAGACCTTGCGCATATTCTTCTTGGCGGCTTCTTCGCCCTTGCGGATTGCCTCGGGAACTTCGCCGGACTTGCCGACGCCGTAGCCGACGTTGCCCTTGCCGTCGCCAACAACGATCAGGGCGGCGAACTTCATAACGCGACCGCCCTTAACGGTCTTGGAAACGCGGTTGATGGAGACGACCTTGGTGATCATGCCGTCATCTTGTTCTCTTCTCTGCATGGCCATTGTATCTTCTCCCTCCTTACAGCTTCAGGCCGGCTTCACGGGCACCCTCAGCGAGTGCCTGCACGCGACCCTGATAGACGAAACCGCCGCGGTCGTAGACCACTTCGGTAATGCCCTTTTCGAGGCACTTCTTAGCGACTGCCTCGCCGACTTTCTTAGCGGCCTCGATGTTGCCGCCGTAAGCGTTGAAATCTTTGTCCATGCTGGAAGCGCTGGCCAGGGTAACGCCCTTATCATCGTCGATGACCTGAGCGTAAATGTGCTTGGCAGAGCGGAAAACATCCAGACGGGGACGCTCGGCGGTGCCGCTGATCTTGCCGCGAACACGGCGGTGACGGCGCAGACGAGCAACGTTCTTATCAGCCTTATTGACCATAATGTTTCTCCTCTCCTATTATTTACCCTTGCCGGCTTTGCCTTCCTTGCGGATGACATACTCGCCAACATAGCGGATGCCCTTGCCCTTGTAAGGCTCGGGGGGACGGACGCCGCGGACTTCGGCAGCGAACTGACCGACTTCCTGCTTGTCGATACCGACGATGCTGAAATGCAGAGCATCCTTCAGCTCGATCTTGATGGTATCGGTGTCCACAAACTCAACAGGATGAGAGAAGCCAAGGGTCAGGGTCAGCTTGTTGCCCTGCTTGGCAGCACGGTAACCGACGCCCTGGATCTCCAGGTCCTTGCGGAAGCCCTCGGTAACACCGACAACCATGTTGTGGATGAGGGTGCGGGTCAGGCCGTGCAGGCTGCGAGCCTCTTTTTCGTCATTGGGGCGGGTAACCAAAATCTCATTGCCTTCGACAGCAACAGTCATCAAAGGATGATATTTGGAATGCAGGCTACCCTTGGGGCCCTTGACGGTGATGGCGTGCTCGGCCGCATCGACCTTAACTTCCACACCGGCGGGAATGACGATGGGTTTTCTTCCAATTCTCGACATTGTCTATACCCCTTTCTTACCACACAAAGGCGAGGACTTCGCCGCCGACATGAGCTGCGCGGGCGGCCTTGTCGGTCATAACGCCTTTGGAAGTGGAGATGATTGCGGTGCCCAGACCCTTCATGACCTTGGGCATATCTTCGCAGTTGGTGTAAATACGCAGACCAGGCTTAGAAACGCGCTTCAGGCCGGCGATGACCGGAGTACCGTTTTCCATGTACTTCAGGGTCAGGGTGATGGTCCCCTGCTTGTTGTCCTCGGTCACTTTCATACCCTTGACGTAACCCTCGTCAACCAGAATCTGGCAGATAGCCTTCTTCAGGTTGGAAGCGGGGATATCCACGGAAGGGTGTTTGGCAGTGCTAGCGTTGCGGATGCGGGTCAGCAGGTCCGCGATAGGATCGGTAATTTGCATGCCACTAACCTCCTTAGGTTGTGTTAAAAGGTTTTGTTATTCGTTCAGACAGCAGCAATCAAGGGCTTACCAGGAAGCCTTCTTGACGCCGGGGATCTCGCCCTTGTAAGCCAGCTCACGGAAGCAGATACGGCAGACGCCGTACTTGCGCAGGTAAGCGTGGGGACGACCGCAGATCTTGCAGCGGTTGTAGGCGCGGGTCGAGAACTTGGCGGGTGCCTGCTGCTTGAGCTTCATAGAAGTTTTAGCCATTGTGGTTCCCTCCCTTAGTTAGCGAACGGAGCGCCCAGAGCCTTCAGCAGCTCTTTGGCCTCCTCGTCGGTCTTGGCGGTGGTGACGAAGCAGATATCCATACCGCGGATCGCATCGACCTTATCGAAGTCGATTTCGGGGAAGATGATCTGCTCCTTCAGACCGAAGGCGTAGTTGCCGCGACCGTCGAAGCTGTTGCCGTTGATGCCGCGGAAGTCGCGGACACGGGGCAGAGCCACGTTGAACAGGCGATCGACAAACTCGTACATACGCTCACCGCGCAGGGTGACCTTGGCGCCGATGGGCATACCCTGGCGCAGCTTGAAGTTTGCAACGCTGTGCTTAGCCTTGCAAACAACGGCCTTCTGACCGGTGATCAGACCCAGGTCGGCGACGATGGCGTCGATGACCTTGGCGTTTTCCTTAGCCTCGCCGGCGGCAACATTGATGATGACCTTATCCAGCTTGGGGATCTGCATAACGCTCTTGTAGCCGAACTTTTTGTTCAGGGCCGGAGCGATCTCGTTGACATACTGTTCTTTCAAACGTGCCATTGTGTAACTCCTCCCTTACAGTTCAGCGCCGCACTTGCGGCAGACGCGGACGGTCTTGCCGTCCTTGACAGAGTGACCCACGCGGGTAGCCTTGCCGCACTTGGGGCAGACAGGCTGCACCTTGCAGGCATAGATAGCGCCCTCGGCCTTAACGATGCCGCCCTGCTCGCCCTGACGACGAGGCTTGACGTGCTTCGTGACCATGTTCAGGCCCTCGACAATAACCTTGCCCTCTTTGGGGGAGGTCTGCAGGACCTTGCCGGTCTTGCCCTTGTCCTTACCGGAGATGATCATAACGTTGTCGCCGGTTTTAACATGAAGAGTATTCATTCTTATTAAAACCTCCTTACAGCGATTCCGGAGCCAAGCTCAGGATCTTGGTGAAGCCTGCGTCACGCAATTCACGAGCGACAGGTCCAAAGATACGGGTGCCCTTGGGGCTCTTGTCGGCCATGACGATAACGGCGGCGTTCTCATCAAAACGGATGTAGGAGCCGTCGTCACGGCGCAGGCCGTGCTTGCTGCGGACGATAACGGCCTTGACCACATCGCCCTTCTTAACGGTGCCACCGGGGGCAGCCTTCTTGACGCTGCACACAACGATGTCGCCGATGTTTGCGTATCTCTTGCGGGTACCGCCCAGTACACGGAAGCACATTAACTCCTTAGCACCGGTATTGTCGGCCACTTTGAGATAAGTTTGCATCTGAACCATCTTTCAGGTCCTCCTTTCAAAGTACCAGGCTGATTATTTTGCTTTCTCGACGATCTTGACCAGACGCCAGTTGACGTCCTTAGAAATCTTGCGGGTCTCCATGATCTCAACGCGGTCGCCGATGCCGGCTTCGTTGTTCTCGTCATGAGCCTTGAATTTCTTGGTGCGCTTCAAGATCTTCTTGTACAGAGGGTGCTGGACGCTGTCCTTAACTGCAACAACGATGGTCTTGTCCATCTTGTCGGAGACGACGACGCCCACGCGGGTCTTTCTCAGATTACGTTCCATGTCTTACCCTCCCTCTTAAGCGTTTTTGGCATTCTTCTCAGCCAGAACGGTCATCACGCGGGCGATGTCCTTCTTAACGGCTTCGATACGAATGGGGTTGTCCAACTGGTTGATGGCGTGCTGAAAGCGCAGGTTGAAGAGTTCGGCCTTCAGGTCCTTGAGCTGCTTGTTCAGCTCGACAGCGGTCATTTCGCGCAGTTCAGTGGCTTTCATTCAGCGTCACCCTCCTTTACAGTGTCAAGCTCTTCGCGCTTGACGAATTTGCAGCGAATCGGCAGCTTGTGGCTGGCCAGACGCAGAGCCTCGTGGGCGACTTCCTCGCTGACATCAGCCAGCTCAAAGAGCACGCGACCCGGCTTGACAACGGCTACCCAATACTCGGGGCTGCCTTTACCGGAACCCATACGGGTGCCGGCGGGCTTCTCGGTAACGGGCTTGTCGGGGAAGATCTTGATCCAGACCTTGCCGCCACGCTTGATATAACGGGTCATGGCAATACGGGCCGCCTCGATCTGGTTGGAGGTGATCCAGGCCGGCTCCAGTGCAACCAGACCGTAATCGCCCTGGTTGACCTTGTTGCCGCGCATGGCCTTGCCGGTCATGCGGCCGCGCTGAACGCGGCGGTACTTAACACGCTTCGGCAGTAACATTACTGTTTGCCTCCTTCCTTCTTGGCGGGGGCTTTGGCACCCTTCAGGATCTCACCTTTGTAGATCCAAACCTTAACGCCGACCTTACCATAAGTGGTGTTGGCCTCGGCAAAGCCGTAGTCGATATCGGCACGCAGAGTCTGCAGGGGGATGGTACCCTCGTGGTAGCTCTCGGTACGGGCGATATCAGCGCCGGCCAGACGACCGGAGCAGGTGACCTTGATACCCTTTGCAGGGGTAACGCTGCGGTCACGGGGCTGCATAGCGTTGCGGATGCACTGCTTCATAGCGCGGCGGAACGCGATGCGGCGCTCCAGCTGGGAAGCAACATCCTCAGCAGCCAGCTGAGCGTTGGTGGAGGTGCCCTTGACCTCGATGATGTTCAGGTTCACAGCCTTGCCGGTCATTGCGGCGAGCTGCTTTTCGATCTTAGCGCTCTCAGCGCCGCCCTTACCGATAACGATACCGGGCTTAGCGCAGAAGACGTTGACCTTAACGCGGGGGGCGCCGGTCTGGCTGTCCACAGTACGCTCGATCTCGATCTTAGGAACGCCGGCAGCATACAGCTGCTTCTTCAGGGTGGTGCGGATCTTGTGATCCTCTACCAGGGTGTCGCCGAATGCCTGCTTAGAGGTAAACCAGCGGCTGTCCCAATCTTTGATTACGCCCACGCGCATGCCGTGGGGATTGACTTTCTGGCCCATTTGTTTACCTCCTTATACTTTCTCTTTCAGCACAACAGTCATGTGGCTGGTGCGCTTGAGGATGCGGTATGCGCGGCCCTGAGCGCGAGGCATAATGCGCTTCAGCGTAGGACCGGGGCAGACATAGCATTCAGCAACATACAGATTGTTGCGATCCATGTTGAAGTTGTTTTCCGCGTTAGCGGCAGCAGAGTTCACCAGCTTGAGAAGGGGCTCGCAGGCGGCCTTCGGGGTGTACTGCAGGATAGCCAGCGCTTCGTCCAGGGGTTTGTTACGGATGAGGTCCATCACGATCGAAACCTTGCGGGGACTAATGCGGGCATAACGGAGAATAGCCCGTGCTTCCATTCGATGTTCCTCCTCTCTTATTTAGCGACGGTCTTGCCGCCAGCGTGACCGGTGAACTTGCGGGTAGGTGCAAACTCGCCCAGCTTGTGGCCAACCATATCCTCGGTGACGTATACGGGCACGTGCTTGCGACCGTCATGAACGGCGAAGGTGTGACCAACGAACTCGGGGAAGATGGTGGAGGAACGGCTCCAAGTCTTAACGACGGTCTTCTTGCCGGCCTCGTTCATAGCCTCGACCTTTTTCATCAGGGAAGGCAGAACGTAAGGGCCCTTCTTGGTGCTTCTAGACATTGTTCAAAAACCTCCCTTAGCCATTGGCGCGCTTGACAATGAACTTGTCGCTGCGTGCCTTGTGTTTGCGGGTCTTCAGACCCAGAGCGGGCTTGCCCCACGGAGTACGAGGGCTGGAGTGACCAACCGGGGCGCGGCCTTCGCCACCGCCGTGAGGGTGATCACAGGGGTTCATAACAGAACCACGGCTGCCGGGACGCACGCCCATGTGGCGCTTACGACCGGCCTTGCCCAGGTTGACGTTCTCGTGGTCGAGGTTAGAAACAACGCCGATGGTGGCGATGCAGTTCAGACGAACGTTGCGCATCTCACCGGAGGGCAGACGAACCAGAGCGTAGCCATTTTCCTTAGCCATCAGCTGCGCCATAACACCGGCGGAGCGAACCAGCTGACCGCCCTTGCCGGGGTACAGCTCGATGTTGTGGATCATGGTACCGACGGGGATGTTCTCGAAGGGCAGAGCGTTGCCGGGCTTGATGTCCGCGTTGGGGCCCGCCATAACGGTGTCGCCGACCTTCAGACCATCGGGAGCCAGGATGTAGCTCTTGGCGCCGTCTTCATACTCGATCAGAGCGATGAAGGCGGAACGGTTCGGGTCATATTCCAGCGTCTTGACGGTGGCAGGGACATCAAACTTGCTGCGCTTGAAGTCGATGACACGGTACTTGACGCGGTTGCCGCCGCCCTGATGGCGAACGGTGATCTTGCCGGTGTTGTTACGGCCGGCGTGCTTTTTCTTGGATTCCAGCAGGCTGCGCTCGGGCGCCACTTTGGACAGAACACTGTAATCAGTGACGGTCATATCGCGGCGGCCGGGGGTAGTCGGCTTGTACTTCTTGATAGCCATTGTAGATCTCCTTGTTGTTATCTTATGAATTTTTATCGGGGTCATATCCCCATAAGCGAACCCCTCGGCGGGGTTCTGCCAACAGCCGGGTCAAGTCCCGACCGGTAGGCTCTTAGACCATGGAGTTGAAGAATTCAATCTCCTTGGAATCCGGGGTCAGGGTGACGATGGCTTTCTTGCTCTTGGCAGTGTAGCCGGCGTGCATACCCTGACGGCGGTAACGGCCGCGCACGGAGATGGTGTTGACCTTGGCGACCTTCACGCCGAACAGCTCTTCAACAGCCTTGGCGATGTCGATCTTGGTGGCGTCGGTAGCAACCTTGAAGGTGTACTTCTTGTCGGCAATGCCGGCCATAGAGTTCTCGGTGATGACGGGGGCGAGAACGATATCCTGTGCGAATTTCATCACGCGTATACCTCCTCAAGTTTCTTAGCGGCGTCAACGCTGAGGATCAGCTTGTCGGCGTTGACAACATCGTAGGTGTTTACGCTCAGAGCGGCGGTCTTGACACCGGGGATGTTGGCGGCGCTCTTGACGAACTTGGCATCCAGAGCATCATTGACGATCAGGTTCTTCTTGCCTGCGCCGACAGCGGCGAGGAAAGCGACCACGGTCTTGGTCTTGTACTCGTCAGCGGCGATCTTGTCGACCAGGATCATGTTGCCGTTGGCAGCCTTGTCAGACAGGGCGCTGAGCAGAGCCAGACGCTTGACCTTCTTGTTGATGGTGTAGTAGTAGCTGCGGGGCTTGGGACCCAGAGCGATACCACCGTGGGTCCACTGAGGAGCACGGATGGAGCCCTGACGAGCGTGACCGGTGCCCTTCTGGCGCCAAGGCTTCTTGCCGCCGCCGCGGACTTCCTTACGGATCTTGGTGTTCTGGGTGCCCTGGCGCTGGTTGGCCAGGAAGTTTACGACTGCCTCGTGGACAGCCTTTTCGTTCGGGGTGATACCGAACACGGCGTCGGAAAGCTCAACGGTGGAAACTTTCTTGCCGTTCATATCGACGACATCAAACTTTGCCATTGTGTTTTCCTCCTTTACGCTTTCACGCTGTCGTGGATGGTGACGACCGAGCCCTTAGGACCGGGGATAGCACCCTTGATGGCGATCAGATTGTTTTCAGCGTCAACCTTGACGACGCTGAGGTTCTGTACGGTTACGCGCACAGCGCCCATGTGACCGGGCAGCTTCTTGCCCTTGAACACGCGGGACGGGGTGGAAGTGGAACCGTTGGAACCGGCATGACGGGCAACGGGACCGGTGCCGTGGCTCTCGCGCAGGCGATGCTGACCGAAGCGCTTGATAACGCCCTGGTAGCCCTTGCCCTTGCTGACGCCGCTGACGTCGACCTTGTCGCCCTCGGCGAAGACATCAGCCTTGAGGATGTCGCCGACGTTGACGCTGGCGATGTCCTCAAAACGGAACTCGCGCAGGGTACGCTTGGGGGCGACGTCGGCCTTGTCGAAGTGACCCTTGGCAGCCTTGTTGACCTTCTTGGCGCTCACTTCGCCGTAGCCCATCTGAACAGCCTGGTAGCCGTCAGACTCAACGGTCTTCTTCTGGACGACGGTGCAGGGACCGGCCTCGATGATGGTGACCGGAACGACCTTGCCGTTGGCGTCGAACAACTGGGTCATGCCCAGCTTCTTGCCGATGATACCTTTTTGCATTGTGTTTTTCCTCCTGTAAAGGTTATTGGTTGGTGGGGTTTCACCAACATGACCTCTCCGCTGTTGGCTTTGCAGCGAGATTGGTTCTGCTTTCGGGGTGGCTTGTCATCAAACCGCCGGCCGTACGCGGATCACGGCCGCGCGTACCGGCCTTGTTTAATGGTGGTAAGTTTCCGATTACAGCTTGATCTCGATGTCAACGCCGGCGGGGAGCTGCAGGCTCATGAGAGCCTCGACCGTCTTGTTGGACGGCTTCAGAATGTCGATCAGACGCTTGTGGGTGCGGGTCTCGAACTGCTCACGGCTGTCCTTGTACTTGTGGACAGCGCGCAGGATCGTGACGATCTCCTTGTCGGTGGGCAGAGGGATCGGGCCGGACACGCGGGCGCCGGTGCGCTTTGCGGTCTCCACGATCTTCTGTGCCGCTGCATCGATCAGGGATGCATCGTAGCTCTTAAGACGGATTCTGATTTTTTCTTTGACTGCCATTACATTCGCCTCCTATAAAATTTTGTGCCTTAGGCGAGCCGATAAATAACACACGTTTCCGGGTGTTCAACCTTTACCCATGACAAAATCCGGTGAACCGTGTTTGCACAGTTCTCCCGGAAAGAAACATCACAAAGTAAAAGTGAACATTGGTCCGCGCCGCAGAATGCAGCAGCGTACATATCCCTTTGTTTCCGTAATTCTTTCGCCCGGTTCTAAGATCGGACATACTCCGCGGAAAAACCCTTCGCCAAGCGGCGCAGGCAACCTCCCGCATCAACGCATATCGCGGCTTGCGCAGGACGCTTGTAACTATCTGCACAAGCCTTTCGCAGCCAAGAAAGATTATAACATGGCATCGCACAAATTGCAAGTGTTTTTTGGCATTTTTGCAAAATTTTTTTACGGATTTTCTACGTTCTGCCGAAGCCTGCCGGTTATGCACCTTCTGCCCTGTTTTTGGCAGAAACAGGGCAGAATTTGGTGCAATACGACCAGTTTTTGTGTGCAGGCGGGAAATTTGCGGGGTAAGCCAAAGTACCCGCAATATTGCCATTGCCACAAAACCGCGGGCGGGGCTTGCCCCGCCCCTACCGTGCGGTGGTTTTTTATCGCCCCGTAGGGCGGGGTGACCTCACCCTGCCGAGGTATTTTTCGGCAGTCGGATTCTTGCGGTGACAGAGAACCACCGGCAGTTTTGTAGGGGACGCATATATGCGTCCCGTGCGGTTTTCCCGGCAGGTCGATTTGTCAGAATGGCTGCGGCGGGCGGCATATATGCCGCCCCTACGGATTACCCGTTATGTTGTTGCTACCATAAAACCGCAGGCGGGGCATGTCCCGCCCGCGCCGGAGCCGCCTGCCTTATATAATATATAATAAGGTA
>ERZ1035006.1291-NODE-1291-length-16895-cov-6.846793_pt1 | contig 16895 bp, 12 predicted proteins | sample MGYA00520694_ERZ1035006 | MGnify/ENA primary metagenome ERZ1035006 (study PRJEB33766, sample SAMN09781746) | gut metagenome | biome: gut microbiome | host: Homo sapiens | place: Madagascar | study: EMG produced TPA metagenomics assembly of the PRJNA485056 data... | reverse complement strand
GTGTTGTGCGCACCGGCCACAGGTTGTTCATATAGTAATATGGATGATTTTGAATAAGTAATAAAGGGAAAATAATGAGAGCTTTAGACGATTATAAGAAAGAAAGAGACCGCAAGCTTGGCAATATGCTGGGTGCGTGTATGATGAACATGTGGATCTGTTCCTGTATCATGAACACATTCTGGTTTTGGCTGGTGTGTGTAAAAAAAGAGTACCGGAGCGGACTATTTGGTGAGTATCTGATCCCGTTAGTGGTGGCTGGATTCTTGTGTCTGCTCTATCAGAAGCTGATTGTGAAGCGGGAGCGCGTGATTAAAAAGTGGATGGCGTATCTGCTGCTCAACTGTTATCTGATCCTGCTGCTTGCCCATCCGTCCAAGCTGATCCTGCTGGATGGATTGGTGTTTGGAGTGATGGCGATGTATCCGGTATGGACAGACCATAAGTGGGTGAAGTGGCAGACCAGTCTGCTTGTGGCGATGGTTATCATACGGCATGTGATCCTGTATCAGATGGCAATGCCGCTGACGGATTACTGGCGGCTGACTAATATTGTAGGTACGCTGTCGATTGGTTTTATGTTGTATTCGAATGTGGAATATGTGCACCGGCAGACCATGCTGCTAGGTGATGCGACACGTATGGATGCCGCGACCGGATTGTACAATCATGAGAGCTTTTATGAAGAACTGGAAAAGCGCATGAAGCAGTTCACACAGATGTCTGAACAAGAAAAAGAAGAACATGCATTTTGTCTGTTTATCGCGGATATTGACAACTTTAAGAAGGTCAATGATACATACGGTCATGCGTTTGGTGACGAGGTATTGCTCGGTCTGTCTGGACTGTTTAAAAAATACTGCGGCAAGAAAGATTTTTCTGCCCGTTACGGCGGTGAAGAGTTTGTCATGATCGTTGGCGGATGCCATAAGAAGGATGCACTCACACGCGCCAATACGATCCGTAAGGAATTTGGCAACACGATATTTACCGACGCAACGGGAGCAGCACATCAGTTTACGATCAGTATGGGCGTTGCGGAATATGATAAACCGTGGGATACAGCCAGCAAGTTCTTTGATCAGGCGGATCAGGCATTGTATCAGGCAAAGAATACCGGCAAGAACAGGGTCTGCTCAGCATAGTGAATGAAGATCTGCAGTAACGATTTCAGGTAGTCCTGATCTGTATCCGATAGTGGAAACGGAGGTATGTTGTATGGAAGCTCGTATGGATGATAACAGTCGGAAAAGTCCGGCTGATGCAAAACAGCAGACGCAGGATCAGCCGACACGGTGGTATTGTGACACGGATTGCCGCGCGGCAAACCGTCCATGCCGTGGAGAGAAAGGAAAAGATCCTACAGCAAAAAATCTATGTCCCTATTATGAGGATATGCTGTTTTAATGTGCCATGTATCAGTGGGGAGACAGGTGATGGTGCCTGCAGGTAAATGAAAGATACGAATCAGATGGATCATATGAATCATATAGATCAGATGGAAGAAAAAACGACAGGATCGGAAAAACTGCATACGTTACAAGAAAAAAAGACACTCCAGCAGGTACGCATCTCGGTGCGCAACCTGGTGGAGTTTTTGATGCGCTCGGGAGATATCGATAACCGTGTGAGCCGTGGGATGCAGTTGAATGCGATGCAGGAGGGAACGCGGATCCATAAAAAGCTGCAGCGTGCGATGGGCAGTTCTTATCAGGCCGAGGTACCACTGCGTCTGGAGGTGGAGACTGAGCGGTATGTATTGATCATCGAAGGGCGTGCGGATGGCATCTATGAGCGCGATGGTATTACCTGTATTGACGAGATCAAAGGTGTGTACCGTGATGTGGAGGAGATGGAGGCACCGGTAGCGGTGCATCTGGCACAGGCAAAATGCTATGCATATATCTATGCGCTGCAGCAGGGGCTTGATCCGGTTGGCGTGCAGATGACCTACTGTGATCTCGACACCGAGCAGGTGCGCCGCTTTTATGAGGATTGTGCATTTGCAGAATTGAAGACATGGTTTGATGCACTCATGCAGGAATATCAGAAGTGGGCGGATTTTCAGTATGAATGGCGGCAGACTGCTATCGCTTCTATTAAGAAGATGGAATTTCCGTTCCCGTACCGGCAGGGACAGCGGGAATTGGTGGCAGACGTGTACCGCACGATCCTCAGACGCAAAAATCTGTTTATTCAGGCGCCGACTGGAACCGGCAAGACGGTGTCGGTTCTGTTTCCGGCGGTGCGCGCGGTCGGAGAAGGCTGTGGGGAGAAGATCTTTTACCTGACCGCAAAGACAGTGACGGCGACGGTGGCGATGGATACATTCGCACAGTTTCGGGAGCATGGCTACCGTGGAAAGGTCGTGCAGATCACAGCAAAAGAAAAACTGTGCAAATGTGAGACACCGGAGTGCAACCCGGATGCATGCCCGTATGCCAGAGGACATTTTGACCGGGTCAACGATGCGGTATTTGATCTGCTCGGGCGGGAGGACTGCTTTTCCCGTGATGTGCTTTTAGCACAGGCAGACCGTTATATGGTGTGTCCGTTCGAACTGTGTCTGGACGTGTCCACGTGGAGTGATGTGATCGTTGGGGATTATAACTATGTGTTTGATCCGACGGTTTATCTGAAGCGCTTTTTCGCAGAGGGGAATAAAGGCGATTATCTGTTTCTGGTGGATGAGGCGCATAATCTGGTTGAACGCGGCAGACAGATGTATTCCGAATGCATTGTGAAGGAAGATGTGCTGGCAGTCAAACGTATATTAAAATCACACAGCAAAAAGGTCACACGTGCCCTGGATCGTGTGAATCAGATTCTGCTCGCTTATAAGCGTGAATGTGAGGATTACAGGATTCATGATTCTATCAACGACCTGATGTTTGCGCTCATGCGGCTGGCATCAGAGATGGAGCGGTTTTTACAGCGGCCGCTTGTGATCCCGGAACGTGATGACGTGATGGAGTTTTATTTTACACTGCGCAATTTTTTAAATATCTATGATCTGGTGGATGAGAATTATGTGGTGTATTCCTCCATGCAGGAGGATGGATCGTTTGCATTGAAACTCTATTGTGCCGATCCATCTGCTAATTTGCAGGAGTGTCTGAATAAAGCGCGCAGTACGGTATTTTTCTCCGGAACGTTGCTGCCTATCGCCTATTACAAACAGCTGTTGTCTACGGAACCGGAAAATTATGCGGTCTATGCACATTCGGTATTTACACCGGATCAGCGCCTGCTGTTCGTTGGAACGGATGTCAGCAGCAAGTATACGCGGCGTACACCACAGGAGTATATGCGCATAGCTTCTTATATTAATAAGATAGCCGGTGCCAGACAGGGCAATTACATTGCTTTTTTCCCCTCCTATAAGATGATGCTGGAGGTTGAACAGTCGTTTGAATATCTCACAGGGGAGCATGTGGATATCATCATCCAGCAGCAGAATATGCGTGAGCAGCAGCGCGAAGAATTTCTGCAGGAATTTACGGTAGAGCGGGAACGGTCGATGGTGGCATTCTGCGTGATGGGAGGCATCTTCGGTGAAGGGGTGGACCTGAGGGAGAATCAGCTCATTGGTGCGGTCATTATCGGAACCGGAATACCGCAGATTGGTGGCGAATCAGAGATTCTGAGGGATTTTTTCGATGCGCGTGACGGAAACGGGTTCGATTATGTCTACCGTTTTCCGGGAATGAATAAGGTACAACAGGCAGCAGGGCGTGTGATACGGACACTTTCGGATGTAGGTGTGATCGCACTGCTTGATGAACGCTTTTTACAGAGGGATAACAGGCGCCTGTTTCCGCGGGAATGGGAAGATTACCGGACGACCGACCTGGAGCATGTAGACAGCCTGCTGGCTGATTTTTGGAAAACAAAAGGTTGCAATCTGTGACATTTCTGCTTATTATATAGATATCGTTGTAAAACACAGACAAATGGAGGAACAATCATGAGTAATGTGCGTCGCGTATATGCGGAGAAAAAGCCTGATTTTGCGGTAGCTGCAAAGGATCTGAAATCAGAGATCAAGAGTTATCTCGGAATCGGGACAGTGACAAACGTGCGGGTGCTGATCCGCTATGATATTGAAAACATATCGGATGAGACCTATGAGAAAGCAAAGGTGACTGTATTTTCAGAGCCGCCGGTAGATGATCTGTACGAAGAGACTTTTGATGCAAAGGGTGCAGCCGTCTTTAGCGTGGAGTATCTGCCCGGACAGTTTGACCAGCGTGCGGACTCCGCGGTACAGTGTGTACGTCTGCTGAATGAAGAGGAGGAGCCGATCATCCGCTCTGCGACCACATATGTGATCGAAGGTGATATTGATGCAGAACAGCTCGAGGCAATCAAAAAGCATTGTATCAACCCGGTAGATTCCCGTGAGACCGGCATGGAAAAGCCGGATACACTGGTTCAGGATTTCCCTGAGCCGGAAGATGTCAAGATCTTTGACGGTTTCACGGCTATGGCAGAGCAGGAACTGAAAGAACTGTATGATTCACTGAATCTGGCCATGACTTTCAAGGATTTCCTGCATATCCAGAATTATTTTAAAAATGAAGAGCAGCGTGATCCGTCCGTGACAGAGGTGCGCGTGCTCGATACTTACTGGTCAGACCACTGCCGTCATACCACATTCTCGACAGAATTGACCGACGTATCATTTGGAGACGGCTATTACCGCCAGCCGATGGAGGATACGTATAAAGATTACTTAGAGACGCATCGGAAGATGTATGCCGGACGCGACGACAAGTTTGTCTGTCTGATGGATCTGGCGCTCATGGCTATGAAGCGCCTGAAAAAAGAAGGAAAGCTGGACGATCAGGAGGAATCTGATGAGATCAACGCCTGCTCCATCGTCGTTCCGGTGGAGATCGATGGCGAGACACAGGAGTGGCTCGTGAACTTTAAAAATGAGACCCACAACCATCCGACAGAGATCGAGCCGTTTGGTGGTGCTGCAACCTGTCTGGGTGGTGCGATCCGTGATCCGCTGTCAGGACGTACTTATGTCTATCAGGCAATGCGTGTGACCGGTGCAGCCGATCCGACCGTGTCTGTAAAAGATACGATCCCCGGCAAGCTGCCGCAGAAAAAACTCGTGCGCGGTGCTGCACAGGGTTATAGCTCCTATGGCAACCAGATCGGACTGGCGACCGGATACGTCAAGGAGATCTACCATCCCGGATATGTCGCAAAGCGTATGGAGATCGGTGCAGTCATGGGCGCCGCACCCAGAAGTGCAGTACAGCGTCTGAACTCTGATCCCGGTGATGTGATCATCCTGCTCGGTGGACGTACCGGCCGTGATGGTATCGGTGGTGCGACCGGATCTTCCAAGGCACACAATACACAGTCGACTGCAGTATGCGGTGCAGAGGTACAGAAAGGTAATGCACCGACCGAGCGCAAGCTGCAGCGTATGTTCCGCAGACCGGAAGTATCCCATATGATCAAAAAATGTAACGATTTCGGTGCAGGCGGTGTATCTGTAGCGATCGGAGAACTGGCAGCAGGTCTTCGTGTGAATCTGGATCTCGTGCCGAAGAAGTATGCAGGTCTTGATGGCACAGAACTGGCGATCTCAGAGTCACAGGAACGTATGGCAGTCGTTGTTGCCCCGGAGGATGTCGAGCAGTTCTTAAAATACGCCGCAGAGGAGAATCTGGAGGCTGTAGAGGTGGCTGCCGTGACAGAGGAGCCGCGTCTGGTACTTACCTGGAGAGGTCAGGAGATCGTCAATATCTCACGTGCCTTCCTCGATACCAACGGTGCACATCAGGAGACAACCGTAGCAGTCGATATCCCGGAGGAATCTGAGAATTTCTTCCATAAATATGAATTACCAGCAGTGGCACAGGCACTTGAGAACGGTGATGTGAAGGCTGCATGGACAGAGACACTGAAGGATCTGAATGTCTGCTCACAGAAGGGTCTGGTGGAGCGTTTTGACGGTTCCATCGGAGCGGGCAGCGTCTACATGCCTTATGGCGGACGTTATCAGTTGACCGAGACACAGTCTATGGTGGCAAAACTGCCTGTATTAGAGGGCAAGTGTGATACCGTGACGATGATGTCCTACGGTTTTGATCCGTATTTATCAAGCTGGAGCCCGTATCATGGAGCTGCTTATGCAGTTGTAGAATCTCTGTCCCGTATCGTAGCGGCAGGGGGAGATTATTCCAAGGTACGTTTTACTTTTCAGGAGTATTTCCGCCGCATGAGCGAAGACCCGGCGCGCTGGAGCCAGCCGTTTGCGGCATTACTCGGTGCTTATCAGGCGCAGATCGCACTCGGACTGCCTTCCATCGGAGGAAAGGATTCCATGTCAGGTACATTCAATGAGATCGATGTACCTCCGACACTCGTATCTTTTGCGGTAGATGTAGCGGTCAAACAGGATGTGGTCACACCTGAGTTGAAGACAGCAGGCAATAAGCTGATGTTATTTCAGATGGCACGTGATGCGTATGATCTGCCCGATTATGAGCAGGCGATGAAGCTGTATGATACGGTACATGCACTGATCGGAAAACAGGCGATTGTATCTGCCTATGCGCTGGACGGCAAGGGAATCGCAGCAGCAGTCAGCAAGATGGGATTTGGAAATAAACTGGGTGTCACCATCGACAGTGGCGTATCCAAAGAGACATTGTTTGCCCCCGCATTCGGCAGTCTCGTTGCAGAAGTACCGGCAGCATCTGTGGATGTGGTCAAGGAGGCATTTGCGGCAGCGGGCATCGCAGACGCATGTGCGGTGGTCGGACGCGTCAATGATACGAAGTCATTCGTCTATGATGAGATGACGCTCGCGATGGACGATGCGATCAATATCTGGAGCGGCACACTCGAGAAGGTATTCCCGACGGTAGCCGTAGATGGTAAGGATGATGTAAAGACAGGTATCTATGAGGCGAAAGAGATCTATGTCTGCAAAAATAAAGTAGCAAAACCGACTGTATTTATCCCGGTATTCCCTGGAACAAACTGTGAGTATGACAGTGCAAAGGCATTTGAGCGTGCCGGTGCCAATGTTGTCACAAAGGTATTTCGCAATCTGGATGCAGCCGGTATCCGTGATTCTGTCGATGAGTTCTCTAAGGCGATCGCACAGGCACAGATCATCATGTTCCCCGGCGGTTTCTCAGCCGGAGACGAGCCGGAGGGCAGTGCAAAGTTTTTTGCCAATGCATTCCGCAGTGAGAAGATCAGCGAGGAGGTCATGAAGCTGTTAAACGAGCGTGACGGACTGGCGCTGGGTATCTGTAACGGATTTCAGGCGCTGATCAAGCTTGGCCTCGTTCCCTATGGAAAGATCACGGAGCAGACTGCGGATTCACCGACACTGACTTACAATACGATCGGCCGCCATATCAGCAAGATGGTATACACAAAGGTCGTTTCTAATAAATCGCCGTGGATGGCAGGTGCGACACTGGGTGGTGTCTACACGAACCCGGCTTCACATGGAGAGGGACGTTTCGTTGCACCGAAGGAGTGGCTGGATCGGCTGTTTGAGAACGGACAGGTCGTGACACAGTATGTGAACGAGTCCGGCAAACCGACGATGGATGAGGAATGGAATGTCAACGGCTCCTATATGGCGATCGAAGGCATCACAAGCCCCGATGGACGTGTACTCGGCAAGATGGCACACTCCGAGCGCCGCGGCGATGCAGTCGCTATGAACATCTATGGCGAGCAGGATCTGAAGATCTTTGAGAGTGGTGTGGCGTACTTTAAATAAGAGGATCGATTGAAATGATGCTGCAGTCACTTCGTATCTTTCAGGGGCACAACTAATCGGTTGGTGCCCCTGAAAGCTTACCAGCGTTTAATAGCCTTTTTTGAAATCTACCGGATGGCGCGGCGTACCACCCTCAGCATAGAGCAGGAGATTATCATACGCTTCTTTCAGATTTCTGGTCTGATAGAATTCTGAGAGATAGGAGTTGTGAGGGGTCAGCAGCAGCCGGTCACAGTTCCAGAGCGGACTGTCTGCAGGGATGGGTTCCTGTTCAAAAACATCCAGTGCCGCACCACGCAGCCGGCCGCTTTCCAGACACTGTAGTAAAGCATCTGTCTCAATGATACTTCCGCGTGATACGTTGATCACGACCGCGTGGGACGGAAGCCTTGATAAAAGGTTATGATTGAGCAGATGGTAGGTACTGTCGGTGGCCGGTAATGCAGAGATTACAATATCATAGGCATGGATCCGTGTTTCAAGCTCTGAGATCGGATAGCAGGCATGGAACATATCACCGGCAGGATGTCCGCTCGTATTACAGCCGTCGATGTGTGTATTGAATACAAGCAGGCGTTTCGCAGCTTCCTTTGCAATATAACCGGTTCCTAAAAAGAGAATCTTTTTGTCAGTCAGCTCCAGAATATTATGATTCTGCCGGTAAAGCGCCTGTCTCTGGTTGCAGACAAAAGAAGGGATCTGCTTGTACAGACATAGAATCTGCGTGATGATCCATTCACTGATCGGAATGGAGGTGCTGTTTTCTGTGTTTGTGACAAGAATACCTCGTTCTGATACTTCGTCTGCCGGAACATGATTGATTCCCTTGCTTACAAGGTGAATCCATTTCAGCTTCGGCAAATCCGAAAGTGACAGAACCGAAAATGGATTGTAACAGACCAGAACCTCCACTTCGGATAGGTCTATGGAGGGTATCCGTTTTTCACTGCCAAATAAAAGCCGGTATCCGTGACTGATCAGTTCTTCCTGCATTTGTTTGGTTGGATAGCCGGTTGTAAAATATACAGTTATTTCCCGCATGTTGCTGTTTCCTCTCCGATAGCCGTTTTTTGGTTGTTATTGATGAGAGACTCCGGCTATCTATCAATAATAAAATAGCATTGGATACGAAAAAAGTAAATAGTCATGGAACACAAGAAAATTCATTGACAGATGTAATAAGAAACGATATAGTTAAGTCGCATATAAAAATACGCACAGAGTAGAAGTCACGCGTAAAGTGCCAATGGACGGGAAGTTGCCATTGGACGAAGAGTGGAGATTATACGGAGTATGGTCGGAAACTCGCGGTGTGCCTTCGCATCCGCTGTCAGAAAATATGAGACACTCATTTCCTGGGAACGGTAAATGGGTGTCTCTTCATTTTTACTGGAGAAAATAATGAATTATACACAGGCAGTAACATATATCAAAGAATCACATGATCAGGTCATCCGGCTTGGCTTGGAGCGCATGGATGCGCTGCTGGAGAGACTGGGAGATCCACAGAAACACCTTCGTTTTATCCATGTTGCAGGAACGAACGGAAAGGGGTCTGTCTGTGCAGTGACCGCACAGATCCTACAGTGTGCCGGTTATCGTACCGGGCTGTTTACATCTCCGGTGATCTCTGATTACAGGGAACAATTTCAGGTAGACGGTGAGATGATCCCGCAGGAGACATTTGCACGGCTTGCAGATACGGTAAAACAGGCATGTGACCACATGGATGATCCACCGTCCGAGTTTGAAAAAGCAGTGGCGCTGGCGTTTTTATATTTTGTGGAAACGAACTGTGATCTGGTTGTTCTGGAAGTCGGACTCGGTGGAGCAGACGATGCGACGAATGTCATAGATACACCGGAAGTCGCAGCGATCGTAAATATTGATTATGATCACATGGGATTTCTGGGAAATACATTGGAGCAGATCGCACAGAAGAAGTCCGGGATCATCAAGGAAGGCGCTGTGGTAGTGACGGCAGATCAGCAGGATGTGGTGATGGACGTATTGGAGAGGCGTTGCCGAAAGATGCATGCGACACTGATCAGGACATCTGCGAAAAATGTCCATATCATAGAAAAGACCCTGGATGGGCAGCGCTTTATATATGATGATGGTATGGATTCTGGCGGACATATCGATCATATTGATCCTGACGAGGGCGACAGCGGCAGACTGCCGAGCGGGATCACGCTGTCATTGCTCGGTGATCATCAGTGTGCAAATGCCGCGGTTGCGCTGGAGATCATCCGATGTCTGCAAATGAAGGGATGGCATATTTCGGACCTTGCGGTTCGTAAAGGAATGAAAACTGTGCGATGGCCGGGAAGGTTTGAAGTCTTGTCGAAAGACCCACTGATCATCGTAGACGGTGCACATAATCCGGACGGGATCCGCGCGTTGAGTCACAATTTAGGGGAATACTGTGCAGGTGAAACGTTCATTTTCATTACAGGTATTCTAAAAGACAAGGATTATCATGAGATGCTCATGCAGATGCTGCCCTTTGCCCACAGCTTTCTAACAGTTGCACCGGATAATCCGAGGGCAATGTCCGCGGATGCGTGTGCGAAGGAGATCCGGATGTGCGGCTTTGGCGGGGAGATCGAGGCTTTTACCAGTAAACAGCAGGCAGCCGCACATGCAGTGAACGCGGCAATACAGACAGGACATCCGATCTGTGCATTTGGGTCGTTATATAGTGTCGGAGCATTAAAAGCAGCAATATTAAAAAATATCAAATAGAGGAAAGAATAATGGACAGTGAGAAAATCAAAGATGGTGTCAGGCTGATTCTGGAAGGAATCGGCGAGGATATAGGCAGAGAGGGGTTGTTAGAGACTCCGGAGCGGATCGCTCGCATGTGTGAGGAGATCTTTGGCGGTCTGACAGAGCATCCGTCTGAACATTTGCAAAAACAGTTCAGCGCGACAAATAACAATATGGTATTAGAAAGAGATATTACGTTCTATTCAGTCTGTGAGCATCATTTACTGCCTTTTTATGGAAAGGCGCACGTGGCGTATATTCCGAATGAGCGGGTAGCCGGACTGAGCAAGCTGGCGAGAACCGTAGAGGTCTTTGCCAGAAGACCGCAGATCCAGGAAAATATGACTGCACAGATCGCAGATGCCATTGAGGAAAATCTGCAGCCGAAGGGGGTCATGGTGATGTTGGAGGCAGAGCATATGTGCATGACGATGCGCGGTGCCAAAAAGCCGGGGACGATCACGTCAACCATCGTGACGAGAGGCGTGTTTGATACAGACTATACGCTGCAGCAGACATTTTTACAGATGGTGCGCGCATGAAACGGGTAGATCTGATATATCATCATCCTGTGTTTCAGGAACGGTTTCAGGCGCTGCAGACAGCAGAGCAGGATCGCAGATTCTGCAGGCATACGCTGGAACATCTGCTCGATGTGGCGCGACTGATGTACATTTATGCACTTGAAGAACAATACCCGCTTTCAAAAGAGCTGATCTATGCGACAGCCCTGATGCACGATATCGGGAGAATAGATCAGATCGAATGCGGCACACCACATGAGCAGGCAGGTGCAGCGCTGTGTGAGATCATTTTGCCGGAGTGCGGATATTCGCCGGCAGAGATCGCACAGATCAAAGCTGCGATCCTGTGTCATAGGAGTGGTGTGAGAAAAACGCGTAGGGACAAGGACACAGCGCAGAACATAAATCAGATGATAGAGCAGACGGATGGTGAAAACGGGGGCTGTTCCGGCGAAGATCAATATCTGTTTCAATATCTGTTAGGCGAACTGCTGTATCGCGCAGATAAGCAGTCCAGAAATTGTTATGCATGTGCAGAAATGCAGGCATGTAACTGGGATAGAGGGAAAATGAATCTTGTGATAGAGTATTAGGTACGGTTCATACATTGAAATAGTGTAACTGTGAGGTACTGAACAGTTACGAAATAGTTTCATAATTGCTTGTTGACAGAAAGAAAAAGAGGAAACATATGAAGAATATGAAGATCGGAAACCGAATATTTGATTTGAATAATCACTGCTATGTAATGGGAATCCTGAATGTCACGCCGGATTCTTTTTCTGATGGCGGAAAATATAATCATCTGGATGCAGCCCTGCATCACACGCAGGAGATGATTCGTGATGGGGCAGACATTATAGATGTCGGCGGAGAATCCACCAGACCGGGACATGTGGTGATCTCAGAGGAGGAGGAGATCGCGCGTGTGACACCGGTGATCGAGGCGATCAAGAAGAACTTTGATATCCCGGTATCGATCGATACCTATAAAGGATCTGTGACGCTGGCAGCATTGCAGGCGGGGGCAGATCTGGTCAATGACATCTGGGGATTTAAGCATGATGGGAAGGTGGCGGAATATACCGCAAAGTATGGGGCTGCCTGTTGTCTGATGCACAACCGCACAGAGGCTGTATATGATGATTTCCAGAAGGATTTTCTGGATGATCTGCGGGAATGTCTGGCGATTGCCAAAAGGAATGGTGTCGCGGATGATAAAATCATGTTGGATCCGGGTGTCGGATTTGGAAAGACGTATGAGATGAATCTGGAGATTATCAATCACATGGATATTATGCAAGTGTTGAATCATCCGATCCTTCTCGGTACATCGAGAAAATCAGTGATTGGACTGACGCTCGATCTGCCGGCGGATGAGCGGGTAGAGGGTACGCTGGCAACGACTGTCATCGGTGTGATGAGGGGCGCTTCCTTTGTACGTGTGCATGATGTGAAGGAGAATGCCAGAATTATTCAAATGACAGAAGCGATTCTGGCGCGATAGGCAGCGGCGGGCAGACGTAAAGTATCGTAGACGCCTATAAAGTATCACTTTGAGAGGAATGCTGGAGGAATATGATGGAGGAATATGATCGAGATGATGGATAAAATAAAAATCGAAAAACTGGTTGTCTTTGGCACACACGGCGTATACCCGGAGGAGAATGCCCTTGGACAGAGATTTGAGGTATCCGTGGTGATGTACACCGACACCAGACAGGCCGGGCTGTCGGATGATCTGGATGCATCGGTCAATTACGGAGATGTCAGCCAGTTTATCGGACAGTTTTTTGCGGAACATACATTTCAACTGATCGAAAAAGTAGCAGAGCAGCTCGCACAGGAGCTGCTCATTCGTTATGAACTGCTGAGGCAAGTGGATGTGAAGGTCGAAAAGCCGTGGGCACCGATTCACATGCCGGTACAATCTGTCGGTGTGGAGATCTCGCGTGGCTGGCATACGGCCTATATCGCACTCGGTTCCAACATGGGGGATAAAAAGGCTTATCTGGATGAAGCGGTGGAGAAGCTGGATCATCACCCGCTTTGTCGTGTGCAAAAGGTCGCAGAGTATATGCAGACGGAGCCTTACGGAGGCGTGGAGCAGGATACCTTTTTAAACAGTGCGCTGGAACTGCGGACATTATTATATCCGGAAGAATTATTGAAGCTGCTCAACCAGATTGAGGCGGAAGCAGGACGTGAGCGGATCATTCACTGGGGTCCAAGGACACTCGATCTGGATATCCTGTTTTATGATGACCGGGTGATAGATACCCCGTGTCTGACGGTTCCACATATTGATATGCCAAACAGGGACTTTGTATTAGTACCAATGGCACAGCTTGCCCCGTGGTATCGCCATCCGGTGCTGAACCGTACCGTGCAGCAGCTGCTGGATGCACTGGGTAAATGAGAAGTATTATGAGATGAATCAGTGTGCTGGCATGGAAAAACAGCAGAAATCGCGCGATTCTACCTCTGAGGGGTGTTCATTTTGCATGGGAAACGGTATGATGAACCCGGTAAGGACATCGTAAGTCCTGAAAAGGAGATCAGAGGAGGAACATGGAATGGATCTTGTAAAAATCGGTCAGTACATTGCGGGTAAACGGAAGGATGTGGGACTCACACAGCGGCAGCTTGCCGAGCGGTTGAATATGAGCGACAAGTCGGTCTCAAAATGGGAGCGGGGAGTCTGTCTGCCGAATGTGTCGGTCTATCAGGAACTGTGTGATATACTCGGGATCAGTATCAATGAGTTTCTGGCGGGTGAGGATATCAGTGAGGAAAACATCGCGCAGAAGTCAGAGGATAATCTGATGCAGGTGACGCGGGATGGCGATCAGAGGGCGCGTTTCATGAAGCGTGTGATCGCAGTACTCAGCGTAATCGCTTTTGCGGCAGCGTTTGTGCTCGGACATACGTTATACCGTTATTTCAGCCAGCCGAGAAACTATATCGTGCCGGTTGATCGGGACAGTGCACAGATGAAGACCGCAGAGCTGCTAGCCGGGGTGGATGGGGCTTATCTGTACCGGTATGTGGCAGGAGAACGGTTTGGGACATTGACAGTCTATGTGAGCGAGTATCAGGATGGCGAACTGGTCAGCAAGGAAACGCTGGGGCAGATCGGATATGATGACGTAGGCTCGCCGTCTGAGGGAATGATCGCGGTTGTGCCGGATTTTGATACATTTACCGTCAGACTGGTCGTGGCAGATGACGGCTCGAAATTGTCTACAGATCTGCCGATTTTAGAGGGTGTCAAAGGACGGAAATATTATGGAAGGTCGGTTGTACAGATTGATCAGATGACGGAGATCACCTATGGGGCAGAACAGGGCGTAGTAGCACTGCTCTATGGAAAAGATGCGATCCATGCGTTTTCGCTCGAGAATGTCGGAAATGTGGGCGATTCCATCGGTGATCACATGGAAAATCAGTATGTGTATTACATTTCGCTGGAGTTTGGCAGGGAGTAAACATATCATACACGAAAAACGATAAAAGATGTGATTTTGCATTGTTAAAAACTCTGCTGCCGGGGGACTGTGTTAGTGTCCCTCGCGCAGCAGAGCGATCTCTTCTTTATAAGGTGCCCAGGTGTCTTTGGGGTTTTCCGGATTTTTGTACCACGGAGTCTCGAGGATCTTGGGCACATCGAGAAAATCCGGATGCCATACGACATATTTGAGCGCTTCCAGGCCGATCTCGCCCCTGCCGAGATTCTCATGGCGGTCTTTGGCAGCTCCGCGTGGATTCTTCGAGTCATTGATATGAAAGACTGCAATCTGGTCTTTGCCGAGTACACGGTCAAATGTATCAATGACACCGTCAAAATCGCCGGAAATGTCGTAGCCTGCGTCATTGGTATGACAGGTGTCAAAGCAGACGCGCAGTTTGTCGTTGCAGCTCACACCGTCATAGATGCGGGCGAGTTCTTCAAAGCTGCGGCCGATCTCCGAACCTTTTCCCGCCATTGTCTCGAGTGCGATCACACAGTCGAGATCGGGGGTGAGCACCTCGTTCAGCCCTTTGATGATCTGTGCGGTACCGGCGTCGGCACCGGCATTGACATGGGAACCCGGATGCAGTACGAGTACATGGCTGCCCATAGCGACGGTGCGCTCCAGTTCTGTGCGTAGGAACGATACCGCCAGCTCGTAGATATCCGGTTTTACCGTATTTGCCAGATTGATAATATACGGTGCATGTACGACAAATTCTTCAATGCCATTTTCACGCATCAGATCCCACGCGGCTGGGATATTCAATTCTGAGATCGCTTTTCTGCGTGTATTCTGCGGTGCACCGGTATAGACCATAAAAGTGTTTGCGCCGTAGGAGACGGCCTCGCGCACCGAATTTAAAAACATATCTTTGCCGGACATGCCGACATGTGAACCTAGTTTAATATCTGCCATTTTTCATTTCCTCCAAAATAAAATACATCTGTCATAATCGCTGCTAACAGGAGATTAGTAGTCTACCCGTTCGAGGCACAGTCCGCATGCGGGTGCGGTCGGACCTGCCACTTTACGATCCTTTGCATCCAGAATAGCTGTCATATCTTCTGGCTGCATGCGCCCGGCACCGACTTCGAGCAGTGTACCGACGAGGATGCGTACCATATGCTGTAAGAATCCGGTTCCGTGGAACGTGAAATAGATCTGGTTTTTACTGCGTTTAACCGTAATGGAATCCACAAGGCGGACGGTGGATTTTTTCATCTTCGGATTGCCGCAAAAGCTCTTAAAATCGTGTTCGCCCTGCAAATATCCGGCTGCGCGTATCATGGCATCTACATCCGGCTCAAAATCCAACCGCGATACATAGCGGCGGTTAAATACCGGTTTACCTTCGCCGACATAGCAGGTGTAGGAGTAGGTCTTACCGACTGCCTTGTAGCGCGCGTGAAAACGCTCGGAAGCCTCACGTACATCTACGATGCCGATGTCATCGGGCAGATAGCGGTTCATATACGCCTTGATCTCTGATTCGGATAAGCATGTGTTCAGCAGCACATTGGCGGTCATAGCCTTTGCATGAACACCGGCATCCGTGCGCCCTGCGCCGATCACTTCCGGAATCTCCGCCATCCCGCACATCCGTTGCAGGACAGTCTCGATCTTGCCCTGAATGGTGTCTTTGTTTGGCTGGTGCTCCCAGCCGAAGTAGCGTGTTCCATCGTATGCGATGGTCAGTTTATAATTTTTTGTCATAGCTGTCTGTGATCCTTTATTTTATACTCTCAAACTTCGCACTTGAATAAGTGCCTATGCATCTTAAAAATTCGTAACTGTTCAGTACCCTCACAGTTACGAAAATTCAATAATAACTGACATAAAAATAGCATGAAACCAATGGTGTTGGTATAATTGAGTTGTCGAAAAACAATTACAAACCGGAGAATCATGCTATGGATAAAAGTATAACACAAGCGACTCAAAATGATAAGCAGATTTCGAAATCTATCAAAAGATTTTTTACAAGGTTGTTACTGTTCACTCGTACCTCGTTCCAGTAACGGATTTTGCCGATGCTTCGCATTCCAAATCGGCAAAATCTGCTACCACCACTGTATCATACGGCATTTTCAGTTCAGAAAATGCCTACCTGTGAACAGTAACACAAGGTTTCGTGTTTGCACAGCTTTGTATCAGATATGCGTTACAGCTTGGTATTCCGAATGTATTTACATCTTTTCTCTTGACAGGTTCACACAAATCGCCTATACTGTGCTTATCGAATAAGTACGCTTATTACGATAAGTACGCATGGTGAGGTGAGCAAGTGGAGATTATCATAAGTAATAGCAGTGA
>ERZ1035006.1289-NODE-1289-length-16899-cov-5.825457_pt1 | contig 16899 bp, 18 predicted proteins | sample MGYA00520694_ERZ1035006 | MGnify/ENA primary metagenome ERZ1035006 (study PRJEB33766, sample SAMN09781746) | gut metagenome | biome: gut microbiome | host: Homo sapiens | place: Madagascar | study: EMG produced TPA metagenomics assembly of the PRJNA485056 data... | reverse complement strand
TTTACAGTCTTATATGATTTCAGTGAAATGGCATAATCGTAAGAGCCGACATCCCCGCCACTTTGGGAATAGGAAAAACTTTCGATTGTTGCATACCATACGATATCACATTTGGTTATGTACAGTCTGACAACGGCTTTATCGTTCATCCATGTGGATATGGCATTGATATATGCATGAGGCAAAAGTGGATTTTTTACAGCACAGCCTGGGAAATACGTCTTAGGGAAAAAGGACGAAAACGAAATTGTTGCAGCTTTGGGTTCCTGTAATATTGTAGTTTCTCCAAGTCCCGCAATGGTAACACTTTGATTATTGCTGTTTCTCTGAATCTTAATACTTTCGGGATTCACAGGCAATTGACATTTCTTTTTACCTGCTTCAAGCCATATTTGATATTTTTCAGAATTCATAGGAGTCATCTCCTTCCTCAAACAATTCGGTTGAAATAATATTCATAAGTGCAGGCTTTAAATTTTCTATAAGAATTTCCGCAACCTGTTCCTTATCCATATTGCTTTTTACGTTAATAGAACCTTTGCCGTTGATGTTGAGATTGACTTCACGACGAGATACAGCCTCGGTTTTGCTTTCAATCTTTTTTACGGGGGAATCGGCAGGAGGAATGTTGAAATTATTGCCAGCTGTTACAGCATCAATAATTTTGTTGGTTTCATCTGTCGGGAAAACCGTTTCGCCGCCCCTGAACTGAATCAGCTCAGGACCGTTTTCACCGACCAGTGCAACTCCAGGCTCGGCGGAAAGAGTGCCGGAAGCGTAGCCGTTAAGCATACTTGCAGCACCTGATACAACTGCCTTTGCGGTAACGTGAACACTTCCGGAAGCTGAATTGAGTGCATAGGTAATCCGGCTTGCAATACTTTCAGCTTCTTCAACAGCACGATTACCGCTTGACTGTAATTCTCTGATATATCCTCCGAGTGTGGACTTAGCCGATTTTGCCGCTTCATCTTCCAGATCCATGTCATCAATGGCGTTTTCCATTCTTTTCTGTATGTCACCCAGCTTTTGCGAATACAGTGTTTCAATATCACCGAGTTTTTCGGAAATTTCGTCCTTGACATCTGACAGCCCTTCAAACGATTTGTTAAGTTCATCAACCTTTCCTTTTGCGGAGCTTACGTCCATATTTCCAAGCTCATTTGCAAATGCAACAGCCTGTTCCGGGTCAAGCTGAGAAATAATGGAGTTGTCAACACCGAGTTCGGAAAGTTCGTTGATAGCTTCTTTGTAGTCATTGAAGTATTCCATCTGGGAATCAAGACTGTTTATTGCACCATCAAGAGAAACAGTATTTTCAAAGTTCATGTTTGCTTGTTCAAAGAGTCCGAACATACCGTCAAGATCTTCTCTTATTGCATCACAGGCTTTGGTGTATTCCTCGGCAAGCTGAGTTATATTTTCCGCCTGACTGCTCCACGCATTTGAAATAGCCTGTTCCGGCATCATAGCTTCGTTGAGATCCTCAGTGTTGTCTTTGAGAGAATTTTCAGCATCAGACATTTTTTCAATATTTTCCAGAAAAGATGCTGTTTCTTCCGGATTCCCCATAACAGAGAAACAATCCTGTGCAGTGATTTTAAGAGTTTCCAGCTGTTGCTGTGCTTCCTCTATTTTTGCCCCAAATGCTGTTTCTGCATCGTTAAGTGTGCGATATCCGGTATCATTAACAACAGTATGATCTGTATTGGATCTTGAAATCTTATCTGTTACTAATTTGTATTCCGTTTTAAGAGCATTAAGATCTTTGTAAGCTTTAATATAGTCATCTGTAAATTCCGAACTCGTAACTGTTTCAGAAGCTGCTTCTTTCCTTTTTTCTTCCGCTTTTTGTGCAAGAAGTTTTGTGTTGTATTCCGGGTCAAATCCGGTAAGCTTGCCTGTATCATAATTAACCTCGATATTACAATTAAAAGTGTCATTAAGGTAATCAGCATATCTAGACATCATATCAAGGTCAGAATTTGTAAGCTGGGCTTTCTCTGAAAGAGCATCAAGCTGAGCAATTGCAACAAGTCCGCTTTGCCAGTCATTATTTACTTTATCAAGTTTATCGTGATAACCGCTTAACAGCGAATCCATAGCTTCACCGCTTTTCGCAAGCCTCTGCTCGTAGTCCGCAACAAACCCTCCGCCTTTTTCATACTGGGCATTAAGCGTATCAAGCTCACTGCTAAGATTTTTGGCAGCTTCGCTGTTTGCACCGTAAAGCCTGCACACATTGTCATAAGCTGTCTGTGTGCTTTCAATTTCCGTCCGGCATTGTTCAAGCGTACCGTTATAGTCTTCGACAGAATCATTTGCAGAATTGAAATAATGAATAAGACCTCCGATAGCAACTCCGGCGGCTGCGATTCCTCCAATTATTATGCCTATCTGACTTGCAGAAAGAGTAAGATTGAAAGTTTTGGTAACAGTATTCAAGGCTTTTACAGCTACTGTAACTGCTGTAACAGTTCCGACAGCTATTCCCGTAGCGGTTGTTATACCGGTAATCCCCTCAACAACAATAGGGTTCTGTTCTACGAATCCCGTAAGCCATGACAATACACCTGTTCCGGCATCCGCAAATTCGCCGATAGCAGGAGTAAGTACATCGCCAATCGCTATTTTAAGATTATTTGCGGCATTTTTTGTAATTGCAAGACGGCTTTCGAGCGTGGCATATCTTGTGTCTGCCTCTTTGGCAAGTGCTGTATTTTCCTCCCATGCCTGTGCAGATACATCAAGGGCATCAGCAAGTCCGCCGCTGTTGCTTGCAAGGGATTTTACAGCGTTGGAAAGCCTTATTTCGGTAATTCCCATGTCGTTTAAAATAACAGTTGCGGTTTCACCGTTTCTTTCCACATCGTTCAGACCGTCGATAAAAGCATACAATGCTCCTGCCGCATCTTCCTGAAATGCCGAGCGGAACTGTGCACTTGTCATATTGGCAACTGATGCAAAATCATTCAGGTCTTCGCTTCCGGTTTCAACTGCGACTTGTATATCAGACAACAGTGTTGACATGGCAGAGCCGCCTGCGTCCGCTTCTATACCTACGGACGACATAGCCGCCGCAAGTCCCAGAATATCTGTTTCAGTAAGTCCTGCAAGCGTTCCGGCAGACGCCATTCTCGTTGCCATTGCAACAATGTCAGCTTCGGTAGTCGCAAAATTGTTTCCCAGAGCAACAACGGAAGAACCAAGGTTTTCATAGTTGTCCGCAGACATTCCGGTAATGTTGGCAAATTTCGCAAGAGAAGATGCCGCTTCATCGGAAGAAAGGTTCGTGGCTTCGCCTAAGTTTATCATAACTTCTGTGAAGTCCGTTATATTGTCTGTTGCGATTCCGAGCTGTCCGGCGGCTTCGGCAACTCCGGCTATTTCTGTTGTGCTCGACGGCATTTCGAGCGACATCGCCTTAACTCCGTCGCTGATTGCCGCAAGCTGTTCGTCCGTGCCGTCAACAGTCTTGTAAACACCTGTTATGGCACTTTCAAATTCAATTGATGCATTGATACACTCCCGAAAGCCATCGGCTGTTTTATGCAGAACGGCGGCAACACCAAGCGTTGTAAATGCGTCCTGCAAAAGTTCTCCGGCGTTTGCTCCGCTTGAACCCAGATTGTCACTTTCATCTGCAGCATCTCTTACTGCTTCGCTATATTCTTTTGCTTCACGCTCAGATCTGTTAAGTGCTTCTGCAACTTTTTGTTCAATAGAGACAGTTTTGTTTGCTGCGTTATACATCTGTTCATCAGCTTTTGCAGCTTTTTCTGCCGCGTATGCATTTTCCTGAGCCGCATCAGCAGATCTTTCCGAAGCGTCTGCTTTTTTTCTTGCAGCTACTGCTGATTTTTCAAGACGTTCCGCTTCTTTAAGGGCTGCCGAAGCAGATTCTTTCATGGCGTCTGTGGCATTTTCAGCAGTTTCAACTTCCTTTTTTAATTCGTTATAATGGCTTCTTGCTACTTCAGCCATACGTTCGGACATATCTGCTTTAAGTTGTGCATTATTAGCTGCTTTACGCATCTTTTCAGCTTCATCGTTCATTGCGTCGGCAAGGATTCTAGATTGTGAAGCTGCTCCGGAAACATCTCCGGAAAGTCCCGAAAGAGACATAGCTGTCCCGGAGATTGCTTTGGCAGTATGATTCATAGCAGAATCAACTTTAGCAAAATTACTTTCCAGTCCGGCTGTAATTACAGTCCCGGCATTACCCAGATTATTTAAAGCGGGGCTTGCCTCGTCTATTAATTTAATTTTGAAGAATAATCCGCTCATTACAGTCTCGCCCCTCTTTTGTACATAGCAAGCAGAATATTAATATCAGTCCTGCAAGGATCTTCATCTTCGCAAAGTTCAGATGCTATATAAAAGAGTTTTGTACGTTCGGGCATTTTTTCAAACTCTTCCATACGCAGTCCATGACGCTGCCATAAAACATGCGCCCAGTATTCGTACGTACCCTTGCAGGATATTAGTTTTTTGCTTCTTCGGCAGGCTCTTCCTTGGTGTCTGGACTGCTCGACATAATACCAAGTGCAGTCATTACAGTTCTGAATACATAATTATATTCTTCGGGCTTGAAAAACACCTTATAAGGCATTTCGCTTATATCATAACATTTATAAAAATCCATAAGTTCCTTGTCCTTAAGGTCCGGGAATACTAATGCTTCAGCCATAATATGTCTCAGCGCTTTGTTTCCGTCATGTTCTGTCTGGAATACTACTTCTCCACTTGAAATATATGGATTTCCGCTTTTGTCAAGAGCGATGCTTCTTTTGCGGTAGCTGTCCTGGATTTTCCTGATTCTCTCGCTTGAAAGCACTCTGATCTCCAGTTCAAGCCTGTTTCCATTTTCGTCCTTAAAGCTTTCAGGAGCTGGCGCATTTACGATTTCTTCTTTCTGTTCCCTCATAAAATAGCTTAAATTCTTTGTCATTATTTAATCCTCCATACATAATGATATATTATTTTGCGGAACAGTTTTATGTCTTGACCGCTTTTGGACATAAAAATCAGACGTATAATACATCTTAAATCACATCTTTTGCATTAAAGGAAATAGCGTCCTCTCTGACACCATCGGAAGATGTGTCCAAAGCCATCAGCATAATATCACCCGTAAATACGCAACCCACAGCTGTAACAACATCAGAGCCGTATTTTTGATAAAAGTCCGAGCCTTTGTCGTCCATAACTCCCTGGATTGTACATTCAGGAGTTATACCGTCCTTTTGATATTTCTGGACAATTTCCTTATACCATGGTGTCATTACTCTTCTGGTAATGGTTCCAGTAATTTCATAACCAAGCCAGCGTGAGCTTGAAGAGCGTTCTCCGAGCACTTTTCCCGTCCACACTTTGGGAGTAAACTTAAGTTCAAATTTTACCCCATCCGCAATCTGAACTCCATCTACAAATATTTTACCCTCACTGAGTGCTACAGGATTAGCGTTGTATCTGTCCATAATTTAAGCCTCCTTATCTGGTCTTTACTGTAAAATAAAGTTTTTCCGCACTGTCCACAGGCTGAATTCCTACATTGAAATATGTACTGTCACCTTTGCTTTCGCCCCTAACTACCGCAAAATCGGTATTATAATCAACATTCTGAATCGCTCCTGCGTCAAAAAACTGCTTTAAAATGCCTCTGCCCATACCGTCCATAACATCCCATCCGGTTTCGTTGTTGCTGTACTTATTCGGTGGAAAATTCAATCGGATAGATTCCGCAAAGCTGTCAAATACTCTTAAAACTCTGTTTTTACTGTAGGATTTGTCTTTTCTGTCTGTAAACGATGTAAGACTATTTATGTCATACTCAACCACAGCGTCTCCGTTTTCGGAATACGCGAAGAAAAACTCACCATTTTGAATTGCCGCAACTGCCTGTTCGTGAGTTTTAGCATTGGCAATTGCTTCGGCTCCCACATAGATTTTGTGAGTATTGCTCTGCGTGTTTGAAGCGGATGCATCTGCTCCTGCCACCCATGCTGTAGCCTGTGCATTTGTAAGTGCAACGCCGTTTATTACAACAGAATTTGTAACGTTGATAATCCCTTCATAGTCGGCTTTATAATCGGGAACAACAGCCTTAACTCCTCTTCCGACGTTTTCCCTCAGATACTTTATTTTCGTCACGCATGCTGCAAGCAATGATTCTTCTGTTACAGGGAATGCAAGAGTATTGAAATTAACGCTTTCCATATCATCAAGAAACGCCGCAATATCGGCATTAGCCGCCGTGCCATCCGTACCGCCTGTTAGAGTAATTCCTGCTGCCGCCTCAAGGGATGATTCTTCGGCAGCCGTAAATGTTATGTACCTGCTGTTTTCAAGAGCGGAAACATCTGCAGCTCCTTCAAACTCCTCGACAACCGAACCGTCAAGATAAATACTTACATCAAAACCTGCTGCGGGATTTGCGGCAACCGAATAGGTGAGAGCGTTTCCTCTCGAACCGCCGTACTTAGCCTGGGCTGACAGGCCTCCGCCCGTACCCGTTGCTTTAGTTCCAGCCTTAGCGATGTATACAATTACCGTACTTGCATTTTTAAATGTTTCCCTAACAAGCAGCATTGATGGATTATCATCATATACACTGTAGCCCAGTTTGTAAAATGCCGAATCAATAGACTCGTTAGAAATAGTAATAAATTCCTTTTCAGGACCATACGAATGATTGATAAGCGGAATTAAAACCGTTCCCCTATCGGAAGAACCCAGCGTACTTTGATTTGCTGCCTCGAAGTTTGTGTAAGTACCCGGTCTTACTTTTCCCACAGATTTGTCAAATGTTCCTCCCGCCATGATTATTTAGCCTCCTTATTCTGCCATGCAGCTATTATTTTCCTCATTTCTGCAATGGTGTATTCGCCGTTCAGACCATGCGATACACCGTCAAATGTGCTTACTGATATCCCAAAAAGCTTCATACAGTTATTGCGCAGCTTTTCAATTGAAAATACAGGTGCGGAAGACTGTAAAGTCTCCTGTGCCGCCTGTACTGTTTCTTCTTTTTTCTTTGTCATAGTTTGCCTCCGTTCAAGTAAAAGTTTTGTATTAACTGTGTCTCCCCACAATTGTACGGTCTTCTGCTTATCCAGTTTACCTGCAACTGATACGCACATTCATCAGCCTTTTTAAGCTGAATGTCTTTTATTCTAACATAATATCCGGTGTTTTTGCCGTTAATATCAATTAAAGGAATAAGCCTTCGGGCAGAATTGATATTATGAAACACAGGCAGTGCAAGCTCATAAGCGAGTTCTGTACTGCTGTGAAAAAAATTCGCAAACATCATGTAATCTGCTCCATATGTACTGAAAGTATCGGGTTCAAAGGTGATTTCCGGAGACGGAAAGTACACCGACGGTACAGCAAAGCTTTCAGGCATATTATGATAATACGGCGTAGGATTTCCAGCGGAATCCAGAACGAACTTTATTATTGATGCAATTTCTTTTTCGATCATAATTACACCTGTCCGAAATAGCTTTCCATCCACTGCTGAATTCGTTTTTCAAGCACTCCCGGAAGCATTTTTTCTATAATCTTTATTCCACTTTCCCAAAAGTGTCTGCCCTCAACCCATTTTTGTTTTAACATCATACCGGTTTTAGCTGACGGGTCGTACTGAAATCTGTCACCGTTCCAGTAACCGGGAACAAACCGCATAGCCTCGCCCTTTTTGCAGGTCCAGTGACCGTCATTTACAAGAGCTGCATATTCAACATTGGTACCCACTTCAATTGTCAGATCTTCTTCACTGAGTTCCCAGATACCATTATCGTCGCCTTTGTGAAAGCTGCCTAGTAGCAGTGTTGTATCCATTACCTTGCGCCGGATTATTTCATCCTGAATAACTTTTAAAAATTCAAGTCCGGCTCCCTCAAGAAATGTATTTAAAGCTCTTTTAAAATTGCCGTTTCCGGCTGAACTGCATTTATCAAAAAATCGCTTCATTTCGTCAGTTTCATACATTATAACGCCTCCTGTGTCTTTGTGCGCTTTATGTACACAAAAATATGATGGTTTCGGATATTTCTCGGTCTTTCCGCCGTGTATTCTAAATTGGACGCGCAGTCAACGACTTTGTCGTTTATCCTGATATCCGTTCCGTAAGGGAGAGTAAGCTTTATCCTTTCATGCAGAACGTTCTGCGGATTCTTTTGCGTAACGTCAGTGTCAAGCGACTCTACCCCGAAATGACATTTTAGAGCTTTGATGTCCGGCTTGTCAGAATAGCTGAACCCGTCAGATGTAGGCAGTCCGTAGCCGAGAGATTCAGTACACTTTTTCGGGTGATATATATCGCATGTATGGTCAAGCAGTTTTTCAATCGCCATTCAAAGCCTCCTTAAACGCATAACAATGCTGCCGCCGTCCTTGTCCTTCATATACCCCTCGAGCAGCGGTTTTATATCAAGACCGTCGACGCTTTTAAGGCTTGTATCAGCGGTATAGCTGTAATCGTCAAACGTTTCCGATTTAAGTTCCTTTGCCGAAACGGCAGAATTATAGCCGTAAGCCTCAGCTAAGAGAATTACGGCTGTTTTTACATTCCGCGGTATTTCCTCGTACTCCGAAAAATCGTTTCCGGTGTAGGATATGACATACTGCTCGGCTCTTGAAATGTCAATCACAAGCCGGGCGTCAGTGCGTTCCTGAACCGACTTTATTTCGGAGTATTCACGGACTTCCTTCGGCGTTACCCATGGTCTTTCCGGCATTGCAATCACGCTCTTTCAAAAAATCCGGTGCTCATAAGCTGGTCTGCAAGTGCCTCATCCACAGAAATGACTTCATTTTTCCTGAAAACAAGCTCGCCGGTGTGGTATGTACTGCCGCAGACAAGCTTTATAAACACCCCTGTTTCAGTAATGACTTCGTTCTCATCAGTTTTTTTCTTTGCAAGAGGTGCCATGTCCGGTTCATAGACAGAATCTGTCAGATTATTTTCTCCCTCAATTTTCTTTCTGGGCATAATTAACCTCCCTGTGACTGATTGTCATCTCCTGACGGCGGTGTCGGCGTTACAGTGGTAAAGTTTCCGCCGATAACGAGTGCGTCCGGATTGTTGATTTCCATGTCAAAATCAGCGAGGAGAGTGTATTCGTGGTGTGTCAGTCTCGGCTTTACATCGTGGTACACCTCAAGGCTCTGGCCATAAATTCCATAAACAAGATTTTCGTAAGGCGTTACGATCTGGGTGTCATCCGGCATGAACGCCACAGGAACAATTTCAAAGCCGTCATAGCACACGTTCTTTCCGCTGGTGATCATAGCGTCCCCAAGCGCTGAATTCCTTGACTGGAGCTGCTGCTTATACGTTCTGTTTACCGCAGGAGAGCAGAAGATCTTGATTTTCGACTTATCCTCCTCGGTATACAGGTTATAGTACTTTGTCGGCATAGCAGCAAGAAGCCCAGGAAAGACAGTACCCAGGTAATCAGTGCTCGAATTCAGTTCGTACTTATGTACGTCGGAGTCATCCTTTGCAAGCTTTATCCAGCCGTCATTGATACTGATAAAGCCGTCCGGGCTTGATTCATCACCGAGAAAAGCCAGTTCCACAGTGTCGTTTGCGAACTGCTGTGCAAACATTTTAGCAAGTTTAGTGTCCGCCCTCTGCCCCCCAATGTTTTCTTTTAGATACTGAAAAGAAACGTCATACGGCATAATAACACCAACCGCACTAAGCGTTCTCCTTTTATGAGTTACTGTTCCTGTTGCAGCATTTTCAGCGTTTTCTTTCTGCCGGCGGAGTGCTCTTTTATTGACTTCCAGACTGTCAAGATCTCTTGTAGTTTTGAGCATCTTGATAAAGTTTACCTTTTTAAGAAATGGCGAGTAGTCCTGCATGTATGTGATGAACTGTGAAGCCTGTTCAGCGTTCATTTTACCGCCAGCTCCGAGCGTGGAAGTGTCAGCGGCTGCCTTTGCAATAATTGTTCTGCTGTTTTTCATTTTTTAGCCTCCTTACATAAACATTCCGGCGAAAAGGTCAACTTCCTTTTTTACCGGCTCAGGTTCGTTGTTGAGATTTGTTGCAATGCCTCTTGATTTATATACAGGTTCAAGGGCTTTCTTCACCATTTCCGCAACATACTCTTTCGTAATTGGTTCATCATCTCTGTCATCAGTTCCTTCTGACTTTGCCTGCTCCATCAGTTCCTTTATAGTATCCTTTATATACTGCTTTGTTTCATCATCAAGCTTTGGAGCATCTCCGCTAGCGTTTTCATCAGCTTTGCTGATCTCACTTTTAATTAATTCCCTGAGTTCTGATTTTGTCATGGTTGCCTCCGTTTCTTCTGCTTCTTCAAGCATCTTTCCCACACTCTCATAAATTGATTTAAGGTTCGACAGATTTTTGGCGCTGAGTTTCTTTCCGGCTTTAACAACCGGTGCTTCGCCGTTTTCAAGTAATTTTTCCATAGCCCTCGAAAATTCTGAAAGGCACTCCTTTACCTTTTTCGCGTCACTTTCATATTCATACTCTCCGGCTGACGGGTTATATTTCCAGAGCAGCGACTGCAAAACCCAAAATGCGTTTTGGAAGTCGGAGTCTCTCTTGCTTTTGGAATACTTGTCTGAAAAATCACCCTTTTCGATCACCTCAAACCCAAACATCTTCGCAAGTTTTTTCATAAAGCTTTTTCTTTCAGACTTGGTAAGACCTTCCGGTTCCGTTTCATCCTCTTCGTACTTACCTTCACCGCCCATGGAAAAGCCGGTAAGTTCGCCCTTTTCCACCTTGTCCCAGATGTCAGGATCGCTGATTTCGACGGTCATAAGCCATGTGCCTTTTTTTACGTCCGTCTTGTCAACTGTAAAATCCGCCTTTGCAATCCAGCTTTCCACAACACATGCTCCGCCCAGCTTTTTTTCATCGTGCTGAATGTCAACACCTGTGCCGTTTTTGGCATACCAGTGTGCTGCCTTTTGTATTTCCTCAGCAGTCATATAATCACCCTGAGTATCAACAGTCATAGGTTCATAAACAACACCGGTAACAAAGTGATTTTCGCCATCTGTCTTGACAATTTTCCCATATGTCGAAAACGAAGCTTTGCCGTTTTCGGCTTTTGCGATGAGAAAAGACTTTTTGTTGGCCGCTTTGTCAACGAGGGAAATAAAGTCGATTTTAGCGTTGGAAATACGTTTTTTGCTTATTGTCACATTAACACCTCCGTATAAATTTTAAGCAGTTTAACGCCATGCTCGGGGCAGCCGGGTGACCCCGGCAGGACATTTCGGGCATAAAAACAGCACCTTTAAAGGTGCTTTAAATACAATTTAACGATACTTTTTCAGGCATAAAAATTGCACCCTGCTTTTGCAGAGTGCTTAATTATTATTTTCAATCCGGAATAATAAACGATCTTACACATTCTTTAGTGTCAACAACGTATTCAAGTGCAAACTTAATCTGTTCAAGTTTTGATTCTGGAATGTCGCTCAGAATTTTCAGCAATTCATCATCATCCATTTTTTTAAATAATGGAATGAGTATGTCATTTATCTCCAGACATTTGGGATTTTCACCTTTCCAACGTGGATCATCGATATCATTCCACGCTTTGTCAAGCTCATCAAGTAATTCTTCAATCATATTCTATTTTCACTCCTTTTCAGGAACATCAGCAATATTCAAGGCAAAAATTAATACCCGGATATTTGCTTGTGATTTCTTCGAGAGCTTTTTCTTATCATAGCATATGCCCCTTTAAGATATCTGTTTTACCCTTTTGAAAACATTTTCCATCTCTTTGCTTGGAAACTTAGAAACAATTTCTTCATAAATTTCACTAATCCAAGAAAATGTTTCATCATCAATGGTGCTAAGATATTTGATTACATCATTTTCATTATCTCCAAGTGCTTCTATCATAGGAATCCAGTATTTATTTTCAATATCAGGGTCATTTATATGTGCCTTTTTTCTTTCTGATATTATTTTACTGATTTTTTGCTTATCTACCATAGTAAAAACTCCTTAAGGCTGTTTGCTGTTATCAGGAAAAATAGTTGACGGAAGACCTTCATTATCAAGGAATATGCCAACTCGTACCCCATTATACTCAGCAAATTTTGGCATATTTATATCTGTTGAATTGTTAGCAACATAAGTACCAGCTTTTAACACTTCATCGCTATTCCAATCTTCTGGAAACCACGACTGCCCTATGCCATTTTGCTTGGTTTTTTGTTTGTGCTCTGGAATATATCCCAATCTGACTCCGTTATCACAAGTTTCAACAATGACATAATCAATTCCTCTTGCTGTCAATTCTTCTATACATTTCTGAGAATGGCCACCATTTTTCAATCTGCCATTTGGATATAATTTTGACGGACTTACAAAGTCTCCAACCGTTGAATGCTCCAACGTCTTATCCGGTACTGTTATTATACCATCATTTTTCAGTTCAGTCAATGATTTGAACACTTTTCTCGGGCCATATTTTGTATCAACCGTTTTATACAGCCTTTCAAGGTCTTTGTCATTTTGAATAACTCCGCTTTCAAATAATGCCCATCTGGCATCACTTCTGAAATATTTCTTTCTCTCCTCAGCGGTTTTCTTGTGTTTAAGCCAGTCACATTTTATCGTGTCTTCGTTAATCCCTGCTCTTGCCTTGTTTCGGGCATCAATCGCATCAAGCTCCTTCTGCCAGTCGTCACCCATTTCATAAATAGCCTGCTGCTGTAATTTTTTGCGTTCTTCAAGAGAAAGCCCGAGAATCTTTTCGGAAACAACGCCTCTGTGAATGCAGTGACAGTTTATTGATTCTTCCGCCGGAAGTGCAGGGTCACGGGGATAATCCGCAAGATATGTTATTCCGTCAGCCCCGGTAAGATGAAAATTACTGTTTTTCGGAACTATCTGACCGCTCATTTTAACATGATTTTCCCTTGGTTCATTGCGATAGCTTCCGGTATGCACCCACTCTTTGAATTCCGCCGCTGGGCATTGCTGTATGGCTTCTTCCTGTGCAACACTGTGTGCCCTCAGAGTTTCGGTAAGCGCCGCACGTCTTGCCTTGTAAAATTCGTCCCTGATTCCGGCATCAAGTATATTCCTTGCAATCTCTGCAACGGAACTTCCTGTTTTCATGCCGTCTGAAAGTATGCCTTCAAGTTCTTTATGGGAATTCAGATGCATAAGTTCCGAAACTTCCTGACTCCATTGCGAAATCCATGACGACGTTGTATCAGATATCTGTTCTGCGACCAGTTCGTCATCAAGTCTTCCGATGTAGATGTTTGTAAGCTTCGGGATATACTCCGTGAAATTTTCCAGAAAAGCAATCAGGAGCTTGTCATACGTCTTGTCATTTTTTATAAAGTCCCTGAAAAGCTCGCCGAGAGATTTATTGGTGTCGGAATCATTATCCTGTTCCATAGCCTTTTTCAGCATCTTTCTGAACTCATCAGTCTGTTCGCCGAATATGTTTTCAAGCTCTTCTTCAAGCTGCTCTATATGCCTGACAGTGTCTTCGGGTTCTGCAAACCCCTCTTTACCGAGAGTATCAGAAAGCTTTTCGTCAGCCTTTCTTATGTATGCATCAATTGCAATTATAAGCTGTTCACAGGCGGTACACATCAGGCATCGCCCCTTTCACGAAGCAGTGCCCTTACTGATTTCATAACCGCAACTATTTCATCGTCATGATTTTCCGCTGCCTTTGAAATCTGAGTATCAATACCGCCGAGCATTTTACTGTACGCAAGAGGGATGTTGCCCCAGTCGCCCTCATAATCGTCACTGACCTCACCCAGAGCATTGTAAGCTACTTCCTTTGCCTTGTTTGGCGGAAGACCTCCTGCATTGCTGCATACGTTCAGTATCTTGTAAAGGTCGTCAGGATTGGTGATATCCGGTTCTTTAAAATATACCTCAACGTGTTCAAAGCAATACTCGCTTAAAAGTCTGTTGTTTATCAGCCATGCAAGCGACTGGCGTTCCGGCTGAAACACCTGCTTTTCCGTAACTTCCATTGCGGTCTGTGCAGTCGCCCTGTTGAAGTCAGTAGTATATCCCACATAGAGGTCTGGCAACCTGAACGATGACTGAACCTTTCGGCGGTTGTTGTCGAGATAATCCTGAAACAGTTCGTCATGCTGAAGCATTCCGGCAAGATCCTTAATTTCAATGTCAACCGCTTTGTCCGCTTCCATTCCGGTCGGGTTGTTGTTTTCCGCTTCGAGGAGCAGGAAGGAATGCTGTCCCGCTTCGCCTTTGATGTCGTTCATGTAGGTTTGCAGTTTCTCAAAGCTTTCGGAAGTAAGCGTACCGCCGTTTATAATCACAGCAAGGGGAGTATGTCTGCCGTTTTCAAAATAGTTATTGTTGAGGTTTTCAGCTTTGCGGCTGCCGTCAATGTTTATAGCCTGACCGCTCCAGCGAACCTGTCCGTATGGCTTTGAGCCGAGCTTTATTTCAAGCAGTTCGTTTGCCTGCTTTTCATACGGCACATCATCGCTGTATTCTCCGGTTTCAAGGTTCATGATACGCTTGTCACCAAACTCCCTGAAATAAACAGTCTTTCCGTTTACAAGCTGTCGGTACTTACGAAAACGCTTTTTGTGCTGCATGAGCTGCCCCTTGTAATAGTGACTGCATTTGCAGACCTGCTCCTGACGGATTGTCTTTTCGATGCTCGTAACATCTTCAACAAGCTCTATTTCGACAACTTCTCCCATACCGTTTCTGATAACTTCAAGGTAGGCAATGCCATAAGTTTCACGCATTTCAATGAGATTTTCAAAAATTTCCTTTGTATCGCATTCAAGCGTCAGCAGCTCTACAATATCTTCAAGCTTTGCAAATTCCTGTTCATATTCCGCAGTATCCTTAAAATCACCTTTGTACCGCACACCGATACCAAATCCCGCAATATTTGCCTTGTACGCTGCTATGCACTGAGGAAGTATTGACGAGTTTTCTGTCATTACTTCAAGACCTTTAAGCGGCGGCTGAGGAATCCACTCGCACAGACTGTGTTCCTCCGGATTTATATTCTGCGGAGTTTCAGCCTTTCTGACTGTGCTTTTTATTATCTCCGCCCTGACTTCGGTAGTTTTCTTTTTCAAAATTTCACCTTCTTTTCTTCGGTTTCACCGGCAGACAGCAAAGCAAAATACAGTCGGCTTCGTCAGGGGAGTGACCGCCTCTGCTCTTGATAGCGTCCTTGCTCTCGACCCGTATCTTCGACTTATCCGTCATAAAATATTTTCTGCCCGAAAGCTGTGCAATCAGGTCGTCATCTTTTGGGAGTATCAGTCCGGCAGGTTTCGGCATTCCGTCCTCGTCATGGGGTGATAAAAGATTTCTGACCACCGCCATCATGTATGTGGTTGTGTCATCATAATACTGATGCTTTATTTTCAGGCCAAACTTAACCGGTATAACTTCCATTCTGCAAAAACGTTTCGGATTGCTCCGCTTCATCTGACGGAGCCTGTCAACAACTCCGCCACCGACACCGCCGTCGTCAACCTTTACATAAACGCTGCCTGTGTATTTTGGGTACTGTCTGAGCAGCTTTTCAAAGCACATCATGATATCATCAGCGGTTTTCATCGTGTCCTGACCGTTGCGTTTGCAGTAAAATTCAACCTTTTCGTTAACCTTGTACCCGATAACCGTCTTGTCATCGCCGTAACGGGCGACGTCACACCCGATATGGATAATGTCAGGTATCTTCGGTTCTTCAAAGTCGGTATTGGCTGATGCTTCCACCATCTCAATTGACAGGAAAACGTCATCTTCCTGCTTAGGAAAATCGCCGTCCACACGAACACGGATAAAGTTTGATTCCTTGCCGTATTTGCGTTCCATAGCCGCAATATTTTCTTTATTGGTACGGGAACTGTCACGGGAGCTGACCTTATGACAACGGTATAGCGCCCTGTCACAGTTATGGGAATCGTAAAATGTGCCGGAAGTCCTCGTAGGGTTGCCGCACATCAGAAGCTTGTTATTGGAGCCGGAAAGCGTACCCAGAACAGCCTCCATAATTGGGTCTGCAACACCGGAAGCCTCATCGACTATAAATAGCATATTTTCCTCGTGGAATCCCTGCATATTTTCGGGTTTTGTCGCTGTTCTTGCGGTTGCAAACCAACGTTCCTCATAACCGGTCACCGAAACTTTTGTTTTTGTCCATTTCAGAACTGCTTTCAAAAGCGGACTCTTTGACTGCCATTTTGACACCTCTGCCCACAGGACATCATTAAGCTGCTGCTTTGTGGGAGCTGTCGCAACTACTCTCGAATATGGAAAACATGCAAGAAACCACAGACAGAGGACCGCTTCGCAGCCTGTCTTGCCGACGCCCTGTCCGGAACGCACCGAAACTTTCGGATACTCAGCAATATCAGCAAACACGGCTTTCTGCCATTCGTCAGGCTGGAATCTGCATACCTCCAGAGCAAAGAGTTCGGGGGAACGGCGGTATTCCGGTATCTTCTTCCGGAATGAGGATATAAGCCGTTTATACTTGCTTTTCCTGCTCATTTTCATCACCCTCCAGTAAAGCATTAATCCACGCATCCGCCATACTGCTTTCAGCAGATTCCGAACCGCCAATCATATCAAGTAGTTCACGGGCGGCATTTACGTCAGGTACAGCCGTTTTATTTGTTCGTGATATTTTTTTACGTCCTCTGGAATCAACAGTGATTTTTTCTTCGCTATACTCACCGCCGACAGCTGCTATAAGCAATGCCTTTTTCACTTCTGATTCTATAAGTTCAGGGTTGCTTTCCATAAACTCAGCAAACTCAGCGTTTTTCTTTTTAAATTCTGAGATCAGCTTGTCACGTTTAGACTTACTGTCTGTATTTAAAAGTTCATCATGCAAGCTTTTAATATCA